>Ga0268266_10000465_pt1 | contig 58957 bp, 49 predicted proteins | sample KBSS13metaG_FD_190356 | JGI IMG/M metagenome (GOLD analysis project Ga0268266, IMG submission 190356) | Switchgrass rhizosphere microbial communities from Kellogg Biological Station, Michigan, USA - KBS S1-3 metaG (SPAdes) (version 2) | ecosystem: Host-associated > Plants > Roots > Rhizosphere...
AAGGTCAAATCGAGCAAACTGAAAAGGTCCTCGCAGACGCGAAAAACCAAATGTCCGATGTTCCATCTGGCTATCGTATGCTCGGAGACTTTTATGTTGCGCGCGGCGATTCCGCCAAAGCCTTGGCTGAATTCTCGTCGTTAGTCGCCAGCCACCCCAATGACTTCGGCGTCCACAAAACATACGCTCAGCTGCTGCTGTCCGATCAGAAAGTCGACCAGGCCGTCCCGCTCGTGGATAAAGTCTTAAAAGCCACGCCCGGCGACGTTGACGCGCGCATCCTCCGCAGCGAAATCCTCATCCACCAGAAGAAGACGGAAGCCGCAGTTTCCACCTTGCAAGGCGTCGTTAAGGACGCTCCGGAAAACCCAGCGGCCCACCTCTACCTCGGGTTTGCCTACCAGCAACGTAACGACGTCAACCAAGCGGAAAGCGAGTGGCGCCAAGCCGTCAAGCTGCAGCCCGCATTTCCGGAAGCCTTGCGCGCCCTTGCCGGGATCGCCGGACAGCGCAAGGACTGGAAGGATCTCGAATCGATCTCCGAGCAGATCATCAAGATTAATCCCAATAGCGCCGAAGGATACATCTTCCGCGCGTCCGCCCGTGCCAATCAGGGCGATGCCGCCTCGGCGGAAAGAGATTTGAATCGCGTCATCGCGGCGAGTCCACAAAGTCCGATCGGATACATTCAGCTCGGCCTGTTGCGCACCCAGCAGAAGCGCTGGGCCGAAGCCGCGGACCAATTCCAAAAAGCCTTGGCTCGCGACGCGAACTCGCTGCAGGCGTACGAGGCATATCTGCAGCTGGACTTACTTCGCGGCCAGCCCGGCACTGCAATTACGCGCATGCAGGAGCTCGTTCAGAAGTCGCCCAATAATGCAGGCTACGTTTACATGCTTGGCCAAGCGCAGCTTCGTAACAATCAAACCGCCGAAGCGGAGCAGTCTTTCGCCCGCTCTGCGCAGCTTGAACCTACCAACCTCGCGCCCGTCTCCGCTCTCGCCGCGGTACAATCTGCGCAACGGAAAAATGACGAAGCTATCGCAAATTACAAACGCGCAATCTCCCTCGCGCCCAATAACGTCCAGATGCTCGTTGGCCTCGGTTCCGTCTACGAGAACAAGGGCGATTGGCAGCAGGCCCAAACCACTTATCAGCAGGCGTTGAATCTCCAGTCTGATAACGCCGTCGCCGCGAACAATCTGGCTTACCTTCTTCTGGAACACGGAGGCGATCCCAATCTTGCCCTCAGCCTCGCGCAAACCGCGCGCAAGGGCATGACCGATTCGCCAAACTCGGCGGATACTTTGGCATGGGCCTACTATCACACTGGCGCATACACCGTTGCCGCTCCGCTGCTTGAAGATGCTGTCAAGAAAGTCCCCGCGAATCCGACTTATCGCTATCATCTCGGCAAGGTCTACCAAAAAATGAACGACAACGCCAAAGCGAAGAGCGCGTTTGAGGCGGCGATCAAAGCCAAGCCGGACAGCCCCGCCGCCGACTCCGCGCGCAAAGCCCTGAGTGAACTCGCGGGCACTTGAGGCCCACAAGTCTCTTTACACGCCGGCGATTCGAGTTTTGAATAAAGAAGAGAGGAATTTCATGGCGGCTGAAATGACCGCAACGCAGGGAACGCAAATTGTTCCGCTTGGCACGCGCAACGGCATCGAGATGGGCATTTTGCATCGCGACGCCAAGACGCAAGGGAAAATTATCGCGCGGCCGGATTCCCCCGACCTGATTGACGGAGTGCAGATCGCGCCGCTGGCGGTTTATCCGGATGACCGCGGTTTTTTTACCGAACTGGCGCGGCTGGGCAAAGGGCTTGCCTCCAAGATGGTTCCTGAAGGAGAGCGGCAGATTCAGGTTTCACTTACGCTGACCTACCCCGGCACGATCAAGGCGATTCACTATCATTCACAACAGACTGATTTGTGGGCGCCGTGCTCCGGCATGGTGCAAGTGTTTCTCTACGATTTGCGTTTGCGCTCCAAAACATTTGGCGCGATCAACACAATTTTCGCGGGCCGCTTTCAGCCATGGGAAATCCTGATTCCGCCGGGCGTCGCCCACGGTTACAAAGCACTGGGCGTTGAGCCGATTCAACTCGTTTACTTCACCGACCGCCACTACAATCCCGCCGACGAACTGCGACTGCCCTACGATCATCCGGACATCGCTTACGACTGGGAAACCCAACACAAGTAATCATGCGCGTCCTCGTTCTGGGTGCCACGGGAATGCTGGGCACCGACCTCCTCGATGAATGGAACGGAGTCGAGCCAGCGACAGGCGACGAATTGATCGCGGCCGGGTCGGCCGATGCGGATATCCGCGACGCCGGCCCAGTGGATCAACTCCTCCGTAAGGTGCGGCCCGATTGGGTGGTCAACTGCGCAGCGTACACCGACGTGGACGGCTGCGAGAAAAATCGCGACCTGGCTTTCGCCGTGAACGCCACCGGAGTTGAAAACGTCGCGCGCGCGGCGGAAAAGATCGGCGCGCGCGTTTTCCATGTGAGCACCGACTACGTGTTCGACGGCAACGGTACGCGTCCTTACGAAACCAGCGATCCGGTTGCGCCTATCAACGTGTACGGAGCGTCGAAGCTGGCGGGGGAAGAAGCGCTGCAGAAGAATGCCTCGTCGTGGTGCATCGGGCGAACTTCGTGGCTGTTCGGAGTCCACGGCCCGTCGTTCCCGGAAAAAATTCTGAAGGCGGCGGAAACGCGGCCGGAACTTTCGGTGGTGAACGATCAGGTTGGTTCGCCGACCTATACGCGTGATCTTGCGCGCGCCATTCGCGATCTGGTTCGCAGGGATGCGCGCGGGATCGTGCACATTAGCAATGATGGTGTCTGCTCCTGGTTCGATTTCGCGAAAGAAATTCTCGCGCAAAGCGGACTCCGTAACCCGGTCCATCCCATCAGTACTGACCAGTCGGCGCGTCCCGCGCGGCGGCCGAACTATTCCGTGATGTCTCCCGCAAGATTGCACGCCTACGGCATTCAGTTGCGCTCTTGGCAGGAAGCGCTGAAGGCGTTCCTGAAAGAACGCGTCTCCGGGAGCTGAACCGGAAGTTACACCTGGCGTTCACTGATCTCTGCGCGCCTTCGCCCCCTCCCCGTCTTTTGCGTAAGTATTGAATCGAAAGAGCTTACAAGCCCTTCATTCTGTAAGTATTCATTCGAAAAAGACTCAGACAAGCGGTAAAGGCTGAGCGAACAGTGTGCTGCTCTCACGAAGCTCTACCCCATTTTCTTAAAGAGTGCGCAAGCCCAACTGGATGAAATCAAGGGGCGTTATAGTCGATTGAGGCGTTGCCAGTTCCTCAGGGCCTGAGCCTTATTCTGTTCGCAGAGCCCGCATCGGATCGATGCGAGAGGCTCGTCGCGCCGGAATGTATCCGGCAACCAAAGCAACCGAGCAGAGTAGCAGAATCACGCCCGAGATAACTGCAGGGTCCGTCGGTGCTATACCGAACAGCAAAGACTCGATCGACTTGCTTAAAGCGAAGGAGCAGAGCGTCCCCAGTATCACCCCGGCGAGGGCCAGCCGCAGCGTCCTGGTGAGAACGTTTTGCTGTACGAGCCAGGAACTCGCTCCCATCGCCATGCGTATACCAATCTCTTTGGTGCGCTGATTCACCGAATAGGAAATCAGCGCGTAGATTCCCAGCGATGCCAGCAAGAGTGCAAAGCCGGCAAATCCTGACAGCAGCAGCACCAGAAATCGCCGAGGCGACATCACTCTGTCGACCAGCCCCTGCAGGGTTTGAAACTTGGTGACAGGGAGATTGGGATCAATGGGCCGTAGCGCCGTTCGGATACTTGCAGCCAAGCTGTCGGGAGGAAGCGTAGTTCGCACCACGAGCGTCATAGCCGAGTAGTCCCCGGTTTGACGCATCGGCAAATACATCTCAGCCCCGCTCAGGCGCTCAGGACCCCCATGATGGACATCGGCAACCACGCCGACGACTCTTCTTCCTCCATCCTGGGACACCATCTTGCCGACCGCGTCCTGACCGGGCCACAGAGTTCGAGCCAGCGTCTCATTCACCACCACCACGGGGTCGCTCGACTCTCGATCGCTCGGTGTGAACTCTCTCCCCGACTTCAAGGCGATTCCCAGGGCTTCGAAGTAGCCATCGGTCACCACGCGAATGAAAGCATCCGGGTGATTGTTCTTGTCATAGACCTGTCCTTTGGCCCCGACCTGCCAACTCCTGTCCCCGTCCAGTGGCAGGATATCGCTGATTCCGACTGTGGTGATGCCGGGGACGGCTCGGGCACGCTGCAGCACATCGTCGATGAATGCGTTTGCTTGCGCTGCGGTAGGGATCTGAAAACTCGGGTCAATCCGTAAGGCGGCGGCGCGTTCGGGTTCAAACCCAAGATTCACATCCAGGGCGCGCAGAAAACTCTGGATGAGCAATGCCGCGCCGACGAGCAACAGGCAGGCGAGGCCAAACTCGGAGACCACGAGCGCGTCACGGAACCAGCCATACCGGCGACTGCCACTTGCTGCGGGGCCCGCGACTTGCAGCCCTTCACGGAGCGTGTACGACGGGACTTGCAGCGCGGGCGCCAAACCGAAGAGCACGCCGGTTGCGACCGTCGCCAATACGGTAAAGGCGAGCGTTTTCTCATCGACTCGAACACTTTCCAGAAGAGGAAGGCTGAATGCGTGGAGATGCGCCAGTTCGCGCGGGCCAACGACAGCGACAAGGAGGCCCAGCACGGCGCCACAGCACGAGAGGGCTACGCTCTCGGTTAGCACCTGCCGCAGCAGCCGAAACCGCCCAGCTCCTAGCGCCGCTCGCATCGCCATTTCCCTTTGGCGTGTCCCTATCCGCGCCAGTTGCAGATGCGAAAGGTTGGCGCAGACGATCAACATGACGACACCCACAGCCCACATCAGCACCACGAGAGCCGGACGCATTTGGCCGCTCACATGCTGTTCCAGAGGAACCAGCCTCGGTTTGATTCCATTCCGCTCGGGATGCTGGGTCTCGAGTTGCTTCGCCAATACGGCGAGCTCAGCCTGTGCGCTTTGGTCGGTAACGCCGGGCTTCAGCCTTCCTACGATTGCCATCGTGTTTCCCTGGGGCTTCGTCTTATCCGTCAGCGGCCACGGAATGAACATATCGATCGGAGTGCCCGGTGAAAAGACGCTCGCGAAGTCGAACGACGCGGGCAGGACGCCGACTACGGTTACCGGCTGATTGTTCAGCGTCAGCTTGCGGCCCACCACATTCGGGTCTGAAGCGAACCGCCTGCGCCAAAAGCTGTTGCTCAACACCATCGCGGGCGGAGCGCCATACTTCCCCTGGCACTCATCTTTCGTGAACGATCGTCCGATTGCCGGCTCCACTCCCAGCAAGGTGAAGAAGTTTTCGGTCACCGGAACGCTCGTGAAGCGCTCTGGCTCGCCAGAGCCTGTCAATTCCTGGTTACCCGTGTTGTAGGTTCCGGACCAGCCTGCCAGATCGGCGAATGAGTGATTCTGCTCCCGGAGATCTGAAAAGTGTTCGGCCTGGGTGCTGTAGGTTTCCCCATTGGAAATCCAAACGAGCTGCCCCGGATCGCGGAAGGGAAGCGGACGTAACAGCAGCGCATTGACCACGCTGAATACCGTAGAAGCGCCGCCGACACCGAGGCCGACAATGAGAATCGCAAATACGGTCGAACCCACATTGCGGCGCATTCCGCGAAATCCGTACTTCAGATCGCATGCGAAGGATTCGAGCCAGCGCCAAGACCAGGTTGCGTGAGTTTCCTCGCGAATCAGCGTGGGATTGCCAAAAGCGCGCAGAGCCGCATACCGCGCTTCTTCCGATGACAGTCCACGTTCCCGCTGTTCTTCTTCTTCCAATTCAAGATCAGACCGCAGCTCTCGCTCCAGATCCGCATTTCTTTTCGTGATCCGCCACCATCGCATCTCAGCTCTCCTCGGCGGCGGGCCACATTACACGCGCCACGGCTTCGGCCATCTGCTTCCATTCCGATTCCTCGACTACAAGCTGCTTTCTGCCTTTTTCAGTTAGCCGGTAGTACTTAAACTCCCGGTTGCGGCCGGGCGCCATCTCCCACTTGGAGGTGACCCACCCTCTTCGCTCCAGCCGGTGCAATGCCGGATAAAGCGATCCGTGCTGCATCTGAAGAAAGTCGTTTGTGGTCCGCTGAATGTGCTTACCGATCTGGTGGCCGTGCGCAGGACCATAAAGGAGTGTCCGAAGAATGAGCATATCTAGCGTGCCTTGGAGCAAATTCGCCCGTTGTGGTATTCCTTTTGCCATAGAAGACATTCGACCCTCAATGAAGACGGATGGTAGACACTCGACCATTGATTGTCAAGAGCATAGGCTCCATTCGTTTCTCGAGTGATAGCTTTAATCGAATGCGCAGGATGAAGAGAAGAGAGATTCCTCGACTGCGCAGGCCGACATTCGCTTCGCGAACGGAAGAAAAAATTGGCCCGGGCCGCTCGCAATGACAGGTTTTTGGTGCCTCGTAAGCAGGGGGCGCCCGTCTGCATGCGATCTAGTCGCGTTCTTCGGGTGGACGTAGAGACACAAATGCGCGGTACAGGATGAGGTCGTAGATTATCTTGAGCCCGCCGGCGATGAAAAACGGGACGTCCATGAGAAGCGGCCGGGAGAACAAAAGACCGGCAAAGAAGGGACTGATTGCGGCTCCCGCCGTTCGCGCCGCTCCGGTGATGCCTCCAGCGGCGGACCGCTCCTCGGGACGTACGACGGCCATGGTGTAGGACTGCCTGGTGGGGACGTCCATTTGGCTGATGCTGAACCGCAGGAGGAGAACAAGAACAGCGAGAGCTCGATTGGGCATCAGGGGAACCAGGATGAGGAGGATATTCGACGGCAGATGGGTGAATACCATCGTCTTGACCAGGCCGATGCGGGCAGCGAGACGGGTGGCGAGAAGCGCGGAAATTCCCGCCAGGATATTGGCGCAAAAGAAGAGGACACCCAGCTTGCCAGGACCCAGACCATAGCGCAGATAGAACCAATAGGCGGCAAAGCTCTGGATGACAAATCCCCCCGCGAAAGAATCGAGAGCAAAGAGACTGGATAGCTTCAGGACCGTGTTGCGGGACTCGTGAACACCGAGGAAATTGCGAACCGGCATGGGGGGAGCTTCTTCATTTGATGGTGTGGTGATGGGCGGTGTAGTGATCAAATTCGAGACCGCCGACCGCGGCTCGGCAGCGGACGACAGAAACCAGAACAACAACGCGAGCACGAGACCCAGCAGCGCGTAGAGCAAGACGACAGCGCGATAGCTGTCGATCAAAGGGACCGAGGCTTTTTGCAACAACCCGGCGAGGCTACCGGCAAACAAAGCTCCGAGCGCGGTTGCGAGCGAACCCGTGAGCGTGTACCAGGCAAAGACGTCGGTGCGAGAGCGCTGCGGGACCACGTGAGACAGGGCCGCCTGTTCGATGGAAAGGAACGGCCCGACTTCGTTGCCGCTCGGGCTCAAGACTCCGATCGTGCCTGCGATAACGAGAAGGAAGAAATTCGTTGTCGACGCGAAGGCCACGCCCGCAGCCACCATGAGGATCGCGCCAGCAATGAGCATGCGCCGGCGGCCGAGGCGATCTGCCTGGGTCGTTAGGAAAAGAGAAATGACAAGGTCGCCGGCCATGATGAGCGTCAGGAGCAGGCCGATTTGATCTTCGAGAAGTTGAATGCTCGCGAGGTAGATCACGAGGATGACCGAAAGGGCGCCATACGCGAACAGACGCGTAAATCGGGTCAGGAAAAGGAGGGATGCGTCGCGGTTGAGCGCGTTCAGCGAATCTGGGAGCAGGTTTCGCACACGTCAACCTTAATGACTCAGAAGTGCTTTTCCAAACCAGCAATCAAACTATTTTATGGCGCCATATTGTGCGCGGGCGGATGCTTGCCGAGTTCGTCGAGGGCGGATTTGAAGCCGGCGGCGAGTTTGTCGGCGGAGCCGCGGCCCCAGTAGTGAAGAAAGATAACGACGGGCTGGTTGCCCGTCATGTGGTGGTGAATGGCGACGACATCGAGTCCATTTTTCCTGAGTGCTTTGAGCACCGGAGTAAGTTCGGTTTCCAGCATGGCGACATCGCCTGCGATGGCGGCGTCCTCCTGAGTGCCGGTAAAGGCGGCCCAGGTGTTGAGCCCCATGCGCGCGTTGATGACCGCGCCGTGCTCTTTCATTGCGAGATCGTCGCGGCCGATGGTGATTTTGTAGACCGGGCCGGTCTGTTCGCCTTCGTGGCTGACGATTTTGGCGAGCTTTGTGGAATCGAGTGGCGTGCCGCCAGAGGTTGGGGGAGTTGGGGACGGGGTTCTGACATTGCCGATCAGATCTAGAGCGGGTTTGACGCGCTGCGCAAGATCGGCAGCTTTTCCCATCGCGTGGACGTGCATGTAGTAAACGTGTGGCTCGTCCCAGAAGAAATGATTGTGCAGAGCGGTGACGTCAATTCCATTGTCGAGCAGTCTCGAAAGTACGAGGTTGACTTCTTCCTGCAAGAGGACGAGGTCGCCCATCATGACTTCGGCGGCGTTTTCGGCTTTGGTGAAGGCGATCCAGCCTCCGAAACCGAAAGGAGTTGGAGTCGGAAAGCCTTGAACGGTGATCTTCAAATCGTTGCGGGGAATGTTCACTTTTAGAACGCCGGATTTGAAGTCGCCTTTGCGGTCGAGGGATTTTAGGATGCCTTGGTATTCGGTAGGGACTTCTTGCGCGCATAGGCTCGCGGCAAGAATAGTAAGAATTAAAGAAGAGAAAAAGGACAGGGAGGTCGATCGTTTGGAAATCATGAGAGTTCCTTTTCTATGGTAGGAGCCGAGAAAATAGGCTACTTCAGTTGTAATAACTCCAAGAAGAAAAGCGTGTCAAAAGAGTCAGTTTGGCCAAGTTTAGCGAGGAGCGGACCAGGCCAGGCCGTCGGGATTTTTTCCGGTGGCGAGTTCGCCTATGAGCTCGAGTTTTTGAAGGTCGATGGCGACGACTTTGTCTTTGGCGCTGACGGCGATGTAGGCACGGGAGCCGTCGGGCAGGATGAGGATTCCTGCGGAGCCGCCACCGAGGTTGAACTTCTTGATTTCCTTGTGCGTGGCGGCGTCGATGACCACAACGTTTGCCACGTCCGCCATACTTTGCGGGCCGGCGCCGAGTCCGGAGACGAGCACGCGCTTGCCATCGGGAGTGAATTTGAGGCGGTTGGCGTGGTCGACGGAGATGGGGAATGTGAGCCGGGGCTTTTTGGTGGCGACGTCGATCACGGTGACGGTATTGTCTTGCGCGTTGGCGGCCCAGATTTCGGTGCCGTTGATGCCGACGTCGAAACCTTCGCAGCCGCGACCGCTGGGAACGTTGGTGATTTTTGAGTCCTTGCGCTGAGGGCCTTGCGGCTGAGGGGGCGGAGCTGCGCCTGGAGCGGCGCCCGGAGGCGGACCGGGGGCGGGGAGGACGACCTGCTCGATGATGCTGATGGTGCCGGAGTTGACGTTGGAGGCGAAGACGCGGCTCTGCGTTTCGTCGGCTATGACCATGTGGGTGCGTTCCTGGCCGGTGCCGAGGACCCAGTCGACAGCGTGAGACTCGGGATCAAAGCGGCCGACGACTTTGTTGGTCTCGGCAGTGAAGTACAGTTTGTCGCCAGCGTACCAGAGGCCGTGCGGCGAATGGAGCGCGCCGAGCGAAATGGCTGGCAGTGGTTTGCGGGCGGCGATGTCGACGACGGAAATTGTGTTGAGGTCGCTGTCGAGGCCGCCGTAGTTGGAGATGTAGGCGAGTTGGCCGTTGGAGGAGACGACGATTTCGTGAGGGTCCGGCCCGGCCGGAATGCGACCGACGATTTTGAATGTCGCGGGTTCAACGATGGCGAGAGTGTTGGCGGATTTTTCGAGAACGAGAAGGGCTGGCGAGGGAGACTGAGCGAGTGCCTCAGTTGAGAGCAGGCTCGAGAGCAAGAGAGTGAAAAGCGCGGCCCAGGGAACGTAGTGGGCGAATTTTGAACTGGGTTTGTTCATGGCGATCCTTCTTGGCTGGTAGATGAAGAATACTACTTAGACCGAGGCTGTGGTGGGAAGGGGGACGAGCCTTTAGGCGAGCCGGGGACAGCGAGACAGTCGGACAAGACGTGCGGAACGAGCGGGGGAATCTGCGCATCGAACGGGAGCTATGAAAAAGCGAACAGGGAATTGGGGAAAGACGCCGTGGACGATTGATTTTCGAGCGAAGGCGAAGAGATTGCCAACGCGCGTGGATGTGGCCATTGTGGGAGGCGGTTTCACCGGACTGACTGCCGCCGCGATGGTGAAGCGGCTGGCTCCGGAGAAATCGGTTCTGCTGTTGGAAGCGGAACGCGTGGGGAATGGCGCGAGCGGAAGGACCGGCGGAATGGTGCTGGCAGAAACGGCGGCTGGGGATTTGCCAGGGCTTGGAGATGTGTTGAAAGGATATCGCCGGATTCTGCGAGAGCTTGGCGTGAAAGCGGATTTGGCGTTGCCGGGAGTGTGGGAAGTGGCGCGAGGACCGCGGTCGATGGACGGAAAGCCGGTGCGCGCGATGAAGCGATCGCCGATTGAGTGGAACGATGTCGGTACGCTGAGCGCGGTTGCGAAGGTGCCCGGTGGATCGGTGGATCCCGGGAAAGTGGTGGAGGGATTGGCGCGGGCCGCGGCGAAAGGGGGATCGCAAATTGCCGAAGATGCGCTGGTGGAAAGGCTGGAATTCAAAGAAAAGATCGAGCTGCACGTGATGCGAGGACGTGGACGGGGAAGAAAGAGCGTAATAAGAGCGGAGCGGGTGTTGCTTGCGACGAATGCGGGTGCTTTGCACTTGGGAGAGAGGCTCTTCAACGGTCGCGAGCCGGCGGAACCGAAACTGACATTTGCACTGTGCACAGAGCGGCTGAGCAAGAAATCGCTGCGGGCGATTGGATTGGGTTCGGGTCGGCCGTTTTACACGGTGGATTTGCCGTACTTGTGGGGACGGCAGTTGCCCGATGGACGACTGATTTTTGGAAGCGGGCTCGTGCCGGGCTGGGGTGAATCTTTGCGGAAGGAATCGCGAAACAAGAAAGCAGCGGAGTTCAGCGAGGAAAAATTGTGGAAGGGGCTTGAAAAGGTTGACGTGCGAAAAGGAGAAGCGGCGGAGCGGCTCGAGAGTTTGCAGAAACGAGTGCGCGGGCTTCATCCGGAGCTGCGGAAAATTCGCGTGACGCAGCGGTGGGGCGGGCCGATTCTGATTACGCAGGGGTTTCTTCCCGTGTTTCGCGAGCATCCGAAGAGTAGAAGAGTTGTGGTGTTGGGCGGTTACTCAGGGCATGGTGTCGCGTTGAGCGTGTACCTGGGGAAGTGGGCGGCGGAACATTTGGTCGGGCGACAAAAGCTTCCGAAGTGGCCGATGGGTTGAGGATGCAAAACAACTACCAGGTCACGGTGCTAATCGATCGGGCTGGAGCAGTGAGTCGTAGCGTCCGGCCTTTGCGCACCAGGTTAACGGAAGAGTCCGACGTGTTGCTGTTGAGGACTTGAGCGACGATTGCGCCGTCCGACGTGAGGAATGACATGACGCGCACACCTGAGGCTTTGCCGGTCGTCTGGATGCGTACGGCACCGGGCCGGACGAATTTGCTGAAGTGGGCGAGATAGTAGTATGTGCCGGTGTAGGTGATTTCGTGCGTGGCCTTGTTGATGATCACGACGGGATGCTGAATGTTGGGATCAGGATTGCCGTGAACTGGTGAAACGGCCCAGGGACCGCCGGTTTCGTCGAGAATTGCATTCCAGTAGAGCCACGCGGATGTTCCCGCTTCCAGGTCGCTGAAAATGATGTTGCCCCAGACATCGCCGTCGGCGAATTCGTAGATCGGCAGCTTTTTGCCCTTGGGATAGCCGGCTTCGTAGGCGTAGCAGAGTTCGTCCATCCAGAAGGGAATTTCGGGATACTTGGCTTTTAGCTGAGCGATTTTGTCGAAGTGGCGGAAGTCGTATCCGTGGTATGCGACAACGGAAACGAATTTTCTTACTGCTGGATCGTCGAGGATCACGGGGTAGCGTTTATAGGCGGCCAGACGCTCTGGGGCTTCGCTGATCATCATTTTTGTGGAGAGACCAGACTGCTGGAGAGCGGGCCCGACGAAATCACGCAGCAGAATTCGAATCTCGGGGTATTTTATCTTTGTATAGACCTCTTCCGGTTCGTTGAAAATGCTTAGGTAATCAATTTCTATTCCGCGTTTTTTGTATTCCTCGAGATACTTCACAAAATATTTGGCGAGCACCGGGTAGTATTTCGGCGGAATGTCCTGATGCTTGTTGACGTCGTAGAGCATCCAGTCCGGTGGATAGTCCATCGGCGCTTGCAACGCGAACTTGCCGTACTTGCGCGCGCGCAGAATGTAGGTGCCGACGCCGTTTGGGGCGAAGTCGCGCTCGACTGAGAAATTCTTTAGCTCGACGTCGCCGGGCGCGTCGTCATAGGTGAACCACGGGCCAGCGGACTGGAAGTCGGTGCCGGCGAGCGGCGTTTTCATTGCGGTAAAGCCAGCGCCGTCTTTCGGGTCAAACAACGCTTGCAAAACTTCTTCCTGTTTGTCGGCCGGCAGAGTGTTCAACGTCATCAGGCCGGCTTCCATAAAGGAGGCGCCGAAACCATCTATCTTCTGAAAGCGCACGGCGTCGTTGATTTCAAATATGGAGCCTGACGCGGGCTTGCTGTCGTTGAATTTCAGTTCAGGCTTGGCCGTCAGCCGGTCACCGGCCTGCGAGGAAACATAAACCTTCGCGGTCTGCGCGTTTGAGATTGTGGCGGCAACAAAAACGATGGCGAGCGCCCAAAGGCTTTTCCGGGGCATTTGCATCCTCGCTGAGTTCAACTGGTTTTCTCGAGTAACTGCCGCGCGTACTTGGGCCCTTTTCCTGCGTCTTCGTGTTTTACGTAGCAATATACGGCAACGCCTTGTTTCGTCCAGGCGTGAAATCGTTCGCGCCATGCGGCCAGCTCTTTCGCGGAATATTCCTCGCGACGAAGGCGAACATAGACAAAAGGTGCCGTAAGGACATCGGGCGGTGTGAAGTCATCCGTCTCGGCCAGGCACAGGGCCGTTTCGAACTTGCGCAACAAATCGTACGTCTCTTGTGTGTACCACGATTTGTGGCGCACTTCGAATGCGAAGCGGAAGGCGCTCGGGCGCATGGCAAGGAATTCGGCGAGCAGTGCAGCATCGAACTTAAAGTTGGGCGGCAACTGCACCAGGATCGGGCCGAGATGATTGCCTTCCTGCAGTACGCTCGCGACTTCGAGGAAACGCTTCAGCGTGCTCTCGCAATTCCGCAGCCGCGCGACGTGCGTAATCTTTTGATTTGCTTTCAGCGCGAATTGGAATCCATCCGGAACGTTCGTCGCCCAGCCTTGCAGCACGCTTTCCTTCGGCATTTGATAAAACGAATAGTTGATCTCGACCGTGGAAAGTTGCGACGCGTAGAACTTCAGCATTTCCTTGTCGGGAAGTTTCTCGGGATAAAACGTTCCTTTCCACGGTTTGTAGGCGTAGCCCGAAGTTCCCACATGCAGTTTTCCCATCTCCGGCATGGTACCCCGCTTCTATTTCCTGCGTTTGCCGCCGTTCTCTACACTAACGCTAAGCCGCTCCATCACGTCTTCCAGTCTTAGGCGCCTTGTCCAGAAGTCGGCCCAGAGATCACCTTTCTCCTGAACGCGCGCTTGCATCGTCTTCATGTTGAACTTTTCGGCCACTAGCGTGGGTTTAAGCTCTCGCGCGGAAACGGGCGCTGATACCGGTGCCTTTGGAAAGGCGCGTACGACGTAAGGCGCGGCAAGCGGCTTACCCGTTGCGTTTTGGTGGACGTCAATCAGCACGCGCCCCTTCGGGCGTTTTGCCACCATACGTTCGTGCGTCACAAGATTCGGATGCTCGGCGGACACCATGCGAGCTACTACTTCGGCAAAGGTTCGTAGTTGCGCGTAGGCGTACACCGGTTCGACAGGAATATAGAGATGAAAGCCCGTCGCGCCGGAAGTTTTCAGGAACGGTGTAACGCCGATCTCTTCTAATTGTCTGTGTAGCGCGCGGGCAATTGTAAGCACCACGGAAAAGTCGGTTTCGTCTGAAGGATCGAGGTCAAAGAAGAAGTAGTCGGGATGCTCGATGCTGTCGATGCGGCTGCTCCATGGATTGTGATCAATGCATCCGAGGCTGGTGAGAAATAGCAAAGAAGCCAGATCGTTAGCTAGGACATAGTGAATTTCGCCGTCTTTCGCATCGGACTCGATCGCCACGGTTTCAAGCCAATCGGGAATCCCTTCGCGCACGTCTTTCTGAAAAAAGGATTGGCCTTTGATGCCGTCCGGATAGCGCCGAAGCACCATCGCGCGGTCGCGCAGAAAGGGCAGAATGTAGCCCGCCATGCGGTAGTAGTAGGCAAGCAGCTCACGCTTGGTGTAGCCCGACTCGGGCCAATACACTTTGTTCAAGTTCGACCAACGCATTCGCTTGCCGTCGATTTCCACGACGGCGCTTTCCGCTCTGCCTTTGAATAGTTCGTTTTCAATCTGCGTTCTGTCGGTCAGAACTTTCCCAACCACTTCAGGCGCGCGGACGATATTTGGATTGGGCGCGGCTGGGGGCGATTCGGCCTTTGCGGCTGGCTCGACTTCCGATTTCCACGTCAAATCCTCCGGCCGCGCGTCGTTCCGTAAGCCCAGAAACACCGGATGCCGCAGCCGTTTGTCCGGCGTCCACTCGGAATACTTCACTCGGGCGACGAGTTCTGGTTTGACCCAATGTTCCGGCTCATTGGTATCCGGGACCTTGTCGAACGTGCACGTCCCGACTTCCCGTTCCTTCAAGAGTTTTCCAATCGATTCCTGTGTCTCTCCGTTAAAACCACTGCCAACGTGACCGACAAACCGCAACTTTTTCCCTTCGTGTAAGCCCAGCAGCAGCGCTCCGAAGCGCAGCCCAGGTGTTCGCGGTTCGGTCCAGCCTCCTATCACGGCATCAATCGTCGTGGTCTGCTTGACCTTCACCCACGAATTACTGCGTCCTTCGCTATAAAGACTGTCCGCCCGTTTTCCAATGATTCCTTCGAGGCCGTTCGCGCCGGCCAGTTCGTACAACTCTTTGCCTTGCTCCAGCTGATGATCGGAAAAACGAATGTGATTCGCGGTATGAGGCAGACGCCGCAGGAATTCCTTTCGCTGGAGCAATGGCACATGCCGGAGATCGTATCCATCGCAGTACAGCACATCGAACAGGTAATAGGTCACCGGTACTTGTGTCACCAGCGTCGGAGCGGGCGCCCGTACGTGCATGCGCTGTTGTAGCCGCGCAAATCCGCTGTGGCCTTTTTCATCGAGTGCCACGATTTCGCCGTCCAGAATCGCTTCGCGCGCGCTCAAGATCTTCGCCAATTCGGCCAGTTCGGGATATTGCTTCGTCACATCAATTCCGTTGCGTGAAATCAGTTTCAGCATGCCGTCTTCTATCCGCGCCAAAGTCCGCACGCCGTCCCATTTGATTTCAAACAGCCAGTTCGGATCGGAAAACGGGCACTCCACAGTAGTGGCCAGCATCAATCCGACTTTACCTGGCATCGGCATCTTCCGCGCCCCATCCAACTCTTGTGGGCTCAGCGGACTCGGCTCGCGATGCGGGGGCACTTCCTCGGCGATTTCCTCGATGGTCCGCCCCGTCAGCGCCGATCCGTCATGCGCGTCAATATTCCAGGCGGGATCCACATCGGCGTCCTTGTGCTTGATCATCAGCCATTCATTTTTCTTTTCGCCGTGCTTCAGTTTGACCAACACGAAGCTGCCACGCAGCTTTTCTCCATTCAGGTGAAATTTGATTTCACCGCGCTCGATCTGCTTCACCGCATCCACATCGCCAATGGCGCTGAACGTGCCGCGATCCCAAACCATTACTGTGCCCGCGCCGTAATTTCCCTCGGGAATTTTCCCTTCGAAGCCGCCGTAATCCAGCGGATGGTCTTCGGTCTGCACGGCCAGCCGCTTGTCCTCCGGATTCAGCGATGGGCCCTTCGGTACCGCCCACGATTTGAGAACGCCATCCACGGCCAGCCGGAAGTCGTAGTGCAGCCGCGTCGCCGAGTGCTTCTGCACGACGAACGTATCGCCGTGCTCCCGCGAAGCCGGCTTCGCGCGTACCGACGCCTTCCAACGCGCGTCCTCTTCGCCCGACGTTTGCGGTCCGCCCAATATTTTTTTTCGTGATTTTGGGTTTGCCCCAGCCTGCGGCAGATCGCCGGATGGCTCCGGCGTCCTGTCAAACTTCCTTTTTCGCCGGTATTCCTCGAGCTTCGCCATGCGCGCATTCTACCTTACCCAATCGATTCCCCTCAGGAGGTAGTTCTGGTACCCGCTCGTTCGTCTTGCTTCACATTTGGTTACTTTGCAGGCCAATTTCCTTGCTTCCCGGGCGGCTGCTGACTAACCTTGTAATTCCTGGACAATTTGAGCGTTTCGAGCGAGGAGCATCATGGCTTCGACAGTCTGGAAGGGCCACGTTACTTTCGGCCTGATTTCGATTCCGGTTCGGCTTTTTTCCGCCGCGCGCGGAGAGCGCATCAGCTTCAATCAGCTGCACTCCGTTTGCCACTCGCGGGTGAAGCAGCCGCTCTTCTGCCCGACGTGCAACCGCATGGTCGAGCGGTCTGAAATTGTAAAGGGCTACGAATACGAAAAGGACCAGTACGTTCTCTTCAGCGAAGAAGAACTGGACAAGATCGAGCCGGTTTCGGCGCATACGATGGAAATTCTCGAATTCGTCCGGGTTGACGAAGTGGACCCGCTTTACCTCGACGCTTCCTATTATGTGAATCCGGAAGAAGCGGGCCTCAAGGCCTATCAGCTTTTGATGAAGGCGATGACCGACTCGGGTTACGCCGCAATCGCCAAGCTCACCATGCACCAGCGCGAGCACATCGTGATCATTCGCCCGGGCAGCAAGGGGCTTACGCTGCACACGATGTACTACACCAATGAAGTCCGCGCGGCGGAAGCGCTGCCGCCCGGAAAAGTCGAACTGAAAGAGGCGGAAAAGAAGCTGGCGCAGCAGCTGATTGAGAGCCTGGCGGCTCCCTTCGAACCGGTCAAATACCACGACGAATATCAGAACAACGTCCGCGGCATGATCGATGCCAAGCTGAAGGGCCAGGAAATTACGGCAGTTGCGCAGCCGCAGCTCGCTCCCGTGATCGATTTGATGGAAGCCCTCAAAAAGAGCATTGCGGAAAAGCAAACAACCGCGCAAGCTACCGCTGCGAAGAAGCCGCCGGCCCGCGCCGTTCCGGAATTGGTGCCAGCACAGAAGAAAAACAAAAAGTCGCAAGCAGGTTAAAATTATCGTTCCATGGGAACGACCGACCGATTCAGCCGAGGCGAAGTTCAGCGCATCCTGGATGTGACGGAAAAGCAGCTCGAATACTGGGAGCGCCTGCGCATTGTTTGTCCGAAAAAAGGCCGCGGCGAAAAATTCTACGACTTCCGCGATCTCATAGGCCTGCGTACAGCGAAACAACTCATTGCCGCGGGTGTGCCTGCCAACCGCTTGCGGCGCTCGCTGGATGCTCTGCGCGAGAAACTCTCGCAAATCAAGTCGCCGCTGGCCGAGCTGCGAGTAGTCTCTGACGGCCGCGACATTATTGTCGAACGCGATGGCTCGCGGCTGGAACCGCTGTCCGGGCAGTTTGTTTTAAATTTCGAAACGCGCGAACTTGATGACAAAGTTCACGTCATGCCCGAACGAACGGCCGATGAGTGGCTCGCCGTAGCGCGTACTTATGAAGCCGACAAAAAGACTTGGCCGGACGCACTCTACGCCTATGAGCAGGTGTTGCGCATCGATCCTCGCCGCGTCGAGGCCGTCATCAATTCGGGCACGTTGCATTACGAGCAGGAGAATCTTGTCGCGGCGGCGGAATGTTTTATCAAAGCCGTTGAGCTGCAGCCGACCGATGCGCTGGCACAATTCAATCTCGGCAGCGTGCTCGACGAATCCGGCCGGCTTGAAGACGCGCGCCACCATTTGCGCCAAGCCGTTTCGCTCAATCCGGATTACTCCGACGCCCACTACAATTTAGCCTTTGTTTGCGAAAAATTGGGCGCGTTCGAAGAAGCACGCCGCCACTGGCGCCGCTACGTGGAGCTGGATCCCACCAGTCCGTGGTGTGAATACGCACGCCAGCGCCTCGGGCAAAACTCAGCGCATGCCTGATTTGTGAATTATTGGGACTGCCGTGCGGCCGCAACACTCTCAGCGACCAAGCGGCAGGTTTTGACAACTTCGTGCTTGCGACCTTCTCGCAGCGCCGCGGCGTCAACCAGATCGCTACCCATCCCGACGGCAAAGGCTCCAGCAGCAAAAAACTCCGCGATGTTTCCGGGATTGACTCCGCCTGTGGGAATGAAATCCAGATCGGGAAACGGCCCACGCAACGCTTTGATGTATTTTGCTCCGCCGACGCTTCCACACGGGAAAATCTTAATCACTTTTGCTCCCGCTTCTGCTGCGGCCATGATTTCCGTCGGAGTCAGCGCACCCGGAATCGCCGGAACTCCCAGAGTACGCGCCACCTCTAAAACAGCTACGGAAAGACCGGGACTGACTAAGAACCGCGCACCAGCATCAATGCTTTCTCGAGCTTGGTTCGCGTTGCAGATGGTTCCGGCTCCAATCAAGACGCGATCGCCGCAGTTTGCGGCTACTTGCCGAATCGTTGAGATGGCGTTGGGCACCGTCATCGTGATTTCAACAATAGGAATTCCGCCCGCCTCGATGGCCTCCACCGCATCCACAGCATGCTGCGAACTGCTGGCTCGCACCACGGGAACGATGCCAATTTCTCCAATGCGTTTCAGGATCTGTTCAGATGTCATCGCTTGCCAGTTTCTCCATGCGAAAGAAGTTGCCGCCGCTGCCTGCCTGTTTGTAGGCGCTCAGCGCGCGATGCGCGCCGATTGTCCTTTCATCAGGTTTTGCACGTCCTGCAGCGTGGCCATCGAAGTGTCGCCAGGCGTAGTCATGGCCAGCGCGCCGTGCGCTGCGCCGCATTCAAGCGACCATTGGACATCCTGGCCGTTGAGCAGTCCATACAGCAAACCTGAAGCGAAAGAATCGCCGCCGCCGACGCGGTCGTAGATCTCGACGTCCTTGCGCGTCGTGACTTCATAGAATTTACCTTCCGCGTCACACGCGATTGCGCCCCAATCGTTGCGGCTTGCGGTATGCGCCGTGCGCAGGGTGACAGCGATCAGTGAAACGTTCGGGTACGCCTTGCGGACTGCGTCCATCATGGTGCGAAAACCCGCAGTGTCCAACTTGCTCAGATTGTCGTCCACTCCGGGAACGGCAAATCCCAACGCGACGGAAAAGTCCTCTTCATTTCCGATCAGCACATCCACTAGCGACGCCAAGCCGCGGTTCACCTCTTGCGCTTTGGCCTTCCCGCCGATGGATTGCCACAGCGAAGGGCGGTAATTCAAATCGTATGAAATACCGACGCCAGCAGTCTTTGCCGCCTGCATCGCTTCGTGCGCTGCCAGCGGCGTTGTTTCGGAAAGTGCGCAGAATATCCCGCCTGTATGAAACCAGCGCGCGCCTTCGCCGGCGAAAATCTTCTGCCAATTCACATCGCCCGGTTTCAGCTGTGAAACCGCCGTGTGCCCACGATCGGAGCAGCCAGCGGCCGCGCGCACTCCGAATCCACGTTCCGTAAAGTTCAGTCCATTGCGAACGTTTCGTCCTACGCCGTCGTACTTCACCCACTTCACGTAGTCGAGGTCCACGCCACCTTGTAACATCAGGTCTTCGACGAGGCGCCCGACGGAATTGTCAGCGAGCGCCGTGACAACCGCGGTCTTCATCCCGAACGTCCTGCGCAACCCGCGCGCCACGTTGTATTCGCCGCCGCCTTCCCACGCGCGAAATTGCCGCGTGGTATTCACGCGCACGTCGCCCGGATCGAGCCGCAGCATCACTTCGCCCAGGCTCACCAGATCCCAGCGGCATCCCTCTTTGGAGCGAAACTTCATGCAGTGTCCTTCTGTTCTGAAAACGTTGCTGGCACGATACCTGCAGCCGACGAAGACGTAAGGTTAGCGCGAGGATTCACAAACAGCCAAGCTACCGCGCCAAGCGCGGCGACAGTAGCTGCTACGCGAAAGCCGGTGCTCCACCCAAAAATATCGCCGAACCAAGGCGTCACAATCGCCGTAAGTGCGCCTCCAATCTGGTTGGCCATATTCATGAAGCCGGAGAGTCCACCAGCTGATTTTCCTCCAAGGTCGGCAGACACGGCCCAGAACGCGCTTTGCGAAAGATAAAGTGAGCCAGCGCCTCCGGCGAGAACGATACTTGCCACGCGGCTATCGTGCGCCGCCGAGCCAAACACGAGAAAGATCGCAGTCAGCGCGAATCCAACAGCCGCGATGCTGCAGCGGCCGAGCCGCGATCCAAATTGCTTGCTCAGTGCATCGCTGACCACGCCTCCCAGCGGACTGCAAACGGCCATCGCCAGGAACGGCAAGGTTGCGTACAGCGCGCTGGATTTCAGATCCAGCCCGCGCACCTTCGCGAGATACAAATAAAACCAGCTGAAGAAAACCCAGGCCACATAGCCGAAGCAGAAGTAGGCAAACGAGAGAATCCAGACATTGCCGCTGGTCAAAATGTCGAACCAGGCTAGGCGCGGTGCGCCTGCCGACGCCGATTTGGGAATGCCTTTCTGGATTGCAGACAGTTCTGCGGGCGACACTGACGGATGGCTTTCCGGACTGTCCCGCGCCGCCAGATACCAGACAACACCAGCGGCCAGGCCGATGATCGCGCTCAAGATAAACGCCGAGCGCCAGCCGTAGTGGAGCATGAACCATGAAATCAACGGCGGCGTCACTCCTGCTCCGATGCCGACCCCTGCGAAGATCACTCCGTTTGCTGCGCCGCGTTCGTGGGAGGGAATCCAGCGCGCGACAAACTGATTCGAAGACGGATACATGATGGCTTCGCCGGCGCCCAGGAGAAAGCGAATGGCTATGAAAACCACGACGGCGTGGCCGATGCTTCGGGGCACCGCAGCCGTCAAAACACTGACTAATCCCCACCACAGCACGCCTGCCGTCAGCATAAGGCGAGGACCGTAGCGGTCCGCGAGCCAACCCGCGAGAGTTTGAAATAATCCATAGCCCCATAGGAACGAGCTAAAAACCAGGCCCAGCCGAACGTTGCTAATGCCGAATTCCTGAGCGATCTGCCCGCCCGCAATGGAAATGTTCACGCGATCGAGATAGGCAACGGCGCTCAGCATGAAGAGCCATAGCACCAACAACCAGCGAACATGGCTGTTGCGCGCGCTTGGCGTGCTGTAAACCGTTTCAGACACTGCAGCTCCTCTGTGAAAAAACAATGTTCGGCGGCCGCACTCGCCTTTCGCTGAAACGTCGCCGTCAGGCCGGATGAGCCTTAAGTAGCTCCGCGAGTCGTGCGGAGATGATCTTCTCTTCGCCTGGCTTAAGCATGAAAGAACTCAGCCCGAGCCCATTTTCCGAACCTCCGATCACGATGGATGGCTTGCCTTCGCGAAGAGCCTTCGAAGCATCTCGTGGCGACAGAGAAATCTTGCGCGGGTCCCAGAAAATATTCATGTGCGGCACGTGGTTGGCTACATCTGGCACGTTATACGAAGTAGTGACGCCCGGAACCTTCGTGACCTCGGCGGAAATCGCGTCCAGCCGCCTCCACCACTCTTTCTCAATCGCAGCATGGTCTTCATTCAGATACAACTCAAGCGCCTTCACCATGCCGACAATTTCTTCCTTGCCGACCTTTTGTGCACGGCCAAGGACGTCTTCGTGCGGGCTGTTATTCAACAGGGCGTTGGCGACGAGCTCCTTCTTTCCGATGAGCAAGCCCGCACACTGCGGGCCGCGAATCGCTTTGCCGCCGCTAAACACGATCAGGTCGTAGCCCATGCTAGCGAAGTTCCACAGGTTCGAGACAGGAGGCGTGTCGGCGGCAGCATCGATGAAAGCAGGGATATTGCTTTCATGAGCGAGCTTCACCCACTCGTCTACTTTGATTTGTCCGTGAGCATTGGCGAAGTTTGAAAAGTGCATCATCGCCGTTTGCGGATTGACGGCCTTTTTCACATCTTCGCGCGTCTCTACGACTACCAGCTTCGCGCCGGTTGCTCGGAGCTGATGATCGAAAGGATTGCGGTGCGATTTTTGAATGATCACTTCCGACTTCATACCGGTGAGGTCGGGAAGTTGTTCAATGAATTTGGGATTGTTGCCGGTGAGAATTCCCGCCAGGCCCGCGGTCATTCCTGCTGCGGCGCCGCTGGTTACGATGGCGTCGTACTCCGCAGGAAGCTTGAGCAGTTCGCAGATGCGCTTGCCCGCGGCGACTTCGAGGTCGACGATGGGGACGAAATGCTGCGCGGCAAGCGACATGACTGCCGCAACCTCGGGACGAGGGAGCGAACCGCCGAGATAGGTCATAGTGCCCTGACCGTTGATAACCGTGGTCACGCCGAGTTCGGCGTAGACGTCTCCCGTTGCGCCCAGGCCCGTGAGCTTTTCGGGCAATGCTTCGGCGCCCGGCGAAGTACGGCTGTTTCCTAGGCCGAAAGCTCGGCGCGCGTCGAACAACATTCCCGCGAACATGCCCGCGCTCCCTAGAAATGTTCGCCGGTTCCAAAGCGTCTTCAGGTTCATGCGACGTTTATCCCTTCTTCACGATCGCGGCGATACAGTTGATCTCCACCAGCGAATTGCCAGGAAGTGCCGCGACGGCAACCGTCGTGCGCGCCGGCCCGCCATTTGGGAAGTACGTTTTAAAGACTTTGTTCATGCCGTCGTAATCGTCAATTTTGGTCAGAAAAACAGTGAGCTGCAGGATGCTATCCATCGTGCCGCCGCCGGTCTCGACCAGCGTCTTCACGTTGTCCATCACCTTTTTCGTGTGCGTCTCAATGTCCATTGGGAACTCGCCCTTGGGATCATGCGAATGTGCGCCTTGTCCCGCGATGTAAAGTGTGTCGCCATGAAGTACCAGCGGAGTGATAAACCCGGTGCCTGCTGGCTTGCCTTCGTAGTCGAGCTTTTTTACGCCCGAGCCCGCCTGCGGCATGGGCGAAGCAGGCACCGCGCCTGCCACGGCACTGGATGCAGCCAGTCCGGGAATGATGGCCGCCAATCGTGCCGCGAAGCCACGACGTGAAGTAAGAGCAGAAAACATTGTTCCTCCTTGTTCGTTCATCTCGAAAATTTGCAAATCGAACTCAAGTCAAATCAGGGCAAAGCAAAACTAAAAACGTCGCTCCCCGCGGCAATCGCCACGTATTGTTTTCCGTTCACCGCATAGGTCATGGGAGATGCCGAAATCGTTTGACCGGTGTTGAAATGCCACAACGCTTTTCCGGTTTTCGCGTCCACTGCTTCGAACGATTGCGCATCATCGCCGAAAAAAAGCAGCCCACCTGCCGTCGTCATCACGCCCGCGGACGACCGTCCTTCGCCCGATTGCACATAACGCCAAACCGGTTTGTCGCTTTCCAGCGTGTAAGCCAAAAGAATTTTCTCCGAAAAATCGCCTTCGCTCCGGCGGGCTCCCGTCGAGTAATACATCTGCCCGGGCTTGAACTCCTCCGGCTTGCGCATAAAAACGTGGCAATTTTCCAGCGCCAAGAAATAGAACATCCCAGTTTCCGGATGGTAGGAAGGCGAATACCAGTTCGTGGCGCCGGTAAAGCCGGGACAGATTCGAGTTCCTTTTTCACTCGGCTGAGCACCTGTTCGAACGGGGCGTCCCTTCGCGTCGATGCCGCTGGCCCAAGTCAGTTTTTCGACAAACGGCCTCGCCGACAGAAACGCGCCATTGGTGCGATCCAGTACGTAAAGAAATCCATTGCGATTGGCTTGAACCAGCAGCTTGCGGGGCTGGCCGCGAAACGTCGCATCTACCAGCACCGGCGTTTCTACGGCATCGTAGTCAAACAGGTCGTGCGGCGTGAACTGAAAATACCACTTGAGCTTTCCGGTATCCGCGTCGATCGCCAGCACGCAATCTGTATAAAGGTTGTCGCCTGGCCGCGGTGCGCCATCGAAGTCCGGTGCGGGATTGCTGGTCCCCCAAAAAATCAAATTGAGTTCAGGATCGTAAGTCCCCGGCATCCAAGTCGTGCCGCCGCCGAGTTTGTAGCTCTCGCCAGGCCAACTCTCCGAGCCGAATTCGCCCGGTGCCGGAATCGTCCAGAATCGCCAGGCCTCTTTACCAGTTTCCGAGTCGTATGCCGCCACAAATCCACGCACGCCATCATCGCCGCCCGAGGTGCCCACGAGCACTTTGTTTTTCACAACAAGCGGGGCGCTTGTTGCCCCGTAGTTCTTGTTGCCGTCCGTGTAGGGAACATCCCAGAGCAAATTGCCCGAGCGCGCATCCAGGCAGAGCAAATGCGCATTGTCCGTCTCCATGAACACGCGATTCCCCAGAATCGCAACTCCGCGATTGTGATGCTGCGACGCATCGTCAATAAGCCCTTCCGTGATCGGCCGCGAGTAATGCCAGATCGTTCGGCCCGTCTGCGCATCGAGCGCGAACGCATCGTTGGCCGACGTCACAAACATCACGCCGCCGACCACCACCGGCGTTACTTCCAGCCGGTTCGAATTCTGCGCATGAAACACCCACTGCGCTCGAAGCTGCGCCACATTTTCTGGAGTGACTTCCTTCAGCGCGCTGTAGCGGCGTCCGGTGTAATCGCCGTTGTAGGATGGCCAGTCAGCCGCCACGGGGCGCACCAAAAGATGTTCGCTTTTCACGTTAATTGCAGTCGATAAGGCGCCGGTCGACTTGTCTTCGGCTGCACAAAGCATCGCGGCTGCGATGCTTATCGCTCCGCACGCGAGTGGTCCCAGTCTCGAGCGGACACGGCCGCTTGCAGCACCATCACCAAGAGCGGATGCAGCAATCTTCCTCAAGCGCGAGGCACCTGGAAACTTGGATTTTCTATACTACAGACCGCATCGCGAAAAGCCAGAGAAAACTATAGTCGCCCGAATTTTGCGACAGCTTCTTGAATCGATTTAAGCCTTTCGATGTGAGCGTACATGGAGTGTTCTTTGAAGTCCATTTCCTGCGCCAGCTTCAAAACTTGCGCTGCGACGCCAACCGGAACCACCACCACGCCGTCCGAATCCGCCACAATGAAATCGTTCGGATTCACCGGCACGCCATCGCACGTCACGGCAATATTCGAACCCGCAAACCGGTAGTGTCCGATCGAAGTCGAAGGAACTACGCCTGCCGCGTACACCGGGAAGCCGATTTTTTGCAGGTAAGCCGTATCGCGAACTCCGCCATCAATCACCGCGCCCGAAAAATTGCGTGCGGCCATTGCGGTTCCCATCAGCCCGCCCATCCCCGCAATGTCAGCGCCATCTTCCACGACCATCACGTACACGGAATTGGGCGTGCCGGAATCGATAGCTTGTAACATTCCTTTCAGCGCATCGGGATCCTTGTTCGTCTCTTTCTTGAGAAGCACCGTCAGTGCCCGGCCCGCAAATCGCGTTGTGAAAATCGGCCGCATGCGGTGCGTCATGTACATCTTTTTCCCGGTGAGCTGCTCGAGCGCATCGGAAACCGATGCTACCTCCACATGGCGGAACCCTTCCAGGAGCTCGGCATCGCTCGTCGCAACCGCTGGCGCCGTCGGGGGATTCTGCGTTTCGCCGCTTTTTCCAGCCGACAGAAACACAAATAGCAACGCGACCGAGCCGCATAGCACAACTGCGATCTTGCTGCGGCGAAACCTCGCGAAAAATGCCTTCAGCTTTAAGGAAGCGCGCATGAGTCCTCCGCGAAACATCTCGCGCCGGCACTCTAGCACCTTTGCTGGGCAGATGCATCGGACATACGCCCTAGTAACTGTGTAGGTAGAAAGACGTCGTGCAACACAAAAAAAAGAGGTGCGAATTGTCTTCGCACCTCGTCTGGTCGAACCTGGTTCCTTCGTTGTGCCTTAGTGAATCGCTCGCGGCGACTCCGAGGCTGGCCGCTTCTTCGGCTCTGCTGTGGGAGGCACAACCGGCGGCGCGATTGGCTCCTTCTCCAGCGCATGCTGAATCACTTCGTCCAAGGTACGGACATAGGTGATCTTCAGGTCGCCGAGCAACTCCGGAGGCAAGTCCGCCTTCGCGTTTGGCTCATTGTCCGCGGGCAAGAGCACTTCCTTCACGCCCGCGCGTTTAGCGCCAAGCACTTTTTCCTTGATTCCTCCCACCGGCAGCACCACGCCGGAGAGCGTCATCTCGCCGGTCATCGCCAGTCGATTTCGTATCGGGCGCCCACTCAGCAAGCTCACCAGCGATGTCACCATCGCCGCGCCCGCCGACGGACCGTCTTTCGGCACCGCGCCCGACGGCACGTGGATGTGAATGTCCTGTTTGCGGAAGAAGTCCGGATCAATTCCATACTTCTCCGCGTTCGACCGTACCCACGTCAGAGCAGCGGTCATGGACTCCTGCATCACTTCGCCGAGGTGCCCGGTTGTGGTGAACTGTTTTCCGCCGCGCATCCGGCTCGCCTCGATGAACACGATGTCGCCACCCACTGGGGTCCAGACCAGGCCTACTGCCACGCCCGGTTGTTTTACGCGTTCGTCGATTTCCTTCTCGGTCTTGAACTTCGGCACGCCAAGGAATTCCTTCACCACGTCCGGCGTAACCACCATCTTCTCGGTCTTGCCTTCCGCGATGCGTCGCGCCTGCTTGCGTGTAATCGTACCGATTTCCCGCTCCAGGTTACGCACGCCCGCTTCACGCGTGAAGCTGTGAATGATCTCCTGCAATCCTGCTTCGGTGAACTCAATCTGTTCACCGACCTTCAAGCCGTGTTCGGTGGCCTGCTTCGGGATCAAGTATCTGTTCGCGATGTGGATTTTCTCCTCGCCCGTATAACCGGGGAGTTCGATGATCTCCATGCGGTCGCGCAGTGGCTCTGGAATCGGATCCATCCAGTTTGCGGTGGCGATGAAAATCACCTTCGACAAGTCGAATGGCACATCCAGATAGTGATCGCGGAACGTCGCGTTCTGTTCCGGATCGAGCACTTCCATTAACGCCGCTGAAGGATCGCCGCGGAAGTCGCGTCCTAGCTTGTCCACCTCGTCCAGCATGCAGACGGGATCATTGGACTCGGCCCGCTTCAGTCCTTGAATAATCTGCCCCGGCAAAGCGCCGATGTACGTACGCCGGTGCCCACGGATTTCCGCTTCATCGTGCATACCGCCCAACGAGATGCGCACGAATTTGCGGCCCATTGCCCGCGCGATGGATTTGCCCAGCGAAGTTTTGCCGACGCCAGGAGGTCCGACGAAGCACAGGATCGGCCCCTTCATTCCCGGCTGCAATTTTTTCACCGCAAGGTAGTCAAGAATCCGTTCCTTCACTTTTTCCAGGTCGTAATGGTCTTCGTTCAGGATGTCATGCGCCTTCTTGATGTCGATCTCTTCCGCGTTCGTTCCGGAAGATTTCGACCACGGCAGCGACGTCATCCATTCCAGATACGTGCGCGACACCATGTACTCCGCCGAAGCCGGCGTCATCTTCGCCAAACGCTTCAGTTCGCGGTCGCACTCCTTCTTGGCTTCCGCCGTCATGCCGGCTTCTTCGACCTTCTTGCGAAGTTCATCGATTTCGGCAGCGCTGTCGTCCTGCTCGCCAAGCTCCTTCTGAATCGCTTTCATCTGCTCGCGCAGCAGGTATTCGCGCTGGTTCTGGCTCACTTGCTCCTGCACCTGCTCGTGAATCTTCGACCGAAGTTCCAGCACTTCCAGCTCTTTTGAGAGCTCACGGATCAGCGACTCCAGCCGCTTCCGAACGTTTGCCGTCTCGAGCAGTTCCTGCCGCACCAACGTCGAAAGGGCCGGTAACGTTCCGGCGATGAAGTCCGCTAGGCGTCCAGAGTCGTCAATGTTTGCGGCTACTCCTTGCAGATCATCGGAAAGCTGCGGCGAATGGCCCACCACGTCACGAAAAAGGTCCTGCGCGTTGCGGTGCAGTGCCTCCAATTCATTGTCTTGCTCGCCGTAAATATCCGGCATCGGCTCAACTTGCGCTGTCAGGAACGGTTTCAGCCCGAGCAACTCGTTCACCTGAAAGCGCTGTAAGCCTTCTAGGAAAATCACTACATTGCCGTTCGGCATTTTTACGGTCTTATGGACGCGGGCAAACGTCCCTACCTTATGCAGGTCAGCAGCTGCGGGATCTTCAACCCGCGGATCATGCTGCGCAACCACGCCCAAGAACTTGTCTTCGCCCTGCAACGCAGCGATCAGCGCAAGCGAGCTTTCCCGCCCTACCGTCAGCGGCAGCACCGCCCCTGGAAACAGCACCGTGTCACGTACCGGCAAGATCGGCAGCGATTTCGGCATTGCTACGTGTTTTTCAGCCATTTAGGTCCTCAGTTCAAGGCCACTTTCCCGTTAGGGTCAGGAGCCTGTCCACATTCGATGCCGTACCCAAAGAAAGGATACCGTCAGGTACAGCGATCTCAAGCATAAAATCTTAGTCTAAGATGCTCAATATCTTATCATGGGTGCCTGGAACTCTAGAATTCCGTCTAACTTTAATATTGTCTTATGTTTACAGCGGTCAATCATGTGGCGGGCTGTCCTCCATGCGGAAACTCAGCCGCTTCTGTCTGCCCCAAAATGACTCTCTACAAAAGACTTAGCCTCTGCAGGACTATCCAGCTCCCCATTCAACTGGGCTTCTTCCACAGTTGCCAGAATCCTACCCAGCAAGGGGCCGGGCTTAAATCCTGCCTCCAGCAGGTCCGTACCCGTCAGCAGCTTCGGAGGGTGCACCACTTCCGGCGGCGTCTTGCTTACAAACTCTTTCACAAACTCGTAGGCGGCAAGGTTCCGGTTGCTCGAAAGGCAATCCAGCCGGTGCAGGTCGAGATGCTCCGCAAAGTGAGGCAGCCGTACGAACCGTTTTAGCGTCGCCGGCTTCATGCGTCCCACGTCCTTGAACCGCATGTGGTGTTCCACCAGCGCAAGGATCTGTTCCGTATCGTCATTGGAAAACCGCAATTTCCCCAGCAACGTCCGTCCTATCGCCATCCCGACTTCCACGTGGCCGTCAAATCGAATCCTGTCCCCCGTTTCCTTCGGGGACCGGAATGTCGCCGGCTTGCCCACGTCATGCAAAAGCACGCCCCATGCCAGTGTTGACGAACAACCCGCCGGCAAGCCCTCCAGCATCATCATCGTGTGGGTCCACACATCGCCTTCCGGGTGATACTGCGGCGGCTGCTCGACTCCTCGCAATGCAGTAATTTCCGGAAGCACAATGGAGAGCAGCCAGCATGCGTCCATCAGTTCGAACGCTGTCCGCGCCGCACCCTCCGTCAGCATCTTCGTCAGTTCTTCGCGCATACGTTCCGCGGAAACCTGCGAAATCTCCTTCGCATGGCGTCGGATTGCCCGAAACGTTTCCGCCTCGATTTCATACCCAAAACGTGACGCAAAACGCACCGCCCGCAGCATTCGCAGTTTATCCTCGGCAAAGCGCCTGTCCGGCTCGCCGATTGCGCGGATTATTCCGGCCCGCAGATCCGCCTGGCCATTCACAAAATCCAAAACTTCTTTCGTCTTATGCCGCATAAGCAGCCCGTTGATCGTGAAGTCCCTCCGCTTCACGTCCTCTTCTGGCGAGCTGGAGTACTCCACGCGATCCGGATGCCGCCCATCCGCATAACCGATATCCGAGCGAAACGTCGCAACCTCAACCTTCATACCGTCTTGCGGCACCAGAATCACCCCGAACGACGCGCCCACCGTAATTCCATTCGGGAAGAGTTGCAGCACCTGGTCGGGTGTTGCGTTCGTCGCCACGTCGTAGTCGGCGGGCTCGCGGTTGAGAAGCCTGTCACGCACACACCCGCCGGCCAGCAGCGCCTGGTATCCCGCGCTCTGCAGGCGATCACAAATCGAGTTGGCAAACTCTCTCGGTGTCACACCAAAATTATGCGCTTGAGAAGTGGGAGAAAGAAGTTGGGATTGGAAGGCGGCGCGCCTATTCGCAACGTCCTAGTGCTGCGACCTACTCACAACGGAGAACGAGACAGGTAATGTCGTCGAACTGCTTGGTGGGACCCACAAATTCGTCCACGCGCTGCATCAGAAATTGCAGTGAGCGCTGGGCTTCCCAGTCCGGCAGGTAGCGCACAGTGTCCACAAAGCGAGCATCGGTGAACTCTTCGCCTTTTGCATTGAAAGCCTCAACTACACCATCGGTGAACAACACCAGCGCGTCGCGCGGTGCAAACTGGACCGTCGCCGTTTCATACGTGGCATCCGGCGAGATTCCAAACGGCACACCGCTCGCCGGCAACCGCTCGATCAGAGCCTCGCCGTTTGGATTGTTTCTGCGGATCACCGGAGCATTGTGCCCGGCGTTCACATAAGCAAGCTGTCGCGTAGCCGGGTCGTATTCACCGAGCAGCGCCGTGGTGAATCGCCGCCCGTCCAGACTGTGAGCACAAGCGTAGCGATTAAGCCGCTGCACCAGCTCCTCAAGCGACACGTCTTCACGTGCGACCGTGTGCAAGCTTGCCTGGAACGTCGCCATCAGCAACGCTGCTGGCACGCTCTTTCCTGCCACATCCGCTATCACTAAGAACAACTTCCCGCCAGAATCGCCATCTTGCAGGGGATAGAACGCGTCGTAGTAGTCGCCCGCCACCGAATTCTGCGGCCGTGTGTGAAACGCAATAGTCGCTCCAGCCACCTTTGGCGGCTGCGACGGCGTCAGCCAGCTTTGAATCTCTCGCGCGATTTCTAGATCGCGCTTCATCGTCACCTTATCGGCCAGCTCCAGTGATAGCAGCAACAGAAACAACAACGCCGCAACCGCGTCAAAATTCACATCAAAAGAGAAAGTACGGCCCACGGCAACTTTCGGGCTCGAAATAATCAGCAGAATCAATGCGATGAAGAGAATCACCCGGCGCGCCGGCGTCATCTTCATCACCAGCGCCCAGAAGTAGTGCTTCACGATGCGGAAGGGCCGGCGCCAGCGAGGAACTGTCTTCAGTTGCTCCCAGTCCAGGTCTTTGCCATAGAAGCCGTAACTGGCCTGGGCATCCGCGCTGAATTGCGACCACAGCTCGTCGATTTCGCTGCCCCCGCTGATCTTCTGCCAGAGACCCTCGTCGCCAGGACGAGGCGCACGCGTTTGTTCAGGTGGTGGAGCGGTGGAAGACATGAAGGAAGTATAGAGCAGGATGTTTCATCCTGTTGTAGTTACGGGCGAAGCTCATTCTTTGTTTCGCGGGAAGCGCGGAATCTCGCCTTTCTCGTTTTCGCGTTCGGGCTTTTCTGTGAGCAGCGAGCCGCCGAACTGCACTTTAGCGAATCCGAAGCGGTCACGTAGCAAATCGGCAGCCTTACTCAATTTTTCCAGCTTGGCACGCCGCAGTGGATCCAGCAGATCGAGCTGCTCTTCGCCGTGCGTCAATCCGCTGAACGCAACGCCGAGCAAACGGACTTTGCGGCTGCGGTTGCGATGCTCGCGAAAGAGCGCCAGAAAATGCGCAAACGCGTCGGCGTCAAACTGCACCGGGTCAGGCGGAGTTTTCGCGCGCGTATAGGTGTCGAATCCCGCATAGCGAATGGTCAGCGTCAACGTGCGCGCGGAAAGGTTTGCTTCGCGCAGGCGCTTGCAGGCTTTCTGCGACAGATGGCTCAGCATGGATTCCAGAACCGCGTCGTCGCCGGTATCTTCGCCAAACGTGTGATTGTGCGAGATGGATTTCGGCTCCGCATCGAGGACGAATTCGTAGGAATCGCCGCCGCGCGCCTTTCGATAGAGCGCCGTTCCCCACTGGCCAAAAACCTTCTCCAGTCGATCCAGACCGGCTTCTGCAAGCTGGTGAACATATTCGATGCCGAGCGCACGGAGCGCGCGTTCGGTCACTTCGCCAATGCCGGGAATTTTACGTACTGGCAACGGCGCTAGAAATTGCGCCTCCTGCCCGGCGGGAACCCACAACAGCCCCTTAGGCTTAGCCTGATCGCTCGCGACCTTCGCTACCAAACGCGTAGACGCGAGTCCGGCAGAGCAGGGAAGCGACGTTTCACTCGTAATCATTTGCAGCAATTTGTGAGCTGCCGAGAACTGCGGGCCATGCAGTTTTTCTGTGCCAGCGAGATCGAGATAGGCTTCGTCAATCGAAACCATTTCAACGATGGGGGAAAACTTGGCAAGGATGGTCGCAACGCGATCGCTCCACTCGCCGTATTTTTCGTGATGACCGTCCAGAAAAATTGCGTGTGGACAAAGTTTGGCGGCGGTGCGTAGCGGCATCGCTGAGTGAATGCCAAATTTCCGCGCTTCGTAGCTCGCGGCGGAAACCACTCCGCGCTGGTCAGGCCTGCCACCTACAACCACAGGTTTGCCGCGCAGCTCGGGCCGCTCGAGCAATTCCACCGAAACGAAGAACGCGTCCATGTCCACATGCAGGATGGTTGCTTGCGCCGGCAGCGAAAGTGCTTCCGCCCCCTCATGTTTCGCTCGAAATTGCGCCAGCTTCGGCATGACACTACATTACGCCTACTTTTGTTCGGACTCTTCTCGAGCCGCCTTCTGCGACTTTCCGAACGTGCGAAAGCTGTCTTCGATGCTGGGCGTTCCCGCCGCAATTGGCCCGAACCGATGAAACGCAAATGTTCCGCGGATGCCGTGCCAAAGTGCCAGAGCTACTAAGACGAACAAGACGATACTTCCCCCATGCCCGGTTCCAATCCAGCTCCAGATCCTTCCGGCGACATACAAGGCGAACCCGGCGACCGCAGCAGTGCGAGACTTCTGCCGAATTCCAAAAGCGATACCGCCCAGAAATGCCGCGCTGACGAAGCCCCACAACTGATCGTCCGCTTGCCAGTTTTGAGCAAAATCGATAAACGTGAACACCGCTGTCAAGGCTGCGAGAAACATCATCACCCAAAAGGTTTCGTTTATCGCCGCAAGTGCGTTCTTGCGGCTGCTCACATCGGGCCAAAACCAGCTTTGCAATAAAGTCACAATCCGTCTCCAGCGATTAAGCTACCTGCGGTGTCCAAACAACAGTTGAGCTAGGTCCTCCCGATGTTAGTTCGAAGACTTCAGGTGCGGACCGGAACCGCACTCGAGCCTTTGCGCGTCAATCACGGACCGCACTGTAAACTCCCGCGAATCCCGCCCGCGAACGCCGAATCGGCCGATCCGCGACAAATCTCCCCTGATTTTCAACTTCCACGTGCTGTGAAATAACCGATCGAGATGGTCGGCGTCCGTGGTTTCACCCACAGCGTCCGAGAACCCGGCGTTTGGGAATAGAAGATAAGAAGTGCCTTTCGTTGCACAATCCTTAGCATTCGGATAGAAGTCATAAACGAGATTCTGCTGAACGGCGACGCCTTCGACAACCACATCTTGTTTTCCGCGCGCGAAGTTTACGCCGCCGGCCAACAAAAGGGCAGCAATCGCGCTCACCACGACTATTTCAGGACTTTTCATGGCGAAGAGTATAACGCTCCGGACTAACGTCTGGTCTTTTCTGCGGAAAGGACGCGTGGGATGCCGGCGAGGTCGTTGCTGACGCCGATGTTCGTCCAGTCCCCCGTGTCGAACAGAGGCTGGACGGCGGGAAGAGAGTCGTGGCCGAGTTCAAGCGCTACAATGCCGCCCGGTTTCAAATGCGCCGCGGACTGCGTGACGAGATCTGAGTAAAGTTCGTAACCTTCTTCGCCGCCGTAGAGCGCGATTTCCGGTTCGTAATCGCGAACTTCGCGGGCGAGCGAGGGGGCCTCGCGACGGCCAATGTAAGGCGGGTTGGACGCGATTAGATCAAAGAGGCGCGACTGGTGACTCGTGGCTTGCGGCTTGCGCAGTCGGGAGAAGAGGTTCGATTCGAAAAATTGAATACGATTAGCGAAGCCTAATCGAGTAGCGTTGCGTCGAGCGACTGCAAGGGCGGCGGGAGAAACGTCGAGGGCGTAGATTTGCGCTGCAGGGAATTCTTTGGCGAGTGCCGCCGCGATGCACCCCGAGCCCGTGCCGATATCTGCGAAGACGAGACCGTCGCCGGTCATGTTCTGTAAATGTTTGGAACGCAAATCCCGCAGTGCGAGGCGGTCGAGCGCGACTTCTATGACGTGCTCGGTTTCGGGGCGGGGAATCAAAACGTCGGGCGTGACCTCAAACTCTAGGCCCCAGAATTCCTGTTTGCCGGTGAGATGCTGCGTCGGAATTCCCGCCGCTCGTTTTTCGATCAAACCGAAATAGGTTTGCGACTCGGCCTCCGTGAGTTGATCTTCTGGATGCGAGTAGAGCGAAGTACGCGTGCGTCCGGTTGCGTGGAGGAGAAGAAGCTCCGCCGCAAGGGTATCCGACGGAACATGGGCGTCGCGGAGTTGCGCGATGCCGAGTTTAAGCGCGGTGCGAATGTCCATTGCGGTCGTCGGTGATGCAAACATCTCTTCGCGTCCTGCTGGTTAGGCTTCCGCCAATTCCGCCTTGAGGCGTTCGGCTTCATAGTGAGTGACCAGGCCGTCCACTAGTGGGGTGAGCTTACCGTCCATGACGTCGGTGAGCTGATGCAACGTCAGGCCGATGCGGTGGTCGGTGACGCGGTTCTGCGGAAAGTTATAGGTGCGGATTTTTTCGGAGCGGTCACCGGTCTTGATCTGGCCGCGGCGTTCGGCCCCCAGAGCGGCCTGCTGCTTTTCCAGCTCCATTTCATACAAACGCGAACGCAACACGCGCATCGCTTTGGCGCGATTCTTGATTTGCGATTTTTCGTCCTGCTGTGAAACCACGAGGCCGCTGGGGATGTGCGTAATGCGCACTGCGGAATAGGTCGTGTTCACGGACTGGCCGCCGGGGCCTGAGGAACAGAACGTGTCGATGCGCAGATCTTTCGCTTCGATCTTGATGTCGATTTCGTCGGCTTCGGGCAATACCGCGACAGTAGCGGCGGAGGTGTGAATGCGGCCTTGCGTTTCCGTAGCAGGAACACGCTGAACGCGATGGACGCCGCTCTCGTACTTCAGCTTGGAATAGACTTTGCTGCCGGCGATGGCGACGACGACTTCTTTTAAACCGCCCAAAGAGGACGGAGAACTTTCCAGAATTTCCACTTTCCAGTTTTGCGTTTCCGCGTAGCGCGAATACATGCGGAACAGCTCCGCCGCGAAGAGAGCGGCTTCGTCACCGCCGGTTCCTGCACGAATTTCAACGATGACGTTTTTGTCGTCGTTCGGATCCTTGGGCAGGAGCAGAAGTTTCAGTTCGCGTTCGACAATTTCTCTGCGCTCGGTGAGCTGTTTTTCCTCGTCGTGCGCCATTTGCTTCATTTCCGGGTCTTCGGCTTCAAGCACCATCTGATGCGCGCCGGCCAGATCTTTTTCAATTTGCTTGAACTCGCGGTGCTTGTTGACGATTTCAGCGAGTTCGGAGTGCTGTTTGGCGAGCTTCTGGAAGCGCGCGGAATCGGAAACGGCTTCCGGCGTGGAGAGCTGCTGGGTCATCTCCTCGTAGCGATGGCCGAGCTGATCGAGTTTTTCGGTAAGCGTAAGGACTGGCATTCTAACCTCTGCGTGATTCGTGTCCCGTGTTCAGTGAACAGGGAGAAGCGAAATTGTTGGTGCGGAGCCGGGTCTTTCGGGCGCAATTGAATGGAGGAACAGCTCTCGGGGGAGAGCTAAACCGAGGCAGCTAATAGAAAGAAGAGAACTTCATGGCTATTTCCCTATCATAGCAGCCAGAGCCAGATCGCGACAAATGGGGTTTGCACGAATTGCTGTAAGATGAAGCGCGAGCATGAGCGAGACGGCAAAAATTGTGGCGCAAGAGAGCGCAGGAAGCGAGATGTCGCCAAAGGCAGAACGCGGCGTTGACGCTGGTTTTTTGTGGGATTTCTGGTATCCGGCGGCGCGCAGCTCCGCGATCGAAGGGCGGCAGCTAATAACGGCGATGCTGCTGGAAGTGCCGCTGGTGCTGGGCCGGACGGACAAGGGCCAAGCGTTCGCGATGCGGGATGCCTGCCCGCACAGAGGAATTCCGCTGTCTTATGGGCGGTTTGACGGAACGAACGTGGAGTGCAGCTACCACGGCTGGAAGTTCGACGGCTGCAGCGGACAGTGTATCGAAGTTCCGTCGCTAACTTCGCAAGACAAGTTAAAAGTCGAGCGAATTTTCGCTGGACACTATCCGTGCGAAGAGCACGACGGCTATATTTGGATTTACATGAACGCGCCCGGTGCACTTTTGCCGGAGGCCATTCCTCCGGCTCCGCGGCTAGCGACTTTCAGCGACAAATACAAAGTCACCCACCTGGAGTGCGACCTGCCTTCGCACATCGACCACGGAATAATCGGTTTGATGGATCCGGCTCATGGCCCGTTTGTGCACCAATCGTGGTTCTGGCGCAGCCAGAAGAGCATTCACGAAAAGGCGAAGCAGTTTGAGCCGATTCCCTATGGGTTCCGGATGAGCCCGCATTCGCCGAGCACAAACAGTGCACCCTATCAGCTGCTGAAGAAGATTACCGGTGCGCCGGTAACGACGACGATTGATTTTGTGCTGCCGAACATGCGCACGGAAGAAATCCGCAGCGGAAAGCGTTGGTTCTCAAGTTTGACGACGGTGACACCAGTGCGGCGCGATTTGTGCCGCATAGATTTTCTGGCGGCATGGAATGTCCCGCTGCCCATCACCATTTTCCGAATGTTCGCCAAGACATTCTTGCGGCAGGACCAGGAAACGATGATCCAGCAGGCGGAAGGCTTGCAGCACAATCCACGGCTGATGCTGATTGATGATGCGGACCGTCCGGCGAAGTGGTACTTCGCGCTGAAGGCAAATCTGCTGGAGGCGCGGCGAACCGGTGCACCGATGACGCACCCGATGGACGGGCCGGTTACACTGCACTGGCGTTCATAAAACGCCAGCAAGGCAGCCGTCCTGAAAATTAGCTCTGCGGCCAGATTTTGAGGGCGCGCCGCAGGTCAACAAGCTGCCCGAGGTGGTAGGCATTGTGGTCGGCCAGCACAAGCGCTTCGCGTAGAAGAGTTTGACCATCGCCCCAAGGAAATGGCGCGTAAAGATCAGCACGCGGATTCGAAACGAGCGCGATCATGGCCTGCAGATCGCGTTGAAACGCCTTCACACTTTTGTCCCACGCAGCTGCATCGCCCGGCAACGGTGTCTGGGGCCAGTAGCCTTCGGGGAACTCGGGCGAGACGTGTTTGGGACTGCGGCTAAACTCCAGGATATCCCATTGCGCAATGCGCGCGTGTTCGAGCAACTGCCAGCCGGTGTGGGGCAGACCAGGCGCGAACGCGCCCCGCTTGTCGGCAGGGAGGTCTTTCAGCCCGTCAGCGAAACTGATGTGAGCGTTGCCGCCCTTCAGCAATTCGACCAGATGCTTTCGAAGTGACTGGTCCGGCGAAGATTTCTTGCGGCCAGAGTTTTTGCGCGCGGCCATAACAGTCGCTTCGGCTATTTCTCGGCAATGACCAACCGCTGCGGCAAATCCGGCGGTGATTGTAAAACGCTATTCTTGAAACCGGCATTGCGGAGCATCGATTCGTACTCGGCAAAGGTATAGGCGTCGCCGGCATCCGTATTGATCAGCATGACCATGCTAAAGGCGGCGGCGATGGGCGGTGTGACGCGGTTTTCATCGGGAACGAATTCGACAGCGATAGCTTTGCCGCCGGGCTTGAGCGCCGCATGGAAGCGGCGTAAGAGTTTCTCGTTCGTTGGGATGTCGAAGTGGTGCAGGAAATTGGTGATGAAGACGTAGTCATAGCCGGAGCCGAGTTCAGTATCGAACGCGCTGCCCGGGCGGACCGAGTAACGATCGGCAACGCCGAATTTCTGCGCGTTTTCTTTGGCCACTTCGAGCACGGCGGGCCAGTCCACCGCAGTAACGTGAACGCGCGGATTGTTCTTGGCGACCGTGATGCCGTACATGCCATGGCCGGCGGCGATATCGAGCACTTTGATTTCCGCCGAGGAATTCGCGCTTACCATCTGCGAAAGAGCACCCGCCGCAGGACCCGATAGGGCCCCCATGGCTTTTGCGAACATGACCCAGCGGTGGTCGACGGGTTTGCTGTTATCGCCGATGCTGCTGACCGTGCCGCCTTGGCGCACGCAATCGGTGAACTGTGAAAAGTTGTGAATGTTTTCTTCACTTAGGAGAAACTCCGCCATCCCGCCCATGTAAGCCGACGAGCGCTGGTCCAAAAAAATCGCGGAGTCTTGGGTCAGCGAATACTTTCCATTTTCTTTCCGCAGAAAACCCTGAACCGTCATGCCGTCGGCGAGTATGCGCACGCCGCGCTCCGCAGCGTTGACCCGCTTGGCGAGAGAAGTCGCATCGTTGGCTCCTTCCGCGATGGCCGTGAAAAGATCGAGTTCGATGGCGGCTTTCAGCGCAAAAGCATGCTGATAGGAGATGAGAGAGCCAAAAATCAGCTCAGGACTTGGTTTGGGCGTTGCGGCAGTAGACATTCGCGGCTCCTTGCGAGGCGAGATCGTCAAATTCCAGGTGAGTCCTTTATACCCCGATGCGTAGATTCGAGCAAAGGCTGCCGACATCTTGGAGAAGTTTTGGCCAGGTGCATTGTTGCGTCGCCCACGCGGCGCTGGCATACTCACGCTTCCCAAAAGTGGTGGCGAGGACCTGGAATGAAAAAGGAAGTGCATCGCTGGTATTCGCATCGGCTGGGCCTGGAGCTGGGTGTCGTCGTGTACGGGCACTGGGGCGCGCCACTTGTGGGTTTCCCAACGAGCGCGGGCGATGAATGGGAGCTTGAAGGGCAGGGCCTCATCGGATCGCTTGGCGATTTCATCGACGGCGGCAAGATCAAGTTCTATTCGGTGAATTCGATAAACGGGCTGAGCTTTTACAACAAGGGCGCCCACCCGTTTCATCGCAGCTATGTGCAGTCGGTGTTTGACTCTTACTTGCGCGAAGAAGTCGTACCGTTCATTTGGGACAACTGCCAGTCGTCGGAAATCGCGATCTCCACGATGGGAGCTTCCTTTGGCGCATATCACGCCGCGAATTCGCTATTCAAACATCCGGACGTGATCAAACGTTGCTTTGCGCTGTCGGGTGTCTACGACCTGAAGAATTTCATGGATGGAATGTACGATGACAACTTTTATTTCAACAACCCGGTGGACTACATTGCGAACTTGAGTGATCCCTGGGTTTACGGACAGCTGGCAAGCTGCGACATTCACCTATCGACCGGAACAGGGCAATGGGAGAATTCTGGGCCCACGTATCATTTTTCGGGGATTCTGGCGGGCAAAGGGATACGGCATTCGCTGGACAATTGGGGCCCAATGGGCGGACACGATTGGCCGTATTGGAAGCACCAGATGCGCGAATACATTTCCCACCTGTTCTGACATCGGGAAGAGCAGGCAGATATCAAGTTTGACTAGATTTTCCGGATAGCCTTATAAACGCCACCGCGTCAAAATCGCGGTTGCGATGAACCAAACGCTTGAGAAAAATCTGAACCTTGACTGGACCGCGATCAGCGAATCCCTTTCGTCATCTGGTTACGCGCTAACCGGCCGGCTGCTATCGCCTGCCGAATGCGCGCAGCTTGTTTCTCTTTACCCTGATGACACAAATTTTCGCAGTCGCGTAGTAATGGAGCGCTACCGATTCGGAAAAGGCGACTACAAGTATTTCCGCTACCCACTGCCTCCGATTGTTCGCCGTTTGCGTGAAAGCACCTATCCGTACTTGGCTAGAGTCGCGAACCTGTGGCAAAGCCAACTCGGCGATAACGATCCACCGTTTCCCGGGACGCACGAAGAATTTCTGAACACGTGCAGGGCAGCCGGACAACAACTGCCAACGTCGCTGATGCTGCATTACGAGGAAGGCGGCTACAACTGTCTGCATCAGGATCTATACGGCGAAATTGCGTTTCCGCTGCAGCTGGTGGTGATGCTGGGGCAACCAGGAGACGACTGGGATGGCGGCGAATTCATTCTGGTTGAAAACGTGCCTCGCGCACAATCGCGCGCTGAGGTAATCACGGCGCCGCAAGGACACGGCATCGTGTTCACGACGCGCTATCGTCCCGTAAAGGGCTCGCGCGGGTGGTACCGCGTGACCATGCGTCACGGAGTCAGCCGGGTTCGACGCGGAACCCGCTACACGCTGGGCATCATCTACCACGACGCAAAGTAAGCCGAAGCGGCAGTCGAGCCCGATGCTTTTTCATAGAGCGCTACTTGCGCGCGGCCCGAGTGCGTGCAGCCTTTCGACCGGCGCGCCGGAGGACCGCTTTACCTTTCGTCCGAACAGCTTTCATCGCAGCACGATGCAATGAAGAATGGCCGCGGCGGCGAGCTGCGCGACGCGTCTGACGCGACAATTCGCGATGCGAGGCAGAACTGTGGCGTTCGCGCCGCAGAGTGCGGCTGGTTGCACGCGATCGGGTCCGCGATGTGCGATGGCTACGCGAACGGCCCTTAGCCAAGTCGCGCTCCGCTTGTTTGCGAATCTTTGCCGACGAGCGGCCACGTTTTGGCGGACTAAGTCTCACTCCTGCCCGGCGAGCTTTCGAAAGGCCAATGGCAATCGCCTGCTGCGGGGAACGCGCACCGTGTTTGCCTTCGCGTATATGGTGCATTTCTTCGCGGATGAATTCGCCCGCCTGAGTAGACGGCGACTTTCCTTGTTCCTTGTCGCGTTCGGCGCGTTTCAGCGTTTCTTTTTCCGGCATGTGGCCCCCATTGAGTCGATTGGCTGGGACATGATTCGACCGTAGGCTCGTGTGCTCGGCGATGGAATCGGGGAGTTGCTGTAACGATGCGGCTTTCTGCGAATTTAAACGGGCTAACTGTGGTGACCTACGCTAGGCCTAGGTGGTCGAGCTGGTAGTGGCCCTTGGCAATAATCTGATCGGTATCGATCCAGACGTCGCAGTTGCGGGTTAATACGTCCACGTGGGTCTTCGATTTCCAGTCCGCGTGCGTTTGGCTGCCGTAAGGATCGCCGAACGCGATATGGACACCAGGAAATTTCTCGTCCTGCAGGAGAATGCCGATCATTTCGGATAACCCAAGATTGGTACCGAACGCGAGTTCGCCGACGCGATCGCTGTTTTCATCGGTGTGGCAGTATTCCCAGAATTCTTTTTCCAGGTCTTTGCGCGCGCACTCGACTCGAGTAAGCCGACCGCGTTCAATCGTGAGCTTCATGGGAGTGGACTGCAGGTCGCCGTATTTGCCGTTGAAGTAATCGCCGGCAGTGGCGTCGCAGACAAACGTGCCATCCACGGTTGCAGGCGTGGTGAAAACCTCGCCCGCCGGCAAATTGGACCAATAGCGCGGGCTAATGAGGCCGCTGGTTTTCACCCAGTCGAGTTTGCGATCGAAATGCGCCGCAAAGGAAGTCCCCGCTTCGGTTTTTACGGTCAAAGTATCTGCTCGCAGCATGCGCTCCCGCAGGCGGTCGCTCAGACGGTCCACCAGTTTGTAATCGGCGCGCATGCCCTGCTGCATGATTTGCGGCGTGACGCCGACCATGTGCGCGTAGCGAATGCGGCGGCGCTCGACCACTTGCACGATCGCCATACGCGCCGCGAGTTCGCCGGGCTGCGGGTTCATCGCCAGGATCCCGACGTCGGCTTTTTCGAGCTCGTCGAGCACCGGCTCAGGTGCGCCGCGCATGGGACGGGGGCCGAAATCCTCAAGTAAAAGGGAAATGGTGCGCGCGTGAACCTGCGAAAGCGCTTCGGAAAGGCTGGCAGCGACGGCGGCGCTGGTTTGGTCGGCAATCAGCGCAACTCGTTCGTCCGGCTGGACAGCTAGGCACGTTTCTACGGCGTTTTGCGCGCCGGGCATCAATTCTGGTTGGAGAATTCCGAAGGACACCACAAATAGTTTACAGGCTGGCGGCGAAATTTTGTAGCGATTCGGTTGAGGAAAGTTCGCATTTTTAATTCCTCGAATGGACGCGGAACGCCGGAATTTGGCCGCCGCCGCTGGTGACATTTGCCAAGCCGGTTGCGCTGAGGCGCGTGAGGAATCCGCAAACTTTGCCGCGGAAAAGATAAGGAGCGAAGTCCACGAGCATGTCGCGATAGTCTACTTGACCGTTGGATTGGACCCAGGGAAAAACTTCGCGGCGGATCGGAATGCGTTCTTGCACAATCCAGCAGCCCTGCGCCGTGGCGATCGCTTTTTCGATTACGGTGTCCCAGTCGGATTCGCTGGTTTCCCAGCCGAGAGTTACACCGCTGCCGCCGTATTCGTCGCTTGGTTTTAACACCAGGTTGTTTCGTTGGCGACGGATGAAATCGAGCAGCTCAATCGCCGTGCCACCGTGTGACGTGCGAGTATCAGCGACAACCCGAGTCCATGGTACGTGTTTGCGAATCAGTTCGCGTTCATCGAAAGAGAAGAGCGTGTCATTCCGTTCGTCGGTGAGGACGGCGAAGAACGCCTTCACGTGGGGGATCTTGCAGCGGAAGTGATTCGCAACGCAGACAGCATTTGCAGCAATGGCGTCGACAAGTGCTTTGCATTCGGCCGGGCGCGCGACGATGTCATTGATGAGCACCCGGCGATAGACGAGGTCAATCCTCTTGCCGTTCGCGGTCAGTGACTTTCCGTCGAACTGCAAATCGCGAGGATCGGCCAGCTCCACCGGCACACCCATTTTTTCGAAACGCGCCTTGAGGATTTCGAATTCGCTCCAGGTCGGTACTTCACGCCAGTCGGTGATCAGCATCTGCGGCTTCTTGGATGTGCCGCCCCAATCCAGATACGCCATCACCAGCGCGTCCAGTAGCTTTGCACTTAGCGGGTAGCTGTGTGTTTCGTAAGTTTTCCCGAAGTTCTCCATTAATGGCAGATCCCGGAAAACTTCCGCAAGCGTTTCGGTATAACCGGAACCGGCGGGCGATTCGCCGTTGTATTCTGCAAACTTCAGTGCATCGGGCAATAGAAATGAATCGAGGCGCGAGGCAGTGCTGGCGAATCCATGCAACTTGCCCAGCCGGATAAGCCGCAGTTCTTCCTCTCGCAAATGCAGCTGGGCCAGCAGCGAAGGCCCTTTCATCGCGTGATTCGCAACGCGTTCGCCGAACTCCGCCATCTTCTCCGCCACCACACGTACGCGCTGTTCATCCTCCGGCGACAAGAAGAACGGCCGCAGAAAAGGGCAATGAACGCGATTGCCAAAGGTCAGCTTTGCCGCGCGCAACTTCTCGTAAAACCGTTCAGTGAACTGCGGCGACCGCTCGAGCTCCTGCTTCAGCAATTTGTGCCAAAGCTCCGCCGGCGCGCTGGAAACCGTGCTCGCCGGATTGGTCGGAGCCGCGCCGATGCTCATTTTGTTTTGGCTCCAGCGTCGGCAGAGCCAGCGCTTGCGCTGGAGCTTGGTACGGTGGTTGTTACATTGGCCGTCGCGACTTGTGCCGCTGCTTTCGGTGCGCCAATCACTCCGGAAGCTGCGCCGACACCCAGCATCTCTTCCCAACGCGGCCATGGATTTGACGCCGCGCCATTCAACGCGCGGTCAATCACCAGCCGTGCCATCTTTTCCACGACCATCTCAAAATAAAACTCGGTGATGCGATCACGTTCGAAGTCGGGAGCGGGATTCAGGAAATCAATCGCGTAGGGAACATCGCCCTTGATGGCGAATTCAATCGTGTTCATTTCGTAGCCGAGCGCCTGATTAATCGTTTGCGCGTCCTTCACCACACGCGCACCCAGCGCAGGTGTCAGATAGTCGTGATCCACCAGATAGCGGCGTTCTTTCGGGTCATAGTGAACGGGCACGATGTAAGACTTGCCGAACGTGAAGCATCGAACGTAGCGGTCGAAATCAATAAATTCCTGCAGCGTCATGCAGTACGGGGCCGTTTTGTCGAACGCCTCGATCAACTCCTGTTTGTTGTGGACTTTGTAGACGTGCTTCCAGCCGCCGCCGGAATAAGGCTTCAGGATCGCCGGACGGCCGACGTAGTCGAGCATCCCTTCCCAATCAATCGGATAGTCCAGGTTGTGCAGAGACTCAGCAGTGATGTCCACGTCCTTCGGATATCCCTTTTGCGGTAGCAGAACCGTCTTCGGAATGGCTATTCCCAACTTCGCCGCGACGGAGTAGTTGAAATATTTGTCGTCCGCTGTCCACCAGAACGGATTGTTGATCACATAGCTGCCTTGCAGCACCGCATGCTTCAGATAGCCTCGGTAATATTCGACTTCGTGAGAGATGCGATCGACGATCACGCGATAGCGCGCTTGTTCTCCCATGCGCGTCCCGCCGAGCTTTACGAATTCCGCGGCGACGCCGTCTTTTTTTCCCAGCTGATTCACCTTCGCGATGAACGCCGGAGGAAATGCGTACTCACGCCCGCAAAGCAGTCCCACGATGTGCATGGCTCGCTCCCGAGAAAAAAGTTCGACGAAATCTAATTAATTGCGTGCGCGGTGCTCTGTTTCGGCTCTGCTGAGCCTGCGCGCGTTTCCGCTACCACGTGGCGCACCACCGCTTTCAAATCGCCGGTTTGCTGGTAAACGCGCAACTGCCGCTCGGCGCTGGTCCCTTCGCTCAGGATGGTGTTGACGTAGTTGATAGCGCTGCGGCTGCCGAGATCATCCACCACGTCGTCCACTAGTTCCAGAAGCTCCGGAATCAGCGTTTTCATCGGCACTTCGGCTTCTTTGCCGAAATCGACCAGTTTTCCTTCAATGCCATAGCGTGCCGCGCGCCATTTATTTTCTTCGATGAGCGCGCGCCGGTAAATGCGCCAACTCTGATTCGACGTATAGAGCCGGTGCAGTTTCACCACGATAGCTTGCGTCAGGGCCGCAATCGCGCACGCTTCTTCGACTTTCGTCGTGCAATCGCACATGCGAAATTCCAGCGTGCCAAATGTCGGATGCGGCCGCACATCCCACCAAATCTTTTTACCGTTATCAATGCAGTTCAGCCGTACCAGCAAATTCACGAAGTTTTCGTACGCGCTCCACGATTCGAACAGCTCCGGCACACCCGTGCGTGGAAATCGCCGGAATACGGTCGTGCGGAAAGATTTCAGTCCGGTGTTGCGCCCCATCCAGAACGGCGAACTGGTCGAGAGCGAAAGCAGGTGCGGCAGGAAATAGCGCACCATGTTCATCATGTCGATCGTGGTCTGCTTGTCCGGCATCGCCACGTGAATGTGCATGCCGAAAATCAGCAGCGAGCGAGCCAACTGCTGCAGCTCTTCCACAATGTTCTCGTAGCGTTCGCCGGGAGAAATCACCTGCTCGATCCAGCTAGCGAATGGGTGCGTGCCCGCAGCAGCGACCTGTAAGCCAGCGCGTTCCGCCGCGGCGATTAGCTCGCCCCGCGTACGATGCATTTCGATGCGTAACTCGCCCACGTTTTCGCAGATGCGCGTGCCCGTCTCCACGATGGATTGGTGCATCTCGCTTTTCACTTGTTCCAGGATGGACGGCGAAACTTCATTGATGATTTGCATCACGTGAGAACGCAAATCACACGTCGCGGGATCGATGATCTGGAATTCTTCCTCGACACCGATGGTGAAGCGGTGAGCCATAGCTGGCCCTCCGGGGTGGTTGGCTTGCACTGCCGCCCGCCTGATGTTGAATGGCGGGCGTTAGACTGAAGGCGTCGCGGGTATCATACCGCAGCTAGCGCGATTGAACAGGGCGAGCTTTTTCCGCTTCAAGATTCGAGGCCGAGAAAGGCGCAAGACCCGAGTTCGAGAGGGACGCGACGTCGAAAGCGGAAAGCCGACGCTGCGCCAAAAATTCGAAACTAGGCGGCGCCCATGGCGCGGCGCTGCTGGAAGCACTCGCGGCAAAAGACCGGGCGTCCTTGTGTGGGGCGGAAGGGAACCGTGGTTTCTTTACCGCATTGCGAGCAGCTGGTTTTGGTTTCCGCGCGAACCGGCGAAGAAGATCCGCCTACGGATTCGGCGCGCTTGGCTTTGCAGGATTTACAGCGTTTGGGCTCGTTCTTGAATCCCTTGTCGGCAAAAAACATTTGTTCGCCGGCAGTGAAGACGAATTCGGCACCGCAGTCCGAGCACTTCAGAACCTTATCGTGGTATTCCATGGAAGCGTTCCCCCTGGACCCGCAGTGGTGGGAACGCGCAGACTGGGCTACGAAGGGCCGAGAAAAACTGCAGAAACCTAAAAGGTTCAGGACACGCTTTTTCAAGCGTGTAAGACGGCAATCTCAGGCTGGGTGCCGCGAGCTCAGTGCAACAAATTCAGTGCAACGAACTCTGTTACGCGAACTCTCGAGCTTTGTACGACGAGCTCTCGAGCTCGAATTGGGCAACCGACCGAGACCCTGAACGCTGCCAACCGGGGAACCTTGGCTGGGGCTCCTGGGCCTACGAGCGCGACTCTGCTACATCAGAACAACCGTTCACTACCTGACCGGGGGCCTGAATCACGGTAGCGGGGCGCGCCAAGCTGCGAGAGCGAACGGGCGGCTCGGGAGAGCGAGCCGCCCCGGAGATTAATCCTGTTCGCGCCGCTGCTTTTTGCGCAGACGCTTCCGCGAAAGCGCTTCCTTGGCCCGACGCTTCTCGCCGGGCTTCATGTAAAAGCTATGCTTCTTGATTTCCTTGATGATGTCTTCCTGTTGCACCTTGCGCTTGAAACGGCGCAGAGCATTTTCCAGCGACTCACTCTCTTGGATGATGACTTCAGCCACTTAACTTTCACCCCCAATCCGGTTCGGATTGGTAACGTACGGAAACCTGGACATATGCCGGTTTCCACCGCAAATAGTATCGCATGCCACTGCACGCACTCGGAAGTGAGTGGTGTGGATGCTGGCCTGGTTTTTAAACGTTTGGCACCCTGAAGAAGGCCGATCTATGGCGACTCTTTTAGTCAATTTGACGTGAAGTGTCAAGTAATCTTTGTGGTTGAGGGAAGTTGCGGGCCATACAACTTGTGCGGTTGTGTGGGTGGAAGAGCAAGCGGCCCCGACCGAGTCGGGGTAAACAAGTAGGGAAGCGCAAACTTCTGCAACGTGATCCGTGTTCCGTGCTCTGTGTTCCGTGAATGGCGAGTGCTCCCGACTTGGAGACTGGAGACCCGGGGACCAGATTTCCGAGGGACCGTATTTGGAGCAGTGACCCCATGAGTCGGTTAAACGAGTGGCGTGGCGAATAAGCCCCCTGGAAGGTTGGAGGGGGTACCCCGGGTGTCGCTGCAAAGCATTGAAAAAAAAGAGCTTGCGGACCCATACGACGATGTCGCTGGTGTAGCCCTCCTCCCCCGTCTTTTCGGTAACTATTCATTCTAAAAGACATAAGAGTCCAGTTTCCGTAGGTATTGATTGCACAAGACTTACAGGGGCGCGGGCCGCATTGATCGGAGGCGTGTGCCCCATGCGAATGGAAGCCCACCCGGGGTTTTCCCCCAAGCCCCTCCCTGAGACTCAGGGGGTGAAAGTGCGCAACTGGCGCGAAGGAAAAGACTTAGCGGATATTTCTTTGGCCGAAGCGATGAAGGGATGCGGTTATGTTGGACGGGGAAGGAGGGGTTGGTGGAGGAGGGCGTCAATGGCAGCGAGTTCACGACGGATCATATCATTGGAGTACACAAGTTTTTAATTTACATTGCAGTACTGGGACCGAGCGCGTCGGAACGCCGGCGCTACAAAAAAACGGCTACTGCTAAACCCGTGTTAAACGGAGTTGTGCGTTGCTTGTTGGATTTGCAGCCGGGCGGTAGAGGGAGAACGCTCTTTGGGCATACCAGAGCAATCCCAAGGTGACGGAATGAGAAGGTACCGCGAGATTGTAGTGAAAATGAAGATCAGACGCTAGCGGGTTTGAGGCAGGCGTTGCGATAGAACAGACGCCGGCGCTACAAAAAAAAGGCTAAAGCGAGCTAGAATGGCGCACGCCGCATCCCAGCTGTGCATTTGCTTGCGGATGGACACGCAGTCTTGTTAGAGCCAGAATGCTGCCGGCGAGACGCCGGCGCTACACAAAGTCAGCTCAGCCAGTACACAAAAAGTTGGAAGAGGTGAGCACTTATGGGTGCCACGACGATGCAGGACATGCGGGATGCGTTGGTGGTATTGCTGGCGGGCGGGCAGGGAGAGCGGCTATGGCCGTTGACGCGAGACCGGGCCAAGCCTGCGGTGCCGTTTGGTGCGGTGTACCGCATCATTGATATCACGCTGTCGAACTGCGTGAACTCGGGGCTGCGGCGCGTGTTTGTGCTGACGCAGTACAAGGCGCTGAGCTTGAGCCGGCATGTGCGGGCGGGCTGGTCGAACCTGGCGGGGCTGGGCGAGTACATCGAAATTTTGCCGCCGCAGATGCGCGTATCGAAAGAGTGGTATCAGGGCACGGCGGACGCGGTCTATCAGAACATTTATTCGATCGGGAGCGAGCGGTCGAAGCACGTTTTCATTCTTTCCGGCGACCACATCTACAAAATGAACTACGCGAAGATGCTGCAGCAGCATCTGGATTCGGGCGCGGAGGTGACGGTCGGGACGATTCAGATTCCGACGAAGGAAGCGGCGAAGCAGTTTGGCGTGATTGAGGTGGACAAAGACTGGCGCATCGTGGGCTTCGAGGAGAAGCCTGCGCAGCCGAAAGAGTCGCCGCACAATCCGGGGCGCTGCAATGCGTCGATGGGGATCTACATTTTCAATACGCAGCTGCTAATTCCGGTGCTGCTGGCGGATTCGGAGGACCCGAAGTCGCACCACGATTTCGGGAAAGATATTTTGCCGCGGATGATCAAGAAGAACCGCGTGTATGCGTACAACTTTGTGGACGAGAACAGCAGCGAGAATTTGTATTGGCGGGATGTGGGGACGCTGGACGCGTACTACGAAGCGAACATGGATTTGGTGAGCGTGTCGCCGGTGTTTAATTTGTATGACAATGCGTGGCCGCTGCGGACTTGGCAGCATCAGTATCCGCCGGCGAAGTTTGTGTTTGGCGATCCGGACCGCATGGGCGTCGCGGTGGACTCGATTGTGGCGGGCGGGTCGGTGATTTCGGGCGGAAAAGTGAACCGCTGCGTGGTGGGGAACAATGTGCGCGTGAACAGCTATTGCGAAGTGAGCGACAGCATTCTGTACAACCACGTGAATGTGGGAAGGCACTCGAAAATCCGGCGGGCGATCATTGACCGGCATGTGAGTTTGCCGGAGCATACGGAGATTGGCTACGACGAGGAAGCGGACAAGCGGCGGTATCACGTGACGGAGTCGGGAATTGTGGTGGTGGTGCGGCAGGAGTCGCTGATTGAGGAGCCGGAGTTGGTGTGAAGGGACGAGAGGCGAAGGCAGAAATTAGAAACTAGAAGTTAGAAGGCGGAACACGGAGACCGCAAAAATCCCGTGATTCTAGGGAAGAACCTGAAAAGGCGCTGAAAAAGCCTTCTTTGGACATTTTCCACTCTTGCACGCTGAATCTTCCTGACCGCGCCAATACTCGAGACCCACGCGAATTTTCCCTGCATCATTCAGGGCAAATTTGAAGTTTCGCTTTTCGCCTGGCTGCAACGCAATGCTGCCTCTATAACTTCCGACGTCTGGTCCATTCAGGAGGGTGCTCCACTTGCCATTTGAATTCCTTTGCATGAAGAAGGGATGCGGAGTGGATGTGATCACATCGTTGATTTTGGACGTTTGGCCGACTTCCAAGCACACGGTCACCGGAAGCCGCACACGATTCTCGACGGCAGCCTGGATAGGCTCATTTGCCTTGTAAGCTTTGGGCTCGACGGTAACTAGCACTTGAGCTTCAACCGCGTGCACTGCGAGCGCCAAAATAGACAACGCGGACCATCTGAGGATTTGGTTCACGCCTGAATTGTACTGAATGGGCGAGACTAGCGATAGAATGCGACTGGGAGAATGAAATGCTTACCGCGACGAAAGATTTGATTTTGCCTAGCACGACGACGGGGTCGTTTCCGCGGCCGCGATGGTTTGATGTGTGCATGTGGGGGAAGCCGCTGGACACGTGCATGCTGGATATGCGGTTTCGGGAAAAGTTTACGGACGCGCTGACGGTGGTAATTGGCGATCAGGAGCGCGCGGGATTGGATGTGCTGAGCCACGGCGATTTTCACGTGGATGAGGATTTGGCGGGGCGGGCGTGGCATCACTATCCGCTGCAGCGCTGGGCCGGATTCGAAGGCGATCATCTGCAGCCGGAAGAGACGACGGCGCCGTGGCTGCACTATCCGCCGGGAACTTTGTTGAATGAGATTTACACGGGGTGGCGGTGGCCGCATGTGGTGGACAAGATCGAGCACCGGCCGCTGGACTACGCGAAAATTTGGCGGCTGGCGCAGGCGCGTGCGAAGAAGCCGGTGAAGTTTGGCACGTGCTGTTCGCAAGTGATGGCGCTGTTTTTGGATATTCACACGCCGAAATACAAGGACAAGCGGCAGATTATCTGGGACATGGCCGAGGCGATGAATAAGGAATTGCTGGCGCTGCGCGACGCGGGCTGCCGGTGCATACAGATTGAAGAGCCGACGTTCCACTTCATGGCGAACACGTTTGGGAAAAATCATGATGAAGTGAAGTTCATGATTGACGCGTTCAACCGCGAAGTGCAGGGGCTGGACGACGTGGAGCTGTGGATTCACACCTGCTGGGGGAATCCGAACATGCAGCGGGTGATGGACGATACGAGCTACGCGAATTCGATTGAGATTTATCTGGAGCGGGTGCGCGGGGATGTGTGGACGCTGGAGATGAAAGACCGCGGACAAAAAGATTTGGAGCTGTTTGCGCCGTTTAAGAATGATTTGAAGAAAAAGATTGCGATTGGCGTAGTGAGTCACCGGCAATTGCAGGCGGACCGTCCGGAGGAAGTGGCCGGCGAGATTCGCAAGGCGCTGAAGTACATTCCGGCGGAGAAGCTGGTGGTTTCGAACGACTGCGGTTTTGGGCGGCAGGGCTGCAACCGCGAGATTGCGTTTTACAAGGCTAGCGCGATTGCACAAGGCGCGAACATTGTGCGGAAGGAGTTGGGATTGCCTACGACGTATATTCCCGCGGCTGATGCGGCGTTGCAGGTGGATGTGGTGCCTGGGCGGGCGGCGAAAGCGGGGAAGGCGTCATAACGGCTGCCAGTCAAAATCCGCACCCTTTAACTGCGAAGGGTGCGGCACCGTTGGGAAAATTCGCGAAATTATTTTGTGGCTTCGGACCAATACTGGTCGGCGCGGTGGAGAAGGGTGTCGCGGTCTTCGGGCAGGATCCAGCGCTGTTTGATCAATCCATCTAGAGTTTGCGTGTAGCGCGCGAGGTAGTCATCGCGGGTGGCGTAGCGTTCTGCGATGGACTTGCGCGGGTCGCCGGATTCTTGGCGGTCTGCAGCGGTTTTGGGGAAGGGAATGTAGGAGCCTTCGAACGGGACGCGTTCGGTTGGTGCGCCGATGGACGAATCGCGGAGATTCCAACTGGCGTAGGTGGCTAGCGGGACGGAAATTTCCGGGAGACGGATGCCGTCGCGTTCGTTGCCGTCGGCGTCCACTTGAGGAACGAGAGCGGGATAGAGCGGGCCGACCTTGGGGGGCTGGAGCTGCAAAATTCCCTGACGCCAGTTGGGGCCGAAGTCGAGGCGATAGCCTGTGGTGGCTTCGTGCGGTTGGTTCACGCCAGGAATTTTCGGAAACGCGTATTTGTGTAAAGGGACCAGCGTGCCGTCGGAGATTTTGGGATGGCTGCTGGGCGGGGGCAGTGTGTTGCTGCGAACCCAGGTGTCCATGTTGGAGATCATGGCGCGCCAGAAGAATTTCACGGGTGCAGGAGATTGTGGCTGTTGGCCGAGGAGGTCGCTTGCGCCTTTTTGCGGCGGAAACGGTCCGGAGAAGTGCTGGAGGCCGGTGAAGTGATAGATGCGGACGTCTTCGGAAACTGGCACGTCGCGTTTTGCGTCGGGGCCGGTGTGGATGAGGGCGGCGGCGCGGCCCCAATACTCGTAGGAAGTGTTGGAGAAGAAAATTTTCGGGACGACGTTTTCTTTTGTGGCGAGGTCGAGTAGCCCGCCGGATTCTTTGGTGACGGGATCGTTTTCGGGTAGATCGGTGAACGGGAAAATGTCTGTGGGGAAGTGGATGGAAGAGGTGGGTTGTGCGTCGCGTGAGGGTTGGGCGAAGCGGTAGTTGAAGCTGCCGCGGCCCGCGCCGGCAACGTGCGCGAGGACACCGTCGAGTGCCATTCGGCCGACTTCATCGGCGTTGAATCCTTGATAGAGCAAATCGCGTAGGAAGCGGCCGTTTTGCGAAATGCCTTCGCCATAGACGCGCTGAGCAGGCGTGATTGCGTCGGGCGTGTGTTTGGCGTAAGCGGCGAAATCGCGGATGGCGGCGAATCCTAGGCCAGCGACGACTGGATCCTGGACAACATAAACATATTCGTAGATTTTGCCGGGTTGAAAGCCGCCATTCAGGTGGATGTGCCGATTGCTGAGAACGAGCTTGCCGTCGACTGTTTGTGCGAATTGCCATTGGGAGCGCGGGATAGTGGTGCGCTTTGCTTCGCGGGAGTCACGGACTGTGAGGACGTTGCGAGGATCGTTTGGGTTGGCGACGGGATATTCCGAACCGCCGATGGAGCCGGTGATGAGGTGGCCGAGAGGAATTTCGTCCATGGGCCTTGAGGGCATCAGGTCGCCGCGCAGCAGGCCGGTGATGGTCTTACCGTTGTCTTTTGCGATTGGCGCGTAGAGTTTCAGCGCGTCTGCTCCTTCCGCGTCCCACTGCCATCCTAGCGAGACGATAGTGAAGCCGTTACGGAGGAGCCAGGCGTCGCCTGCGTCGTTCGAAAGGTCCCAGTTGCCGCCATCGACCAAAAAAATGATGCGGCCGCGGCCGCGATTGGGAACTTCCAGGAGCAGCGAGCCGTTTCCTTTTTGCGGGTCCTTGGGGCGGACGGCGACGAAGTCGGCGGAAAATTCGACTTCTCCGTCTTTCAGGTTGACGGCATTGGGGAGGTCTACGATGCGCCGGTTGTGCTTATTGGCGACGGGAACTGAAAAATAGACGCGGCCCGTGATGCGCTCGTAGGCGCCCGCGTCGCCGAATTGTTTGCCATCCAAGACGTCCGTGCGCGATGTAGTTTCAATGCGGGTGACACGCGCGGAAAGCGGAAGGGCGACGAGGGTGAGTAGGACGGCGAGCGAAATGACGCGACGGAGTTTCATCGCGCGGCAGGATAGCACCGTTAACCCAATTTTTACGACGTTGAGCGCTGTTGACGGTTTCCCGCAGCCAAGATTCGGCATCAAAAAAAGGAGCCGTGCCACTGCTATGATGTTTATGCGTGAGCCGAGCCCAGATTACCAGGCATGAGGGAGCGAGAAACGTGAAATCAGTCAGTCGCGCACTGGGATTATGGGCATTGTGCGTGGTTTTCAGTGGGGCGGTTCATGCGGGACAAGAAACGTCTTCAGCCCCGTCTGCCGCAAGCCCTGCGTCGCAGCCAGCTGCACCGCAAACTAATGCCACGATTACCGGCAGGATTGTTGATCCGACGGGAGTCGGCGTGGCGAGCGCAACGATCCAGTTGACCGGCGCCGATCCGGCGACGAGTCAGCAGGCGACAACCGATAACGATGGGCGCTTTACGTTTGCCCACGCGCCGACAGGACCGATTCATTTGACGATGGGTGCTGATGGTTTTGCCGCTCAGCAATTTGACGGGAATCTGCAATCGGGTCAGACGCTGGAAGTCCCGCAGATTACGCTGGCACTTGCTACGGTGAACACGGAGGTGAAGGTCGTTCCTCCGCAGGTGATTGCCGAGCAGCAGATCAAGGAAGCAGAAAAGCAGAAGGCGCTGGGTTTCATCCCTAACTATTACGTGAGCTACGTTCCGGACGCGGTGGCGCTCAATCCGCGGCAAAAATTTGAGCTAGCGTGGAAGTCGACGGTCAATCCGGTTACTTTCGGCATTACCGGCGTAGTCGCAGGAATCCAGCAGGCGCGGAACGATTTCAGTGGCTATGGGCAGGGCGCAGACGGCTACGCGAAACGTTATGGCGCGGCTTATGCGGATGGTGCGATCGGTACAATGATCGGCGGATTCATTTTGCCTTCGCTATTCAAGCAGGATCCTCGGTACTTTTACAAAGGAACGGGCACCAAAAAATCGCGGCTGATGTACGCGCTGGCGAACGCAGTGATCTGCAAGGGTGACAACGGACATTGGCAGGCAAATTATTCCGGCATGATAGGCGCGGTCGCCGCGGCAGGAATTTCGAATGCTTACTATCCCTCCCAGGATCGCGGCGCGGACCTTGTGTTCCAGAATGCGCTGATTGGAATCGGGGCCACGGCGGCAGCCAACGTACTGCAGGAGTTTGTAATTCGCAAGTTCACTCCGAATCTTCCTGCCCATGATCCCGGGGGCAATGGGGGCGGCGTCGGCGGCAAAACGCACACGCTGGTCGGGAAGGCTTTTGGCGTGTTCGGGGTGCGTTACAGAGACGGTGACTAACGAACGAGAAGCCTGAAAATTGCCTGCGCAGTTTGTGAGCGGTTAAAACGAAATCGAAGGCAAGAACGCCCCGGCCGGTTCGTTGTAAAGCCCCAAACTCATCAGTGTCATAGGCTCCACAACACGCAGGCCGTTGCTGAGGCACCAGCGGAACAGTTCTGTATTACGCGTGGGCAGCAGGAATCCGGGGCCAGCAAACTCCGAGGCGGCACTGAGCAGCGCTTCGAGACCGTGATTGCTCTCCGCCACCGCGTGGCCGAAGAAACCGACGACCGTGGCGTAGGCAGTCAATCGGCCGTTGTGCTCGACTACTCGAGCCCATCCCTCCTGAATGGCATCGGACAATTCGCCCGAGCGATGGTGGCCGTGCACTCTCTGGCAGAGCGCGTTGCAACCTTCGAGATCCTGAGGCGTTGCCGCACGGACGGTATATCCGGCCGGTACTTTGCCGATTACAGAGCCCTGCATCACAACGAGCGGTTCCCGAATATCAAAGCCAAGTTTGGCGTAAAGAGACATCGAGCGGCTGTGAAACGCAGCCTGCACCAAACGTACGCCAGCAAAATTCTTCTCGGACGCTCGATCCATTACGGCCTGCATGAGCTGGCGTCCGGCGCGGGAATTCTGTGCCGAAGGCGCAACCGTGATGGGGCCGACTCCAGCGATGGGCGTGCGCTCGTCGAGACAGTTGCTCCCGATAACCCTGCCGTTTTGTTCCGCCACAATACAGTAGAAGCCCGGATGGGCAAACATCATAGATATCACGTGTTTGGCAACGTCGGGGGCGGGGAAGTCCGGCGGAAAGTTGTGCTGCGCGTTGATGGTGGTGAATGCGTCGTAGCAGATTTGCGCGCAGGCATCGACGTCGGCGGGTGTAGCGCGGCGAATGACAACTGGACTCGGTGCCGCGGCTGATGCAGTCATGGTTCACTCCGGTGCTACGGTTTCTAGCGACAAATTATATGTCCCAGAGCAGCCCGCGGGGCCAGCAAATCTTCCTGTACAATATTTGGTTCGCAGTGAGCTGAGGAGACGAATAGAAATGTCCACGAAGATTGCAAAAGTGCACGCGCGGCAGGTGATTGATTCGCGCGGAAATCCGACCGTTGAGGCTGATGTGATTCTGGAGGGTGGAGCGATTGGGCGCGGCGCCGTTCCGAGCGGGGCATCGACTGGTGAGCACGAAGCTTTGGAGCTTCGCGACGGTGACAAGAGCAAATATCTGGGCAAGGGCGTTCTGAAAGCAGTTGCCAATGTGAACGGCGAAATCGCCAAGGCTGTGGCGGGATTTGACGCCACCGACCAGCGCGGGCTCGATCACAAAATGATCATGTTGGACAACACGCCGACTAAGTCGCGGTTGGGAGCTAACGCGATTCTGGCGGTTTCGATGGCGGGAGCGCGCGCGGCAGCAGAGGCAACTAAACAGCCGCTCTACAAATATTTGTCGAAGTATTCGAGCGACCGCAGCGCGAACCTGTTGCCCGTTCCGATGATGAACATTCTGAACGGCGGCGCGCACGCAGACAGCTCCGTCGACTTTCAGGAATTCATGGTCATGCCTACCGGAGCGCCTAGTTTTTCCGAGGCGTTGCGCTGGGGCGTTGAAATTTTCCACGCGCTCAAAGCATCGCTGAAGAAGCGCGGCTATAACACTGCAGTCGGCGACGAGGGTGGTTTCGCGCCCAGCTGTAAGTCCAACGAAGAAGCAATCCAGATCGTGGTCGAAGCGATTGGCGCGGCCGGATACAAACCGGGCGAGCAAGTGAGCATCGCGCTTGATCCGGCATCCAGCGAGTTCTATGACAAGGCCAGCGGGAAATACGTTTTCAAGAAGTCAGATAAGAGCTCGCATTCTTCCGACGAGATGGCCGCGTATTGGACAGGGTGGACCGAGAAATATCCCATCGTTTCGATCGAAGATGGGATGGCGGAAGACGATTGGGCCGGGTGGAAGGCTTTGACGCAATCAGTCGGCACAAAATCGTCGAAAAGGAAGATTCAGCTGGTCGGGGACGATCTGTTTGTGACCAACACCGAACGCCTCTCGCGCGGCATCAATGACGGCATCGCGAATGCGATTCTCATCAAGCTGAACCAGATCGGCAGCGTAACGGAAACGATTGACGCGATTGAACTGGCGCGCAAGGCCGGCTACAACTCCATCATTTCTCACCGCTCGGGCGAAACGGAAGACACGTTCATCGCCGATCTGGCAGTTGCCACGGGCGCGGGGCAGATCAAGACAGGCTCGGCTTCGCGAACGGATCGCATTGCGAAATACAACCAGCTGATGCGCATCGAAGAGGAACTTGGTGGGGCGGCTCGCTTCCCCGGCAAGGCAATTTTCTCCTAAGCATCAAACATGGCGAGCGCAGGCGCGATATCAGGATTTCGCGAACGGTTCGGCGAACCAGCAGATATGGACGCACTCGTCGCACTTATCAACGTCGCGTTTCGTCCTGAACAGATCGCCATCCAAGGCGACCGCATCAATGCGGCAAAACTGCAGCCATTTTTTACAACCGGCAAGTTCCTCATGCTGGAAGACGGCGAGGGACTAGCCGGTTGCGTTTACGCGGAAGTGCGGGGCGAACGCGGCTACATCGGGTTGCTTTCTCTGCGCCCGAAGCTGAAGGGGCTCGGCCTCGGCAGGCGGCTCATGACGCTCGCGGAAAAACAACTCGCCGAGGCTGGTTGTACGGTAGCGGACCTGCGCACGATCAGCGCGCGCAGCGACCTCGTGCCAATGTACAAACATCTTGGCTACGAGGAAACGGGAACGACTCCGATGCCGCCAGAAATCCCGCTGAAAATCCCCTGCCACTTCATTAACATGTCGAAGTCGCTGTGGACTCGAAGCCGCAGAAGTAGAGACTGGGCTGCGCGGAGCAAACGATGAAAACAGCTGTTCTAATTTTTGCAGCGATGATCGTGAGCACACCGTCATTTGCGCAGAACGCGGCGGCTCCTTCCACGACCAACAAGGCTCCGACCTCACAGGAAATCGTGGACCGGATTAAGGCTCACGTCGGCATACCGTGGATGGCGCAGACGCGGGACACGTTCAAGGCGGGCGATCCGCAGACTCCTGTGAGGGGCATCGCCGTGTCGATGATGGCCACGATGTACGTATTGCAGCGAGCGGCTGCGAATGGGCAAAACCTGATCATCACGCACGAGCCCACGTTCTACGATGATCCCGACAAGGCTGAAACCGTTGCGCAAGGCGAGCAAGATCCCGTGCTGGCGGAGAAGCGCGCCTTCATCGAGAAGCATCACCTGGTTATCTGGCGCTTCCACGATCATCAGCACCGCATGCAACTCGACCAGGTGGAACAGGGAAATGCGCGCAAGCTGGGCTGGGAAAAATACCGTGATCCGGCAAACCAATACTTGTTCACGCTGCCGGAAACTACAGTGGGAAAACTTGCCGAGGAAGTGAGAACGAAATTTGGCGCTGCCGCGGTGCGGATTGTAGGAGATCGCGAGATGAGAGTGACGCGAGTCGGACTGAGTCCAGGCTTTGGCGGAGCGAAGAAAGAAATTGCAGCGCTGGAAATGCCGGACTTGCAGGTTTTGCTGGTGGGCGAAACGCGCGAGTGGGAAACGGTCGAATACGTCGCTGACGCGGTGAGTCAGGGGCGTCACAAGGCGCTGATTGTGTTAAGTCACGTGCCGTCGGAGCAGTCGGGCTCAGAGGAATGCGTTCGCTGGCTGAAGACTTTCGTGAGCGAAGTGCCGGTGGAGTTCGTTGCGACACCCGATCCCTTCAAAGAAGGCGCGCTTTTGGCGAAGCCGTAAGGGATAGCACACTTCGCCAACTCTTTCGCGCTAGCCTGCATCCACTGCACTAGGATAGGGATGGGTCCAGCCATGCTCCGCCGCTATTTGTTCATCGCAATTTTCTTCGCCTCGATCGCTATCGCCGCGAATTCGCCTTGGGATAAGCCGCCCGAACAATGGACGCAAGCGGATGTATTCCGCATCCTGCGTGACTCGCCGTGGAGCCCTGCCAAATTCGCAATTGAATCCGAATACAAACAGCGCTATGCAGATCCACAGTCACGCGTCGCGGTCGATACGCCTGCTCAGGCTCAGAGCGCCGTTGTGCGTGGTATTACCGTTTCGCGCGCTCATCCGTTGCCGGCCGTCACGGTCACTTGGTGGTCATCGCGGACGATGCGTCTGGCGGAGAACAAGCGGCTCGAATCGCGATCAGGAGCGGCGCCGGCAAACAGACAAATCGATACTGCCCCACTTCCAGATTACGTTCTGGCTGTTGAAGGCGACGAGCCGCTGCGCATTCTCCGCGATGCCCGTGAGGATCT
>Ga0268266_10000466_pt1 | contig 58721 bp, 58 predicted proteins | sample KBSS13metaG_FD_190356 | JGI IMG/M metagenome (GOLD analysis project Ga0268266, IMG submission 190356) | Switchgrass rhizosphere microbial communities from Kellogg Biological Station, Michigan, USA - KBS S1-3 metaG (SPAdes) (version 2) | ecosystem: Host-associated > Plants > Roots > Rhizosphere...
GCCGTGACGGCGCTTGCGCACCAGTTTGCTGGGTTGATAAGTCCGCTTCACGGGTAGTTCTCCGCTGACCGGGCAATTTGCCTGTTGGATTGAGATCAAGTCCGGCGATGCAGGCCGGCCCAAAAATGGGCCAGTTACGGCCCAAACGAGCCGCCCCCGGTGGAACCGGGCCATCGCGGACAGTTGGCGCGGCTTATACGGGAGCGACCTGTTTTCGTCAATGTCGGGGGTTGCCGCAGCCGCCGTTCTTTGAAACGTCGCAATTGGGGCGAATATATCTGTTTTCCCGGGGTTTTTAGAGGCGAGAAGGCGGCGTGCCCGGATCCCGTGCCGACGTCCTGGCAGCGTCAGGACATTAGCGATCGGTAATTTGACCGCGCGGGGGCTGAAACGCATCCTCGGAATCAGTGTACGGGTGAGGACCAGCGCCGGTCTCTATTTCCGGCGAAGCTCCAAGCACAGAGATATCAAGGCGGATATCGTGTCAGCGACCGACGACCAGCCGACCCCTCAAGCGCCGCAGCCCTCGGGCTCGCGTCGGCTCGGCCTGTCCGGCAAGCTGCTGCTGCTGACGATCCCGCTGGTGATGATCGCCCTGCTAGCGATCTACGTGCCGTCGATCGCGAATTTCTGGACCAACCGGCTGAACGACCGCCTCGCGGCCGCCAACACGGCTGCCCTGGTGCTGGATGCCGCGCCGCTCGGCATGGTGCCGGATTCGCTGGCGCGGCAGATCCTGACCAGCGTCGGGGCGCGCGCGGTCGCCATCAAGATGGGGCAGCAGCGCCGGATGCTCGCCGGCGCCGACCTGCCGCTGACGATCGATCGCGACATCGACATGCGGACCCTGACGGTGTGGTCCGCAATCGTCGAGTCGTTTGAGACCATGCTGGAGACCGGCAACCAGACCATCCGCGTGGTGGGGCCCGCGCCCGGCGGCGCTCAATTCATCGAGGTGGTGGTCGATGAAAAGCCGTTGCGGCTGGCGATGTACCGCTTTTCCCGCAACCTGCTGGTGGTCTCGCTGGGGATTGCGATGCTCGCCGCGGGGCTGGTCTATCTGGCGCTGCATTATCTGTTCGTCCGCCCGATGCGGCGGCTGACGGCCAATCTGGTCGGCTTCCACGAAAATCCGGAAAGTGCGGCGCGCATCATCGTGCCGAGCCAGCGCGGCGACGAGATCGGCGTGGCGGAACGCGAATTGTCCGACATGCAGCGCGATCTGGTCTCGATGCTCTCGCAGAAGAGCCGGCTTGCCGCGCTCGGGCTTGCGGTGTCGAAGATCAACCACGACCTGCGCAATCTTCTGGCCTCGTCGCAATTGCTGTCGGACCAGCTCGCCAGCGTGCCGGACCCGCGCGTGCAGCGCTTCGCGCCGAAACTGATGCGCTCGCTGGAGCGCGCCATCGATTTCTGCCAGTCGACGCTTTCTTATGGGCGCGCGCAGGAAGCCGAGCCCGACCGCCGCATGATCCTGGTCGAACCCGTGGTGACCGAAGTGCGCGAATCCGCCGGCCTCGCCGCCGACGCCTCGATCACCTGGATCAGCGCGATCGAGCGCGGTCTTTCGATCGACGCCGATCCCGACCAGCTGTTTCGCGTGCTGCTCAACCTGGTGCGCAATGCCGCGCAGGCGCTGGAAAGCCGCCCCCGGGGCGAGGGTTCTCCGCTGCAGATCCGCATCACCGGCCGCCGCGAAGGTTCGGTCGCGATCATCGAGGTCTCCGACACCGGCCCCGGCGTGCCGGCGAAGGCGCGCGAGCATCTGTTCGAGGCGTTCCAGACCTCCGGCCGCCCCGGCGGCAGCGGGCTTGGTCTTGCGATCGCCGCCGAACTGATCCGCGCCCATGGCGGCGACATCCATCTGGTCGAGGGCACCATCGGCGCCACCTTCCGCGTCTCGATCCCCGACCGCCCGGTGGAACTGCAGAGCGTCCGCAACGAGCGGGCACGGGCGTAACCGCCTCAAGGGATGCGGTTTTTGCGGCCAGCCCTGCCGATTCACCATCGCAAATGGATGGACAGATCCCGCGTTCCGGACCTTGCAAAGCGGGGCCGGAGCGGGTAGCTAAAGCGCTCTTTCGCGACCGTCCGGACCCTATTCGGACGCATCCGGGCCCCTTAAGGCCCAAATGCACAAGCGAAAACGCGCCCGTAGCTCAGCTGGATAGAGCACCAGACTACGAATCTGGGGGTCAGGAGTTCGAATCTCTTCGGGCGCGCCATTGTTTCCAATGTTCTGAATGCATTTTGGAGGGCGAATCCCTCCTACTCGACGCCACATAAAACAGTCGTTCCCTGTCACTCGCGCCAAGGGCTTTCGACGACAATGGGTTAAGCTGGACTACGCCATTTCGCATTCTGCCCGACCCATGCTGTGGCGCATTCCTGGTCGAGCCAAAGAGCCTCATAATATCTTTTGGTGATGACGCGCTGCAGTTCGATCTCAGGTGCCTGACCATCGCCCGTTGCGGCAACGACGGAGCACGAGTTTCAGGAGGAAATCCCAACCACTTTCTTTTCGATCATGGAAGCCACGTCTTCCTCGGTAAAGCCGGCCTCTCGCAGAATCGCTCGCGAATGCTCGCCAAGCCGGGGAGGCATGCGGTGGATTTCCGCCGGGGTATCCGAAAAGCGAGCGGAGGGACGTGCCTGCCTGATCTTGCCCTCGCTTGGGTGATCGAGCGTGGTGATCATACCGACGGCTTTCAAATGAGGTTGTTCGGCAATCTCGGTGATCTTTGCGAACGCGGCGTGAGGAACGTCGATGCGAAGCAACAGCTCCTCCCATTCGGCCGTGGTTCGCGTGATGGCGATCTCGGCCATCTTGTTGTAGATCTGATCGATATTTTTCGCGCGTGCGACCGCATCCCTGACCGCGAATTGTTCAATGCATTCGGGATGGCCGACGGCTTCGAAAAATATGCACCAGTTTTCTCCCGAGTAGGGCAGCATTGTCAGCCAGCCATCCCTGGTGCGCACCGGCCGCCGCTCTTTCATGCGCTTGTAGCCGGCCGGTCCGATCGGGGGATCGAAGGCGTGGCCACCAAGCATTTCGATGCTGTTGAAGGCAGTAATGGTTTCGAGCATGGGGACTTCGACCATCTGTCCTTTGCCGGTGCGCTCGCGATGCACCAGCGCCGCCGACACCGCGGCCGCCAGCGTCAAGCCGCAGATCTTGTCCGCGACCAGGCTCGGCACGAAGGCCGGCTCATCGTCGCTGCCCATCGCGGAAGCGAAACCGGAACTGGCCTGTATCACCTCGTCGAAGGCGGGGCGGGCGGCCCACGGTCCGTCCTGGCCGAAACCGGTGGCGGCGGCATAGACCAGTCGGGAATTGATCTGCTGGCAGGCCTCATAGCCGAAGCCCAGTCTTGCCAATGCCGCCGGACGGATATTGGTGAGCAGGACGTCCGCCTTGGCTATCAGGCGCTGCAATACGGATTTGCCGCCCGGCTGCTTGAGATCCAGCGCCAGGCTGCGCTTGTTTCGATTCACCGCCATGAATTGTCCGGTCATGCCGCGATTGCGGAACTGACCGCTGTAGCGCCACGTGTCTCCCGTCAGCGGCTCGATCTTGATTACTTCCGCGCCCCAGTCACCCAAGGTTTGGCTGGCGTACGGACCGTACAGCACGCTGGTCAAATCCAGAACCGTGATACCAGCGAGCGGACCTGATGGCTGCCTCATTGAAGATGAACCTCTATGGAGATGGATTTATCGGTGCCGTGGAGAGGGTCCGCCTTGTTATTGGTGGAGACCCAAAGATCGAAGACTGACTTTCCAAATTGCCGCTTAGGCATGAGACTTTCAAGTTGGTTCTCGCAATTGAGCGACGCGTCTCGCCATCCGATGTTTCCATGCATTCACACGTTTGATGCTACGTCGGCTGTGCCAAGTCCGAGCGAGAAAAATTCCCGGGCGGGATGCCGGCTATTGGCGGGCGGGCCGCAATGTGAAATCCTGCCGTGCAAGTGTTTGGGAAGCCGATGCTGGAAGAAGCAGTTGATGTCGTAGTCCTCGGCGCGGGTATCGTCGGGGTATCGACGGCCTACGCGGCGCGGGAGAGGGGGATGTCGGTCGTGCTCGTCGACCGGCGCGAGCCCGGCAGCGAAACCTCGTACGGTAATGCCGGCATCATCAGCAGCGGCTCGATATCGCCGCTCAATAATCCCTCGCTGTGGAAGGCGCTGCCGAAATATTTGACCAACCGTCACCCGGCATTGCGCTGGAATCCGGTTTGGGCGGTTCAGAACCCGGGATGGGTCGCGCGCTTCCTGGCCAATTCGGCCGGCTCGCGTCTCAGGCCGCGGGCGGCCGCTCTGAACGGGCTGATCGGTGCATCGCTCAAACTGCATCGGGAATGGATTGTGAATGCGGGAGCCGCACATCGCATCCGCGAGACTGGCTGGCTGAAGGCGTGGCGGAGCGATGCCGTTGCCGCGGCGAAGCAGGAGCAGGCCCTGCTGACCGAATACGGCATCGCCAGCGAATTGCTTGACCGGCAGGCGATCTCCGCGATCGAGCCTGATATCGTGCCCGTCTATAAAGTGGGCTTGCTGCACACGCAGACCGCTTCGGTCGACTCGCCGGGCGCGGTGGTCAAGGCCTATGCGCGGATGTTCGCGGGCGCGGGCGGCGATTTCAGGCAGTCCGACGTCAAGGCGATCGTGCCTGACGGCGATCGCTGGCGCGTGATGCTGGCCGATGGCGAGATCCTGGCGCGCCATGTCGTGGTCGCGCTGGGACCGTGGTCGGCGGATCTGTTGCGGCCGCTCGGCTATCGCGTTCCGCTGGCCTTTGAACGCGGCTACCATCGCGAATTCAAGCCGAACCCGGCGCGTACGCTGCGTCGTCCGATACATGACGCCGATGGCAGTTTTCTCATGACCCCGATGGAGCAGGGCATCCGCGTCACCTCGGGCGTGGAACTGACCGGCCGCGATGCGCCTTCCTCGTTCGCCCAGCTCGATCAGGTCACTCCATTGGCGCGTGGCGTGGCCGAATTCGGCGATGCTGTCGGCGACACATGGCGCGGCTCGCGGCCGACGCTGCCCGACAGCCTGCCGATGATCGGTCCGGCGCCCCGGCATGTCGGCCTGTGGCTTGCCTTCGGCAATCAGCACATCGGCTTTACGACCGGGCCCGCGACCGGCGCCGCCATTGCCGCCATGATCGGCGGCGCGCCGCCGCCATTTGACGTGACGCCGTTCGCGCCGGGCCGCTATCTTTCGTGACCTGCGCACCTCAAGCGGCGCTGTTGGGGCAGGTCGGAGTTCGTCGGCGCAGATCGCTCGAAAAATAAGCGTCGGCCGCTCGGAAAAGGCGAGATGGAGGCCGACGAAGCTCGCGAGGTCTTGAGCGGTGCATCCTGGCGTCGAATTTGGTCCGGAATGGCCAAGTTTCCTGATCAAAGAGAGGCGGGAGATTGCGTTTTGCGTTGGCACACACATTGCAGCTATTGCGCCACAGGCTGTCGTCTCCGTAGGTAATTGCGGCAATCTTCAACTCGCGCTTGCATGGGACGACAGTTTGGTGACACCGTTGCGTTCGCTTGGCCGGCCTGAGGACGTGGGGACGCGTTCGCCGGTCCTGGGGTTTTGTTGATGTTGCGTCTGATTGCCCGGCGTCTTGCCATCGGTGTGCTGGTTGCGTTCACCGTGATGACGCTCGCGTTCCTGCTGACGCGGCTGTCGGGCGACCTGGCGGTTTCGATCGCCGGCCCGTCGGCGACGCAGGCCGACGTCGAGATCGTGCGCAAGGCCTACGGCCTCGACCGGCCGCTCTATGTGCAGTTCTTCGCCTGGACCGGCCGTGCCCTGGTCGGCGATTTCGGCCAGAGCTATTTCTTCAAGGACAGCGTGGCGAACCTGATCCTGAAGCGCCTGCCGATCACGGTCACGCTCGGCCTCGTCGGCCTGAGCCTTGCCTTGATCATCTCGATCCCACTCGGCATCCTGGCGGCGCTGCGCGAAAACACCTGGATCGACCGCGGCGTCACCCTGTTCACGATGGTGGGGCAGGCGGTGCCGAGCTTCTGGCTGGCGCTGATCCTGATGATCGTGCTCGGCCTGCAACTCGGTATCCTGCCAATATCAGGCACCGGCACCTGGCAGCATTTTGTGATGCCGGGAATCGTGCTCGCCTTCACGGCGATCCCGGCGCTGACGCGGCTGACGCGCTCCGGGATGATCGAGGCGATGGCATCGGACTACATCCGCACCGCGCGCGCAAAAGGCCTGTCGCGGGCGCGCATCATCTTCAAGCACGCGCTGCGCAATGCCGCCATCCCCGTCGTCTCGATCGCCGCGGTCCAGCTCGGCTTCATGCTGGGCGGCTCGATCGTCATCGAGACCGTGTTCGCGCTGCATGGCGTCGGCTATCTCGGCTGGGAGAGCATCGCCAAGAATGATTTTCCCGTCGTGCAGGCGGTGGTGCTGGTGCTCGCCGTGTTCTATATCGGCCTCACGCTGTTGGCCGACATCCTCAACGCGCTGCTCGATCCGAGGCTGCGCACGGGATGAGCGAGCCGATTGCCATTCAGGTGCCGCAGCCTTCGAGTGTCGGTGCGTCGCGCATCGGCACCGCCGGTTTTGCGATCGGGATCGCCATTGTCGCGCTCGTCGTCGCGGCCGCGGTCATCGGCAACGCGCTGGTGCCGCAGGACCCGTTTATTCAGGATCTCGGCAATCGATTGAAGCCGCCGTTCTGGATGGAGGGCACCCAGGCCGGACACCTGCTCGGTACCGACCAGCTCGGACGCGACTATCTGGCGCGGCTGGTCTACGGCGCGCGCATTTCGCTCCTGATCGGCATCATGACTGTCATCACGTCGGGCCTGATCGGCATCACGCTCGGCGTGCTCGGCGGTTTCTTCGGCGGCCGCGTCGACGATGTCGTGCTGTTCGCCATCACGACGCGGTTGTCGATTCCCGTCGTGCTGGTCGCGCTCGCCGTGGTCGGGCTGATGGGATCGGGCCTCGGGCTCGTGGTCGCCACCCTTGGGCTGTTGTTATGGGACCGATTTGCGGTGGTGGCGCGCGCCACCACCATGCAGGTTCGCAACCACGACTATGTCAGCGCCGCCTGGTGCGCCGGCGCCTCGATGCCGCATATCCTGATCAGGGAGATTCTGCCGAACATCGCCAGCCACCTCGCCGTGGTGGCGACGCTGGAGATGGCGCTGGCCATCCTGCTCGAAGCCGCGCTGTCGTTCCTCGGCCTCGGCGTGCCGCCGCCGCTGCCGTCCTGGGGGCTGATGATCGCCGAGGGCAAGGACTACATGTTCTTTTCGCCCTGGGTGATCATGATCCCCGGCGTCGCACTGGCTGTTCTGGTGCTCGGCATCAATCTGGTCGGCGACGGACTGCGCAATCTGCTCGGCGCGGAGCGGCTGCGATGAGCGCGCTGTTGGAGGTCGAGGAGCTTGAGGTGAGTTTCGGCGGCCGCACCGCGGCGGTGCGTGGCGCCTCGTTCCGGGTCGAGAAGGGCGAGACCCATTGCCTGGTCGGCGAATCCGGCTGCGGCAAGTCGGTCACGGCGCTGGCGGTCATGAGCCTGCTCGCGCGCGGCGGCCAGCGTTCGGCGAAACGGATGAGCTTTGCCGGCACCGATCTCACCTCGCTGTCGGATCGCGAAATGGCGCGGCTGCGCGGCAACCGGATGGCGATGATCTTCCAGGAGCCGATGACCAGCCTCAACCCCGCCTTCACCATCGGCTCGCAGATGGCGGAAGTGCTGACGCGCCATAAGGGCGGCTCGCGCGCCGCGGCGCTGGACCGCGCCGCCGAGCTGATGGGCCGGGTCGGAATCACCGCGCCGGGGATGCGGCTCGGCCAGTTTCCGCACCAGCTCTCGGGCGGCCTGCGCCAGCGCGTGATGATCGCGATGGCGCTGATGTGCGATCCCGAGCTGTTGATCGCCGACGAGCCGACCACCGCGCTCGACGTCACCGTGCAGGCGCAGATCCTGCGGCTGCTCGCCAACCTCAAGCGCGAACTCGGGCTCTCGATCCTGCTGATCACCCACGACCTCGGCATCGTCGCGCGCGTCGCCGACCACGTGTCGGTCATGTATGCCGGCGAGGTGGTCGAGCGCGCGACGACCGCGGAACTGTTCCGTTCGCCGCAACACCCCTACACGCGCGGTCTGCTGTCCTGCGTGCCGGTGCCGGGCCGCGTACAGCGCGACAAGCCGCTCGGCTCGATCCCTGGCGTGGTGCCCGCGATCGGCCCCGGCTTTGCCGGCTGCGCCTTCCGCTCGCGCTGCGCCCACGCCAACGAGACATGCGCGCGCGAAATTCCGCGGCGGCAGGCGGGCGACGCGCACGATTATCTTTGCCGGCTTGCGCCGGACTGGGCGGAGCTGCAACCCGCATGACCGCCGCGATCGAGGTCGAGAACCTGCGGTGCGAATTCCGCGTGCATACCGGCTTGATGTCGGCGGAAAAGCGCGTGGTCGCGGTCGACGATGTCACCTTCAGCGTGCCGGCCGGCAGCGTGCTCGGCATTGTCGGCGAATCCGGCTGCGGCAAATCCACGCTTGCGCGCATGATCCTCGGGCTGCTCAAGCCGACGGCGGGCACGGTACTGGTCGACGGCAAGCGCCTGTTCGACCTCGACCGCAAGGCGCGCGCCCGGCTAATCCAGCCGGTGTTCCAGGATCCGTTTGCTTCCCTCAATCCGCGCCGCCGCATCAAGGACATCGTGGCGTTGCCGCTACAGGCGCAAGGCACGTTTTCGCGCACCGAGATCGAGCGCCGCGTTGGCGGCATTCTCGAGCGCGTCGGGCTTTCGGCGGCGATGGGCGAGCGCATGCCGGCGCAGCTTTCCGGCGGGCAACGCCAGCGCGCGGCGATTGCGCGCGCGCTGGTGCTGGAGCCCCGGATCGTGATCTGCGACGAGCCGACCAGTGCGCTCGACGTCTCTGTGCAGGCGCAGATCCTCAATCTGCTCGCCGACCTGCGCCGCGACCTCGGGCTGACCTACCTCTTCATCAGCCACAATCTCGCAGTCGTGGAGCACGTCGCGAGCGAAGTCGCGGTGATGTATCTCGGCCGTTTCGTCGAGCGCAACGAGACTGACGCGCTGTTTCGCGAGCCATGCCATCCCTATACCAGGGCGCTGCTGCAAAGCGTGCTGACGCCGGAGCCGGGCAAGGGCGTGCCCGACATCGGCCTCGGCGACGTCATGCCGGATCCGGCCAATATTCCGCCGGGCTGCCGGTTCAACCCGCGCTGCCGCGTGGCGATCGATCGATGCCGCCATGAGGCACCGGCGCGCGTGGTCCGCCCGCCGCAAGGAATGGTAGAATGTCATCTGGCATAAGGCGTGCTTCACGCCAACCCCACGACGCTGACAGCACAAAACACTGAAAATGGAGGGCGATATGCGTATGCAAAACAGGCTCGGCGCTGTAATTCTGGCGATGGCGCTGCTCGGCGCCGCCGCGGTGCCCGCGACGGCACAGAAATCCGCCGACACGCTGCGGATCGTGATGCGCGACGCGCTTCCCAACATCGATCCCTATTACAACAATTTGCGCACCGGCGTGGTGATGCACCACCAGGGCTGGGACGCGCTGGTCTACCGTAATCCTGATACGTTCAAGCTTGAGCCGCTGCTCGCCACCGAATGGAAGCAGCCGGATCCGACCACCATCGAATTCACGCTGCGCCCGGGCGTCAAATTCCACGACGGCAGCCCATTCACGGCCGATGACGTGGTCTACACCATCAACCTGATCGCCGATCCGGCGAGCCGGCTGTCGACGCCGGCGAACTACAACTGGCTCGAAAAGGCCGAGAAGACCGGCGATCTCTCGGTGCGCATCACGCTGAAGCGGCCGAACCCCGCGGCGCTGGAATACTTTGCGCTGGTGATCCCGATTTATCCCAAAGCCTATCGCGAGAAGGTCGGCGCGGAAGGCTACGCCAAGGCGCCGGTCGGCGCGGGCCCCTACAAGATGACCAAGGTCGAGCCCGGCGTCTCCATCGATTTCGAGCGGTTCGAGGATTACTGGGCCGGCAGCCCGAAGGGCAAGCCTGCGATCAAGAAGATGAGCGTGCGCTTCGTGCCGGACGCCACGACGGAAATGACGGAATTGCTCGCCGGCCGCGCCGACTGGATCTGGAACATGAACCCGGACCAGCTCGACCCCGTGAACAAGATGCCGCACCTGCAGGCGGTGCGGAAAGAATCGATGCGGGTCGGCTTTCTCTCGCTCGATGCGGCCGGCCGAACCGGCGCCGACAATCCCGTGACCAAGCAGAAGGTGCGTCAGGCGATCTGGCATGCGATCGACCGCAAGGCGATCGCCGACAAGCTCGTCACCGGCGGCAGCCGCGTGCCGGCAGCGCCGTGCTTCCCGTCGCAGTTCGGCTGCGACGCCGAAGTCGCGGTGACATACGACTACGATCCGGCAAAGGCGAAGCAGCTTCTCGCTGAAGCCGGCTATCCCGACGGCTTCGATATCGAGCTTGCCAGCTACGTGCTGCCGCAATGGGGCTCGGCGGTTCAGAACTACCTGCTTGCGGTCGGCATCCGCGCCAAGCTGAACCAGCTCCAGACCGCGGCCCTGATCCAGCGCGCCAAGGCGGGCGAGGTGCGGATGTATCTCGGAAGCTGGGGCAGCTTTTCGATCAATGACGTCTCGGCGTTTCTCCCGAACTTCTTCGACGGCGGCGCCGACGACTACGCGCGCGATCCCGACGTGCACAAGGGGCTGATCCAGGGCGGATCGAGCATCAACCCGGAGGTGCGCAAGGAGGCTTATTCGGCGGTGATCAAGAAGATCACCGAGCAGGCCTACTGGGCGCCGCTGCACACTTATGTGACGACCTACGGCCACGCCAAGCAGCTCGATTTCACGCCGTACCCGGACGAGCTGCCGCGCTTCTATCTGGCGAAGTGGAAGTAAAGCGGACGTCACTTGCGGTCGTTCGTCATGTGCACTGCGCGGGGCTTCGGCCCCGCGACCGAATGCTGCGGGGCTCACCTCTCCCGGCAGCCCGGACGTTCCAGAATATTTAATCTTTCGGCGGCACAGTAATTGGATACTGTCTTTTTTGATATCCGCCGGAGTTTTTCGCGATGGTCGAAACCCGGATTGCACCACGTGTGCGTGTGATGAAGGTCGCCAAAATCGAGTATGGCGGCGACAAGTATCCTTGTACTGTCCGCGATCTATCCGCCACGGGCGCGGCGCTGGATTTTCCGGACCTGATCCGTATTCCCGATGAATTCACATTGGTCCTCCCCGAGGAGGGACTGAAACTGCCTTGCCACGTCGTTTGGCGCAGGGAGTACAGGGTGGGCGTAGCCTTCGACTAGCCCGGCGAGCATCGTGTTCCACATTCGTCGACGGTTCCCGACGCCGGGCAAGAACGAGTTGCGCCGTCTGTGATGAATCTCACAATCGGACCGCTATCTGCATGCTAAATTGAGTGAGTCCCGCTCAGGACAAGCCCTTTGAAAAAGCCGATCAGCCCGCAGAGCAAGGATCGAACCGCATGGACGATGTCCCGAACCTCGCCCAGGTCATAGCCGAACTGTCCTATCTCAATCGCCTGGACGAAAGGCGCGAGGCCAATGTGGCGAACCTGAAGCGCCTGAAGGAGGCCCGTGACACTCTGCTTGGCAGGAGAGATGAAGTCGCGGGGGCTCAATCTCACGAAGTTCCCAGAGTTGGATGAGATTAGGTCGGGCCGTGACGACGGACCGTCTCGTGCTCCGGACGCAAGCGGCGTGAGTACTGCGAGCCGGGGCCTATTCTACTTTGCATGGGGTTGTTTTCGCGATTTTGGGTCTGGGCCCCGCGAACGAAGCGAAGCCATCCATTTTCCCTGTGCCGCGGCGTGAATTGCTTCGCCGTGCTCGCAATTACGGTTGAGATTATCAGCCGCTCAACCGCGCGTCACATGCACCCCCGGCCTTTCGCCCGCGTTCCACTTGCCGTCGATCGCGCGCTCGATCTGCGCCGCGAATTGCAGGAGCAGCCCGTCATTGGCCTGCCTGGCGATTGCCTGGATGCCGAGCGGCAGGCCGTGCTCGTGGGTGGCGAGCGGCAGCGAGATCGCGGGGATGCCGCAGAGATTGGCGAGCGGGGTAAAGGCAAAATTGCGCCAGAGATTGCCGAACCAGTCCAGCACGTCGGGATTGTCGCTGATCGTCAGATATTCCGTGGTGCCGACCTTCGGCGTCGGCAATGCCGTGATCGGCGTCAGGATGATGTCCCAATCCTCGAAGAACGCGCCGAATCCACGCGAGGTCGTGTTGAACACGGCCTGCATCCGTGCCCGGTCGGCATAGCTGGTGTTCCGGCCGTGCTCCCAGATCCGGATGTTGATGGGTTCGATCAGATCTTCCGGTGGCTTATCCAGCCCGCGCGCCGCCAGCATGTTGGAGATGACGACGGCAAAATTGCTGATGTAGCAGGTGGTTTGCGCGGCAAAGGCTTCGCGATAGTCCAGCTCCGGCAACGCGTAGTCGACGTGATGGCCGAGGCCTTCGAGGAAGCGCCCGACCTTCTGCAGCTCGGCTTCGATATGCGGCGTCGCGCGGTACTCGCCCCACTGGTGCGACAGCGCGATTTTCAGCCGCGCCGGATCGCGCGCGATCATCCGCGTATAGGGCTCGGGCGGCGACCAGAACGGCATGAATTCGCCGGGCGCCGGGCCGCGGCAGGCGTCGACGAAGGCCGCGGTGTCCCGCACCGTGCGCGACTGGCAGCCCTGGATCGAGACCAGCCCGCTGAGGTCGGACAGAAGCGGCGACAGCGAGAACACGCCGCGCGAGACCTTCAGCCCGATATTGCCGTTGACGCCCGCAGGGATCCGGATCGAGCCCCCGCCATCGGTCGCATGTGCGATCGGGACCGTGCCGGCGGCGACCATCGCGGCGCTGCCGGCCGACGAGCCGCAGGTGGTGTAGTCGGTGTTCCAGGGATTGCGGGTGACATAGACGGCGGGATTGTCCGCCGAGCTGCAGACGCCGAATTCCGGCGTGGTGGTGCGGCCGATCACGTTGAGCCCGGCCCCGCGCATCTTCGTCGTCATGAACGTGTCGGCGGTCGCGCGGTTGCCGCGCATGTAGCGCGAGCCCATTTCCTGCAGGCGCCCCTTCAGCGTCGGGCCGAGGTCCTTCATCAGGAACGGCAGTCCGGCAAACGGCCCGTCGAGATTGGTGCCGTCGGTGGCGGGGTCGGTGACCGCATCCTCGAAGATCTCGACGACGGCTGAAAGCGCAGGATCGACCTTGGCGATGCCGGCGGCCGCCTGTGCGGCCAGCTCCGCAGCCGTCAGTTCGCCCTTCGCGACGCGCGCGGCCAGCGCCACGGCGTCGTGGTCAGCCCATTCATCCCAGCTCATCGGCAAGTTCATGCAATCGGTCCCTTTGAGAAATATCTCGGACCTTAAAACATGATCGGGGAAGAGGCGGAACTTTTTTCACCGGTCCGCAGATCGGTTTGTCGTGACCCGCGGCGGCCGCCGGGCGGCGGCGTCTTCAGGAACGGAAATCGATGCCGCGCACGATGATGCCGGGAGGCGTGCCCTCGAACTCCCGCGCCTCGAATTTGCGTGACGCGCAGGCCTCGATCCGGTCCCGCAACCGCGTGAACTGCTCCTCGCGCCGGGCTGCCGGTGTCCGCGGCACGTGTTCCAGTTCGTCCATCGCCGCAGCGCTGACGGCGCAGGGCACTTCCCTGCCGTCGTCCATCATCGAAAACAGCAGGACCATTCGGTCGTCGTCATAGCCTCGGATGTTGCCGCGCGCGAACGTCATCAGGCTTTTCTCCCGGAACGAAACCATCCTGTTATCCGGCAACCCTCTTTTTTGTAATCGGCGGCGGATTGATTTCGGCGATCCTGCGCAGGCAGTCCGCTTCGGAAGAATGCGGCCCCGAGACGAAGGTTCCGCTGACCTTGGTCGAATACCAGCCGGACTCGACGCCGAGACGAAGCGATTCTTCCGACATGACATGACGTGGCGAGAGATTTTGCATCAGTTGCTTTCGGTTTACGCCGTTCGATCCTGGTCGGGACGGCTGGATGAAGTGTGCAGTGCTTTTAAGCCGAACATGGCCTTGTTCAGGTCGTTTCCCCCGAGAGCCGGGTGAGATCCGCAAGCACCGCGGCGACGAGGTCGCGGTGATGGGTGTCGGTCGCCGGCAGGCTGGCGGAATACAGGTTGAGCACGTATCGCGCCTTGGCCACCGCTTCGGGCCACGAGGTGGCCGGCGCGCCGAGGATCTCGAGTTCGAGAACGCCCTGCTTGTCACGCAACAGTTTTGCGTTGACCTCGACGTCGGCGATCACGCGGCGGATATCGGTGGCCTTCTGCGCCGCCATGCCGCGATGCTTGTCGAGCTCGATCGGGTTATCAGTCACGCGGCGCGCCCGCGTCGATGCGTTGTGCGTCGGACAGGTCGGTCGAGCTGATCGAAATCATTTCCATCGCGGAACGTTGCGGCGGAGCGCCGGGTACCATGATCATGGTAGCGACCCGCCGAAAGCAGGGAAACGAAAGGCCTTCGATCATTTCCTCGTCGGCGATGATTTCGTAAGCTCCCGGTGCGAGTTGCCGGTCGATGCCCTTGATGCGGAAGGGATGCCTGAAATGGACCGTTTCCCGTCGGGTGCGCGTGCTCATGCCAGCAGCCCGGCGAATCTGCGCGCGAAGTTCTGAGGTTTTTCGGACATCGTCGCAGGGTGCGCGCTTTCGCGGCAATTAGCTATCATTTTCTCCGCAGCGAGCCGTATTTGGTCGAATAAGCCGCAAGCGCCTTGTATTCCCGGGTTTCGTAGCCACTTCGAGCACTTAGCAGCCGGAAAGGCGTTTTCGAGTGAAGCTTCGTGTCGGATTCGAAATGCTCTACGATTTTCCGCAGCCGACACCCATGATCATGGTGCTGGGCACACACTTCACCCGCGCATCCGATGTCATCGTGCCGGACTTCCTGACCACCGACCCGGCCGTCGAGATCACACCCTATCGCGACATGTTCGGCAATTGGTGCAGCCGCATGGTCGCGCCCGCCGGCCGCGTCCGCCTTGCCGGCGATGGCGTGGTGCGCGACAGCGGCCTGCCTGATCCGGTGTTTGCTTCCGCGGTCCAGCATGCGGTCGAGGATCTTCCCGCGGACACCCTGGTCTATCTGCTCGGCAGCCGCTATTGCGAGACCGACCGGCTTTCGGACATCGCCTGGCAATTGTTCGAGAAGACGCCGCCGGGCTGGGCGCGGGTGCAGGCGATCTGCGATTTTGTGCACCGTCACATCGCGTTCGGATATGAGCACGCGCGCGCCAGCAAGACGGCGTGGGAGGCTTATGCAGAAGGCAAGGGCGTCTGTCGCGACTATGCCCATCTTGCCATTGCGTTCTGCCGCTGCATGAACATTCCCGCGCGCTATTGCACGGGCTATCTCAGCGACATCGGCACGCCGAAACCCTGGGCCGTGGGCGATTTCGCCGGCTGGTTCGAAGCCTATATCGGCGGGCACTGGCGCACCTTCGATCCGCGCAACAACGTTCCGAGGATTGGCCGCGTGCTGATCGCGCAGGGCCGTGACGCCTCCGATGTGCCGATCACCCAGACCTTCGGGCCCAACACGTTGGCCGGCTTCAAGGTCTGGACTGACGAGATTGCGTGACGGCAAATCGTCCCGCGGCGACCTGCCTGATTTGAAACTGCGACCAATCGGGAAAGAACTTTGATGAAAACGACTCTCGCCGTGCTGGCACTCTGCGCATATGCGTCGGGTGCTCTTGCCGCAGCGCCGGAGTGTCGCGGGATCGAAAACGCCAATGCGCGTCTGTCGTGCTACGACGCCACGTACCCTCCGAGAATGGAAAAGTCCGCAGTCCCTGAAAAAGACCCGACGCGAGCCGCCTACAAGGACCCCTTCATCGCAGAGGATGCGAAGACCAACGCCAAGCTGAAGAATATCTGCCGCGGTTGCTGAGATGGAGCACCCGGCCGGTAGGGGCCTTGCTTCGCTCGGACGATAACGGTGCGACAGCCGGCTAGCTCAACAAGGTGCGCACCTTCATGGCGGCATCATAGACCTGGACCTGGAGCATCGGGTAAGCGGTCTTCAGCTTTCGGCCGGAGACTTCGGCAGCCTCGGCCGTGTCAAACTCCGACTTGAAATGGCCGTCGACGATCGTCGCGAACCCTTCGGTCGGGGGCCTGTCGGCCCGCACCGCCTTCTTCTTCGGCTCCGGCTCTTCGATGGAAAGCAGGGGTTTTTTCATCGTCGTTCCTTTCGCGTTCACCGCGATTATTTGGATCTGCGTGGAAGCTGGGTGCAAAAACCCACGGCTGGCGCGTCGTGATCCGCGTCTCGGTCACTGCGTAGTTGCCGCTAGAGAATGAGTGTTACGGCGACCAGGAGACCGAGAACGCCCAGCACCAGTATTGGAGGCACCAGCCACGCTCGCAGATTGAGGGGCGGTGATCCGTGGAGCAGACGCTCTTTTCGTCATGATGTCGAGGGAAATCCCCAAAAGCGACGGCAACGGTCAGCGTTCGTGCCGCACCCAACCCGATCGCGATGGGATGGTTGTTATTGGGTACGGCAGTATCCATATGAACAACAGCGTACCCCGTTTCGCAACAAGGCGGTCCGGCAGACGCAACGCTTGGCCACACAATCCTGTAGACGATATCGACCAACGGCATGTCGCTTCGGCGTGCGCGTTACGGGTCAGGAGACGCTATGTCCATCGAACACGCGTCCGTGCGGGCCATGCACAAGCCCTGGGGCGTCAGCGATCTCCAGCCGTGGAGCAGCATCGACGGTACCGGGGACGCGGTGGGAGAGCTCTGGTTCGAGCGCGCGGACAGCAATGCGCCGACTCCTGCCTTGCTTCTCAAATTGCTGTTCACCAGCGCGCCATTGTCGATCCAGGTCCATCCGGACGATACGTTTGCGCGCGCGATGGGGATGCCGAACGGCAAGAGCGAAGCGTGGTACATCATCTCGGCGGAGCCGGAAGCGCAGATCGGCGTCGGTCTGAACCGACGGATCACACCACAGGAATTGCACGCGGCGATCACGAATGGCTCGATCGTTGATCTGGTTCAATGGCGGCCGGTTGCGAAAGGCGATGTCATCTTCATTCCGGCCGGCACCATCCACGCTCTCGGTGCCGGCATCGTGCTCGCCGAGATTCAGCAACGCAGCGACACGACATTTCGCCTGTTCGATTACGGCAGGCAGCGCGAACTGCACATCGACAATGGCGTGGCAGTTGCAAACGCCTGGCCGCTTCGGCCGCCACGTGATCCTGTCAGCCTCACTCTTGAGCGGACGGTTCTGGTCGCGAGCCAGCATTTCGTGCTCGAGCGGCTCGATCTGCCCGCGGGTTCAAGCTGGGCGCTGCTCGCAGATTCGGAAACCTGGGTTCTCGCGCTCGATGGCCATGCGGCGATCGGATTGGCCGCGCTATCCCTCGGGCAGGCGGTCTTCGTCGGTGGCGGTCGCGCCAGCATCGAAGTCGGTGCCAACGGGCTGAGCGCCCTGGTCGCGTATCCCGCGAGCGGTCCGATCGGTTCCCTTTTGCACAGGCTTTCCGGGCAATCGATCAGACCCGTTCAACCTGCTGCTGCCGAGCTGACGAAACGCGCCGTCCTGGCCGAGACGCACATATGACGCCGCTCCGCAAGATCGCGGTGATCGGCAATTCGTTGCCCCGCCGCTGCGGTATCGCAACATTTTCGACCGACCTGCAACGCGCGGTCTCCAATTCGGAGCCAAACTTGCAAACCTGCATCGTGGCAATGACCGACCACGACCAGACCTATGACTATCCTGCGTCGGTCGTATTGCAGATCAAGGATGACAGCATCGAGGAGTATGTCGACGCCGCGGCGTTTCTCAACGCCGGCCGGTTCGACATCGTCTGTCTGCAGCACGAATTCGGAATTTTCGGCGGCGAAGCTGGGGCCCATATCCTGGAATTGCTGTCGCGCCTTACCATGCCGGTCGTCACGACGCTGCACACGGTGCTGGCCGCACCGACGGCGGCTCAGCGCGCGGTGATGGAGCGCCTCGTCGAGATGTCCTCGAAGGTGGTCGTGATGGCCAACAAGGGCCGTGAACTGTTGCGCAACGTCTATCGCGTGCCCGATGACAAGATCGAGGTCATCGCCCATGGCATCCCCGACTTTCCGTTCGTCGCGCCGGACGAGGCAAAGGCCAAGCTCGGATTCAGCAATCGGTCGGTGATTCTGACGTTCGGCTTGCTCTCACCCAGCAAGGGCATCGAGGTGATGATCGACGCCATGCCGTCGATCCTGCAAAGGCGGCCGGACGCGGTCTATGTGGTGCTCGGTGCGACGCATCCCAATCTGGTTCGCGACCAGGGCGAAGCCTATCGCGGCAGCCTGATGGCGCGCGTGCGCAAACTCGGCGTCGAGGATCACGTCGTATTCCTCGACCAGTTCGTGGATCAGGTCACGCTGCTGGAATTCATTTCAATGTGCGACGTCTATGTCACGCCCTATCTCAACGAGGCGCAGATGACCTCGGGCACGCTGGCCTACAGCTTCGGCCTCGGCAAGGCGGTGGTTTCAACGCCTTACTGGCATGCGCGCGAACTGCTGGCCGATGGCCGCGGCGTTCTCGTTTCCTTTGGCGATGCGATGGAGATCGGCAATGAAATAGCACGCCTGCTTACCGACGGTCCTCGCCGGCAGGCGATGCGCGAGCGCGCCTACGCAGCCAGCCGATCGATGACATGGGAGCGCACAGCCGAGCGTTACATGACGGCCTTCGAAAATGCGCGGCAGGGCCATCGGCTGAAGGTGATTGCGCGTGCCGGGTCCGGCGCGATCGCGCCGCATAGTCCCGCGGTGCCTGATATGCAACTCGGCTATTTTCTGTCGATGTGCGACGATACCGGCCTGTTCCAGCACGCCGTGCATTCGGTGCCTGATCGCGCGCATGGCTACTGCGTGGACGACAACGCCCGCGCGTTGCTGTTGGCTTGCGCGCTCAATGGACCGGGCGAGCATCCGCTCCCGGAAATCCAGACGGCCCGCTTTGCCGCCTTTGTGCAGCACGCCTGGAATTCCGATACCAGGCGCTTTCGCAACTTTATGGGATTCAATCGGAGCTGGCTCGAAGACAAGGGCTCCGAGGACAGTCACGGGCGTACCTTGTGGGCGCTGGGCGAATGCGCGCGGAAGGATGCCAGCCCGTCACGGCGTCGGTGGGCGTCGGCCTTGTTTGCGGAAGCCCTGTCGACCGCTGCGGCCTTTCGTTCGCCTCGCGCGATGGCCTTCACGCTGCTCGGTCTGGATGCATACTGCGCCGCAGTTCCGGAGGATCTGCGCGCCCGCGAGATCAGGCATTCTCTTGCCGATACGCTGGTGTCCGCCCTCGCTTTGGTCGAGACACCGGACTGGGTGTGGTTCGAGGAAGGCCTGGCGTATGACAATGCGCGCCTGCCGCAGGCCCTGATCGCGACCGGCCTCGCAACGCAAACGCCCGCCTATGTCGATGCCGGTTTGAGAACCTTGCGCTGGTTGATGACGCTGCAGACGACGTCGACGGGGCATTTCCGTCCCGTGGGCACCACGAGCTTCGGCGAACTTCGAAAGCCTCCCGGGACGTTTGATCAGCAGCCGGTGGAAGCCACCGCCACGATTGCGGCGTGCCTGATCGCGTGGCGCGCGGACGGCGATGCCGAATGGAAGGCCATTGCGACCAGGGTTTTCTTCTGGTTCTTCGGCGGCAACGACCTGTCGATTCCGCTCGTCGATTCCGAGACCGGCAGTTGCCGCGATGGACTGCATCCAGACCGCGCCAATGAAAATCGCGGCGGCGAGTCGGTAGTGTGCTATCTGCTGGCGCTGGCCGAGATGCGCCAGCTTGCGCGCGCCAGTATCAATCCGACGAACCCCGTGGCGCTTCGTGCCATCGGTGTTTGAGTAAGCGTCCAACTCACGCAAACGCGAACCGAGGGCACCTTGTTGCAAGCTACTTTTGTCAATCGGAGGGCGCTCTATCTGCGCCCCGATCCTGCCCGCGTGATCGTGCGCCCGTTCAAGCCGTCGACCGAACCGCGCGATCTCAACCCGACCGACAAGACCCGCGCCAATCATATTGTCGAGCGCGTTCTCAATCTCGATCCGCAGGCCGCGGCGGGCCAACTGGCCGATGTGCTGGAGAATTTCGACGGGCGGCACCGCAATCTTCTGGAGACGTTTGAACGCCGGGCCGACGAAATGGAGGAGGCGCTGCTGGCGCACTGCACGTTTTCCGAAGTACAGCGCCAGCTGATCGGCGCCTACTTCCTGCACGAATATTCCTTCGAGGCGTCGGCGCTGTTCAATCCAAGCATCGTGCCGCACCCCGACCAGTCGGGAATTGCGAACGGCAGCCTGCGCTTTATTCTGAGCCTCCGTGCAGTCGGCGAAGGCCACGTATCGTCGCTGACGTTTCGTACCGGCTCCGTCGCGGCCGATGGCAGCATTACGGTCGATCCGACGGCCCGGCTCGCGACGAGTCCCCGGATTGGGCATCGGGTGGCTGGACCGCACGGCGACGAGGTTGAGGTCGTCTTCCAGCCAAAGCAGGATATCAGCGAACGCGTCATCTTTCCGGTCACCGAATCGCAATCGAACGGCATCGAAGATGCGCGTTTCGTTCAGTTCAGCGATGGCGGCCGGACGACCTACTACGCCACCTATACCGCCTACAAGGGCACTGCGATCCGGTCGGAACTGATCGAGACTACCGACTTCCTCTCGTTTCGGATGACGCCACTGCACGGCGCTGCCGCGCGCAACAAGGGTATGGCGCTGTTCCCTCGCAAAATCGACGGCAGGTACGCCATGATCGCGCGACAGGACAACGAGAATCTCTATCTGGTCTATTCGGACGACCTCCACAGATGGGAAGGCGGTCAGGCGATCTTGAAGCCGCAATTTCCCTGGGAGTTCGTGCAGATCGGAAACTGTGGATCGCCGGTCGAACTGGAAGAAGGCTGGCTGATGTTGACGCACGGTGTCGGCCCGGTTCGAAAATATTCGATCGGCGCGGCACTGCTCGACAAGCGCGATCCCTCCAGAGTGCTGGCGCGTTCAAGCGAACCGTTGTTGCGACCCGAACCATCCGAACGCGAAGGCTATGTTCCCAATGTGGTCTATACCTGCGGAGCGATGACGCACAATGATCAACTCATCTTGCCCTACGCCGTATCGGATACGTACTCCAATTTTGCCACGATCAAGATTTCCGCGCTGCTGCAGTCGATGTCCTGAACCCGAATCGCGCGGTGCTGCCTGCCTTCACAAAGGAGAACCCCATGGCTAGCGAAACAAGCTACTTCGTTCAGGCATTCAACCCGGGCCGGGGAGGAAACCTGAAGGCCGACGCTCCGATTGCCTGCAAAACGGCAACCGGTGCGCTTCGCACCGCGGAGCGGCTGGCCTTGAGCAAGCTCGGGGTTGTTGCCTTTTCATCCACCGGCGATCCCGAGCTGGGCGACTATGATGACGAACCGACAGTCATCTTCCGCAAGGGAGAGCTGCCAATGGGCTTCGATTGAGTCAGGACCCGAAACTTTTCGCAGGTGGGCCGGCTTTCGGATCGAGCATTTGGATCTGCTTCGCGTTGGGAACGACGGATTGCGTCAGCGACCCTTCCATAGTCGCGATGGAGGTTGAATGAGGTTAAGTGTGAGCATTCCCGCCAGAACGGCGCTCGCGATCGTCACCGCGGCGTTTAGCGCTCGCTATTCCCGCTACGCGAGCCTAGGGTCGATCATCACCGCGTTTCCCACGGCGTCTAGCGGTGACTGAGGGTCAGGAACACCCCCGCCGCGACGGACGGAACTTCTGTTGTCCCAATTTTGCTTTGCGGACCGGATCGTCCCGCAGTTTCCTCCTTTACGGGTGCCGGCGGTGGCATTCCTGCAACTTGAAGGATAGCGGAGCGCCCTCGATGGGTCCGGGAGGCAAGCCATGAGCGCTCGACCCTTCAAGACCGCCGCTGAACTCCAGGACATGATTGTCGAGCAGGCGAGGACCCTCCATGGTCCCTGGCCTTCCGGAATGACGATGTTTGTTTTCGACGATGCTTACGGATGGAGCGCGAGCATCAGCCGTCCCATGTCGGAGGCCGACAATTTCTATCGCATCCGCACGCTCGATCTGATCAGGACGTTGAAAATCCGATATGATCTGGACGCGCCTCGCCTCTAATCGACGAGTCGGCGTTAGCTTCGGTGTCACCATCAACTTAAGGGAGAGCGATATGGCCAAAGGCGAGCAAAGAAATAATCGGGAGACCAAGAAACCCAAGAAGGAGAAGATCAAGGTGATTGCGGCAGCGCCGAGCCAGAAGGCCGGCGGCTGGCAGCCGACCTTGGGTTCCGGCAAGAAGAAATAGCGTGCGACGCCGCTTCGCGAGGCGGACCTCATTTTCCGCCTCGCGCGCGCAAGGCCTGTCTGGCCCGCTGGGCAGGGCTAGCCGACTGCCGCGGACAGCATCAGACTTTGATGAGCCGCACCTTGGTGCCCCAGGGGTCTGATGTCTCGATGCCGTTCTCGATCGTTGCGGCCGGTGCGCCCGCCTGCCGCAGGCGCAGCGTTTGGGCCTGCAGAATCTCCTCCGCCGCGATTTCCAGTGAGAACCAGCCAAGCCCGGTGGCCGTATCGTCGCGCGGGCCGGCGCCGGCGCTCTGCCAGACGTTGATCGCGAGGTGATGGTGATAGCGGCCTGAGGAAAGGAACGCGGCGCCGCTGCGCTTGCGGGTCGGGTCGAAACCGACGGCGCCGCCATAGAAGCGGTCGGCCTGTTCGAGGTCGCCGACGCGCAGGTGCATGTGGCCGATGCGCAGATCATCGGGAGCCTTGGCATAGTTGGTCGTGCGCGTATCGGTCAGCGCCAGCAGACCGTCGATGTCGAGCTGGTCGGTTGCCATCGCGACCGAGCCGGCTTCCCATTTCCAGGTTTCGGGCGCGCGATCGGCATAGACCTCGATGCCGTTGCCTTCGGGATCGTCGAGATAGATCGATTCGCTGACGAGGTGGTCGGCAAAGCCGGACAGCGGGATCTTGTTGGCGGCCGCGTGCACCAGCCAGCGCGCGAGGTCCTTGCGCGTCGGCATCAGGAACGCGGTGTGATAGAGGCCCGCCGCGTTGCGCGCCTCGCGCGTCGAACCCTCGCGCCGTTGCAGATGGAGCAGCGCCACGCCGCCCGCGCCAAGCAGCGCGCCCATCATCGAGCGCGCCATCACGGTGAGGCCAATCGCGTCGCGATAGTAATCGGCGACCTTGTCGAGGTCTCGTACCCGCAAGTTCACCATGCCGATTCGTATCGGCGTTCGGTTGGCGAAGGTCGGACCGCCGCCGCCTGACGTACCCTCGGCCTGCGCCGCGGCGAGCGCTGCAGCGGACAGCGAGGAGGCGCCGGCGAGGTGGAGCAACGTGCGGCGGGTGAGGTCGATGGTCATGAGAGCTTCCTTTGACGACCGGTTGAGCGAGGCAAATCTTGCGCCGATCTGATCGCTTGCCGTGGCCCCAAACATACGGCCTGGCGGCCGGTTATCGCAATGGAGCGATAGTCGTCCCGGAACCATCGTTGCGGCGGGACGTTTGCTCAGGGCAAGCCATTTCAACGTTTGGAGATCACCATGAAGCGCGTCGCGGCAGCGATCATCGCCGGGCTGTTGGGCGTAAGCGCCGCGGCCGCGCAGTCCACCGGGACGTCGGACGCCAAGCCGGAGACCGCCTGCACGACATCGCCGGCGGCAACAACGGGAAGCGGCGAGGAGAAGACCGCGAACTCCATGTCCGTCGAAAAGAGCGCGATACTGCCGGAAGCCGGCGGCGCAAATTCCGCCGCGCCGACAGTGCAGAGCGGGGGCAAGCCGCTGAAAGTGTCTCCGGATTGCCCGCCGGACTCAAAGCCCAAATAGCGCCAGCGCCTGGCGTTGCTTCGAACCATGTCAGCGCCTCAGTCCCGTTCATCCATGGATCATCTCAGGCCGGGCTTCCTGCGCCCCTCCGAGCAGCTTGATGTTGAGCTTGCCGCTCGCGAACAGCATGTCGTCGAGTGCTTCGCCGAGATCGGCCGAACTGATCGTCGTGCCGCCATCCCGGCCGATGCTGGCTTGCGCGGTACGTCGCATCAGCTCCTTGATGAAGGCGGCGCTGACGCCTTGGGTCCGCCGGACGGCCTCGTCGATCAGGGTTTCGTCGAGCCGCAGAGCCTTGCCGTAGAGCTGAACCAGCTTCCTTCGGCCGGTATCATCCGGCAGCGGAATTTCAATCGCCTGATCGACCCGGCCAGGTCGGTCGGCCAGTGCGCCCTCGAGTTGTTCGGGCCGGTTGGTCGTCAGGACGAACAGAATATCCGCATCCTCTTTCAATCCGTCCATCTCGTTGAGAAGCATGTTGAGCATGGACTCTTCGCAAGGCCCCATCGTCTCGCGGTCGGTTGCGATGAGATCGACGTCCTCGATGATCACCATGGCCGGCTGCAGCAGGCGGGCGAGGTTTGTGTAGGCTCTGAGCAACTCAACCTGCGCGGCGGTGATGATCAACGTCGTGTGACCGGGCAGGTTGCTGGCGAGGTAGCGAATGGTATGGGTCTTTCCGGTGCCGGGCGGCCCGTACAACAGGATACCCTTACGGGTCGATTGACCGAGCTGGCGCAGTTTTTCGCGTTGCTGCACAAAGTTCAGTATGTTGCGGTCGAGCAGCTTCAGTGTTGCGTCGGGCAAGATTACGTTGGCGCGCTCGACGGGCTGCAGCTTGTGAACCGTAAGGCCTCTCGACCATCCGCGATAGCTCGCGCTACCGTCGAACGACAGGATCTTGCCCCGGTAGCAATTCGCAGCGTTCACCGCATCCTCGATGTCGGCGAAGCAACGCCTCACAAACTCCGTGCTTGCCGCTCCGGCGGCCAGCGTGATTTCAATGCGGACGCCCGCTTCCGCGCCATGTTCGCGATGGGTGGAGAGCAAGACCGTGTAGCGCATGTCGTCGGCCATACACAGCCATAATCCATTGTCGAGGCATCTGATCGGTTCAGCTTCGCCGACATCGACGTCATGGTATTGCGCCGGCGCCATGGCATGCGCGGCCCGTCCAGCGCTAGTGAGCGAGGCGAAGGTGAGCGTATCGTAGCGGGAGCGCTCCTGGATGCCGAAGAACCGGATGGGCCGATCGGAAAATAATTTGTCCACCGCAGCCTGAACGTCGGCACGCATGTGGCCGGGAAACTGTCGCGACGTTGAAACCAGCCGATCGAGAGCGATGCCGGCGAAGTGCCATTCAATGGCCGTGCATGCAAAGTTGAACTGCTTTGTCTCAGTGATCGCGCCGAGTTCCTCTGCGGTTGCCAGCATACAGTCGTCGCAAATCAACGCAGTCTTACCGACCCAGCGGAGCGGGGTTGCTGAAAAATTGCCGCAGAGCTTGCATCGATCGCTGCCCACGTCCTCGCCGGCCTGGGACGTCATCACCAGTGGGTGGCCCGATTCGCGGATGCGCTCCTGTGCAGCCTGCAACAGCGCCTGGGCGACGGCGCGCGGATACGTACCGCAAACCGCTTTGGCTTGCTTGTCGATGGTGACCATCATCTCAAATGCGTCGCTCAGCGAAAGGCTGAATACCGAGCGGAGCAGGTCGATCACAAAACCCTGCGGGGTGTTCTCGTCATTATGAAGAACGAGTTGAACGTAGCCTGGCTGAACGCGGTCCATTGAAATACTCCGGAAAAGTGCTGCAGGAGCCTGCCTGATGAACTAGAACAAAGCAAGAACAATTTTTAAGTGACCCGCGGAGGTTGTCAGGAATAAATCCGATGTGAAGCGCGCGTTCGCGCGACCCGTTGGCTCGCAATGACGCGGAAGACTGTCGGGAGCACGGCGAAGCGCAGCTTGGCAGACCTGCAAAGTCGAGACGCAGCCGATAACCCGATCCATATCAGCCTTTCAATTTTGCGATAGAAGCCATGTCCACATTCAAATTCCTTAAGCCGCAGCGGCGATCTATGGTCCGCACCAATCAAACTTGGAATCGCAGAGGAAATTGAGCCTGATGGCGGACGCTGCAAAATCACGGAGCGAGACGGTGCCGGCCCTGCCGACATGGCCGGACGAAATCTACCGCGTGCTGAAGGACGCCGGCATTCGCCAGGTCGCGATGGTGCCGGATGCAGGCCACAGCCGTCTGATCCGCTCGTTCGAGGCCGATCCCGAAACCCGCGTCGTGACGCTCACGACCGAAGAAGAGGGCGTGGCCATGCTGGCCGGCGCATGGCTCGGCGGCGAGCGCGGCGTTCTGCTGCTGCAGTCGAGCGGCGTCGGCAACTGCATCAACATGCTGTCGCTGCCCGTGATATGCCACATGCCGCTGTTGATGATCGTCACCATGCGCGGCGATTGGGGCGAGTTCAATCCATGGCAGATCCCGATGGGGCAGGGCACGCGGCCCTCGCTGGAAGCGATGGGCGTGATCGTGAACAAGGTGGACGATCCTGATCTGGTGGCCTCCACCGTGCAGGGCGCGGCGCACCTCGCCTTTAACAGTTGGAAGCCGGTGGCGGTACTGCTCGGACAGCGCGTGCTCGGTGCCAAGAACTTCAAGGAGCTCGCCCGCAAATGACCGCCAATCCGAACGCACTGCTGCACCGCCGCGACGTCGTCAGCGAACTCGTGCGCGACCGTGCTGATCTGCTCGTCATCGCCGGCCTTGGCGCGCCGAACTGGGACGTCTCGGCCGCCGGCGATCATCCCAACAATTTCCCGCTCTGGGGTGCGATGGGCGGCGCCTCGATGATCGGGCTCGGCCTGGCGCTAGCGCAGCCGAAGCGCAAGGTGCTCGTGATCACCGGTGACGGCGAGTTGCTGATGAATGTCGGATCGCTCGCGCCGATCGCGGTGGAGGCGCCGAAGAACCTCACCATTGCGGTGCTCGACAATGAGCGCTTTGGCGAGACCGGCATGCAGAAGACGCCGACGGCTTTTGGTGTCGACCTCGCCGCCATCGCCACCGCCTGCGGCATCCGCACTTCGCGTATCGTCCGCACGATGGCCGAAGTCACCGAGCTGCGCGATCTCGCGCATGAGGGCCGCGGAACGACCTTCGCCCAGATCAAGATCAATCCCGACGCGCTGCCGTTCGTGATGCCGCCGGCGGATGGCGTCATCCTGACGACGCGCTTCCGGCAATCGGTGCTGGGAGACGAGGCGCTGTTTAATTGAGGAGTTGGCGCGACGACCGAGTTCGTCATACCGGCCTTGTGCCGGGCGTCTGCAAGAAAGACGTGGATGGCCGGGACAAACAACAAGCCCGGCCATGACGAAAAGAGAACGTGCGGTAGCGCTACGCCGTCATGTTGATCTTCCAGAGGCCTTCCTTCGAGAGCTGCTGAATCTCGGAGACGATCAGCGTCGCAATCGTCGTCGTCGCGATCGACGGCGGATGGGCGATCGGTGACGCCAGAATCAGTTCGCGCGACACCGAGGGGCTGACGGCGGCCATCTCCAGCCTTTTCGACGCCACTTCCGTGCGGATGGCAGACAGTGGCAGCAGCGTATAGCCGAGCCCTTCTTCCATCAGGCTGATCTGCGCGCGATATGAATCGACCTCGATCATGGCGTCGAGTTTTAGCTTCTCGCGCGCCAGCGCCTTCTCCAACAGTGCCCGCAAGCCGTGCGAGATGCTCGGCAGGATCAGCCTCTGCTTCACCAGCCATTTCAGGTCGACCTGCTTCCGCTTGCTCAGGCCCGAGCCTGGCGGCCCCACCGCGACGATATCCTCGCGGCCGATCGACTGGACCTGAAGATGCAGGTCGACCGCGGGGCCGTAGATGATCGCGAGATCCATTTCACCGCGGTGCAGCCACTCGACCAGATGGCCGCCATAGCTCTCCACGATGCGCAGCGAGACGTCGGGAAAGTCGTTGATGACACGGCGGGCGAACCGTCCGGACAGCACAGCGCTCACCGTCGGCACCAGCCCGAGGATGACGCGGCCCGACGGATTGCCGTTCGCGGACTTCAGGTCGTCGCTGACCTGCTCGATCTGGCGGATCAGCCCGGTGGTGCGGTCGAGCAGCATCCGCCCGGCGCTGGTCAGCAGCATGCCGCGGCCGTTGCGCACGAACAGCTCGACGCGCAATTCATGCTCGAGCAGCTTGATGTGCCGGCTCAGCGCCGGCTGGGCGGCGCGCAGCCGGTCCGCTGCCTTGCTGAGGCTGCCCAGCTCGGCCACGGCGCGGAAGGTGCGCAATTGTTTGAGGTCCATCGGATGCCTAAATACTCATTCGGCGGCATCATATGCGGTTTCGGACAAGCCCGTGCAATTAGATCAATGCTCCCATGACATGAGAGTTAATGGCGCCGCGGGGCGTGACGGGCCGCGCGCGATGCTGCTAGTCATGGAAGTACGATCCACACTTGGAATTCCCGATTCATGACCTTGCCGTCCGTCACCCCGTCCGAAATCCGCACCGCGCTGCTGCTGCGCGCGGAAATCGCGCTGCTCGATGTCAGGCACGAGGCCGCGTTCGCCACCGGCCATCCGCTGTTCGCCGCCAACATGGCGGCGGGCCGGATCGCGCTGGAAGCCGAAGCGCGGCTGCCGCGCAAGGATGTGCCGATCGTGCTCTATGATGACGGCGAGGGTCTCGTGCCGCAGGCGGCGGACCGGCTCACGGGGTTGGGCTACAGCAACGTTCGCCAACTGGACGGCGGGCTGCAGGGCTGGAAACAGGCGGGCTTTGAGCTGTTCCAGGACGTCAATTCCTATGCCAAGGCTTTTGGCGAACTCGTGGAGCATCGCCGCCACACGCCTTCGCTAGCCGCCGAGGAAGTCAGCGCCCTCATTGCCAGCGGCGCCAACATTCAAATCCTCGATGTCCGCCGGTTCGACGAATACGCAACCATGAATATCCCGGGCTCGATCAGCGTACCGGGCGCCGAGCTGGTGCTGCGCGCGGGCCGCGCCGCGCCGGATTCCGAGACCACCATCATCGTCAATTGCGCCGGCCGCACCCGCTCGATCATCGGCACCCAGTCGCTGATCAATGCCGGCGTCACCAACAAGGTACGGGCGCTGCGCAACGGCACGATCGGCTGGACGCTGGCCAAACAGAATCTCGAACACGGCTCCAGCAAGCGCGGCGAGATCGGTGCCATCGCCGGCGGCGAAGCCAATGCGCGCGATGTTGCCTATCGCGCAGGCGTCCGCCACATCGGGCTTGCGGAGATGGCGGCGCTGCAGGCGCAGGCCGATCGTACGCTCTATCGCTTCGATGTGCGCTCTGAAGAGGAATACACCGCCGGCCATCTCGCGGGCTTCCGCCATTACCCCGGCGGGCAACTGGTGCAGGAGATCGACATGGCCGCCCCGGTGCGCGGCGCGCGCATCGTGCTATCAGACAATTTGCGTGTCCGCGCCGACATGACTGCGTCCTGGCTCGCGCAGATGGGATGGGAAGTGTTGGTGCTCGAAGGCGGCTATGACGGCAAGCTCGAGATCGGCCCGCCGCTTGTGATCCCAAAGCCCGATCCGTCACACCGCTATCGCCGTCCCTATGAGGGCACCGATGTCAAGGAAAGCGCGATGCAGGCCTATCTCGACTGGGAATACGGCCTCGTCGAACAACTCCGCCGCGACGCCACACATGGCTTCTTCGTCATTTGATCTGGCACCGACCGTGGAAGTCGCCGCATGACAAGGTGTCGTCCCTGCGAACGCAGGGACCCATACCGCGTTGTGCTCTCGGTTGAAACGCGATGGCTGACACCTTGCAAAACAATTGCCGCCGCGGCGTATGGGTCCCTGCGTTCGCAGGGACGACGAGAGAAGGCGGAAGCGATACCCATCACTCGTCCCCGCCACCCATCATGCTCTCAAGCTTCTCCGCCGCATAATTCTCGCCGATCGAGAGCGCGCAAATCCGCGACAGCTGCACGTAAGCAAGCCCGGTCTCCTCGGCCCATGCATTGAACTGCGCTTGCACCTTGGCGAGATCGCGCTTCGAAGTGACGGTCTCCGCAATGTCGAGCCCGGCATCGCGCAGGCACAGCACGACATCCCTTGACGTGACAAAACCGTCCCAGCCGAGGAAGCGCAGCATCATCTGCCCGGTATTGCCGCCGAGCCGGCTGCCGCGCTTGGCCAGCAGTTCCAGCAGCCCCGCCTCGTCGGATGACGTCCAATTCGCGAGGAACTTGCCGAAGCTGCCATGCTCCTTGGCGATGTCCCTCACAAAGCTTGCATTGGCGCGCACCGACATGATCTTGGCGCCGTTGCGGACGATTCCTGTATCCTTCATCAGGTCGTCCCAGAACTCGTCCGGCTTCAGCGACAGCGGCCCCGGCTTGAAGCCGAGAAACGCCTTCTCAAAACCCGGCCACTTGTTCTCGACCACGCTCCAGGCAAAGCCTGCGCAAAACACCCGCTTGGTCATTTCGGCTAGAATCCGGTCATCACCGAGCCTGGCGAGCGCCTTCGGGTCGGGCTTGGCCGGCAGCAGCTTGGCGAGCGCCTTGGGGCCGCCCTTGCGCTTCTCGGCCCGGGCGCGAATGGTTTTAAACGCGGTCAAGGTGTACGGCCCCCCGAACGATGGCTGATGTGAAGAATAGGCGTAAAACGCCTCAAAACCGCAGTGTAGCCGATCATTCCCTGATTCCCAGCGTCGCTCCATGCCACGCCAGAGGTTAACCGTCGCAGAAGTGATCGGCTGACATGCAAAGAATGGATGGCATATTGGCTGGTTTTCGCCTAAAGCACCGGCAACCTCAGTGAAATCGGTCAGGCCGCACGGCTGCGCTTTGTGAAACGCGCAAGCCTCGAGCCATTTCGGTTCGAGGCGGTATTCAACATTTCCGGCTGATAGAGCCAACCTGAGGTCTGACATCTCGTGACATTATTGCCCACCCATCCGCCGCTCGCCCGAGCTTTGGCGGAACGCAACTTCGATCGCCTAACACAGGTCCAGACCGCGGTGCTCGCGGACGATGCCTCCGGCCGCGACCTGCTGGTTTCGGCTCAGACCGGTTCGGGCAAAACGGTCGCCTATGGCCTGGCGCTTGCGAACAATCTGCTTGACGGTGCCGAGCGGTTCGAGCGGGCCGCCGCTCCCCTGGCGCTGATCGTCGCGCCGACGCGCGAACTGGCGCTTCAGGTGCATCGCGAACTGGCTTGGCTCTACCAATATGCCGATGCGCGCGTGGTTTCCTGCGTCGGCGGCATGGATCCGCGCCGTGAGCAGCGCGAACTCGCCGCGGGCGCCCACATCGTGGTCGGCACGCCCGGACGGCTCTGCGACCATTTGCGGCGCGGGCGGCTCGATGTTTCGGAGCTGAAGGCGATCGTGCTCGACGAGGCTGACGAGATGCTTGATCTCGGCTTTCGCGAAGACATGGAATTCATCCTGCAGGCCACGCCGGAAGAACGCCGCACGCTGCTGTTCTCGGCGACCCTGCCGCGCGGCATCATCGCGCTGGCGAAGGAATATCAGCAGCAGGCCTTTCGTGTCGAAGTCGCAGGCGACGAGGGTGGTCATGCCGACATTGAGTACCGCGCGATCCGGATCGCGGCCGGCGATGTCGAGCACGCCGTCGTCAATATTCTGCGGTTCTACGAATCGCCGAGCGCGCTGGTGTTTTGCAATACGCGCGAAGCCGTTCGGCATCTGCAGGCGACGCTGCTGGAGCGCGGCTTCTCCGTGGTCGCGCTGTCAGGCGAACTGACCCAGAACGAGCGGACCCAGGCGCTGCAGGCGTTGCGGGATGGCCGCGCCCGCGTCTGCGTGGCGACCGACGTCGCCGCGCGCGGCATCGATCTGCCGAATCTCGACCTCGTCATTCACGCCGATATTCCGAACGATCCGGAAGTCATGCAGCATCGCTCCGGCCGTACCGGCCGCGCAGGCCGCAAGGGCGTCAGCATCATTTTGGTGCCGCCGGCGCGCAAACGCCGCGCGGAGGTGCTGCTGAGCCTGGCCGGCATCGATACGGTCTGGGGCACGGCGCCCCAGCCGGATGAAATTCGCAAGCTCGATCAGGAGCGCATGCTGAAAGATGCGCTGTTCTCGGAGGAGACGACGCCTGAGGATCTGGCGCTGGCGCAGGCCTTGCTCGCCGAGCGTTCGGCGGAGGACATCGCCGCGGCGCTGGCGCGGCTTTATCGCGCGCGGCTGCCTTCGCCCGAGGACATTCTCGATCCCGGGCAGGGCAGCAGCCGGTCCCGCGAGGATCGCGGCCGGGAAAGGGAAGGCCGCTCCCCGCGCGGCGACGATCGCAGCACTGCGCCGCGACCGAAGAAGGGGAAGTCATCGGCGCGTCACGGCATGGGCGAAGGCAGCGTCTGGTTCAGCGCCTCCATCGGCAGCCGGAAGAACGCGGAAGCGCGCTGGCTGTTGCCGATGATCTGCCGCCGGGGCGGTATCGACAAGTCCGACATCGGCGCCATCCGCATCATGGACACCACCACCGAATTCGAAATTTCCGCCCGTGCCGCGGAATCGTTTGCCGTCAAGATCCGGCGTCCCGACAAGGAAGACAATATCCGCATCGAGGCGATGAAAGACGCGCCGCGCGAGCAGGTTCGCGAGAAGGAATGGACACCGAAGCCGCACGGCAAAAACGCAAAGGCCTCCGACAAGCCGGCGTTTGACAAGAAGCCGCATTACGATACCAAAAGACGGGATCGGGGCGAGCAGGCGCATGCGGGAAAGCCGCGCCATGAAACTGGAGCGTCTGCCAAGCCCGCATTCGGCAAGAAGAAAAAGAAGAAGTTTCGGGGCTGACCGGCGGGATCTCCATCTTGTGCCGCTGCCGCCGATCTGACGGAGGCGCGTCATGGATACCGGCTTCAGGCGAAACATGGGGTCACATGGCGCCGGTGCGATCGACCGCCGTTCTGTCCTCGCGCTGTTTGCAGCGACGTTGATGCCTTCCCGTGTCGGCGCCGCGCAATATCCGTCCCGGCCGATCAAGATCATCGTGCCGTTCGGACCGGGCGGGTCGGGCGATATCACGGCGCGCCTGATCGGCAAGCAGATCGAGGAGAAAACCAAGCAGGCGGTCGTCATCGACAACCGCCCCGGCGCCAACGGCATCATCGGCACCATGGCGGTGAAGATCGCCGAGCCCGACGGTCATACGGTGCTGCTGATCACCACCAGCACCCATGCCGCCAATGTCAGCCTTGTACGAAACCTGTCCTACGATCCTGCCGCGGACTTCACCGTCGTCGGCGTGTTTCGTTCCAGCGGCAGCTACCTGATGGTGCGGCCGCAGGCGCCATGGCGCGACCTTGCCGATTTCATCGCCGCCGCCAAGGCCGCGCCCGGCAAACTCACCTTCGGCTACTTCAATGCCTCGTCGCGCACGCCGCCGGAGTATCTCGGCAAGCTCGCCGGGGTCGAGTTGCAGGGCGTGCCCTATCGCGCGATCGCAAATGCGGTCGCGGATTTGATCGGCGGTGAAATCAATTGCCTGTTCATGGATACGACCGCCTCTAACCAATATCTGCAGAACGGCCAGCTTCGTCCGCTGGCGATCACGCGGTTGAAGCGCGCGCCGGCCACGCCCGATGTGCCGGCCGTCGCCGAGACCTTTCCGGGCTTCGAGCTCACCGGCTTCCTCGGCATGGCCGTCCCGTCGGCCACGCCTCGCGATATCGTCGAGCAATTAAACGGGCTGATCAATGAAGCCCTGGCCGCGCCCGCGGTACGAAGCCGGATGGACGAGTTCGGCCTGTCGTGGGACATTACGGACCTTACCGCCTGCGAAGCCGACGTGCGGGCGGAGCGCGAGCGCTGGACCGAGTATACCCGCGTTGCCGGCATTCAGCCCGAGTGATGCACTGAACAGGGGACGATCATGAGCGTCTACATCATCGCCCAACTGAAATTCACCCGCCGCGAATTCTACGACCGCTACCAGTCGCGCTTCATGGGCGTGTTCAAGAAGTTCAGGGGCAAGCTGCTGGTCGCGGACGCGCATCCGGTGGTGCTGGAAGGCGAATGGCCGCGCGACAAGGTCGTGATCATGGAATTCCCGGATGACGCCGCCGCGCAGGAATTCCAGAATTCGCCCGAATATCAGGAGATATCGGTGGATCGAAAAGCGGGCGCCGACGCCATTGTGCTGACAGTGAGAAGCCTGTCCTGAACAGGGCCGGGCGGGCACGACTTCATATCCCCGTGAACTGCGGGTGAAGCTGTGCCCAGGTTTGGCCAAGAGCATTGTGGTAATGATGGACGTCATATAAAAGGCTCTTGCTGTATTCAATCGTTGCAGGAGCGGTTTCCATGGGAACGGCAATCGTCATCGGTGTTGGGCCGGATCAAGGCCTTGGCGCGCAGCTCTGCAAACGCTTTGCGGCTGAGGGCCTCAATGTTCTGGTCGCCGGCCGGACCGAGGCGGCACTCGAAGCCGTGGTGGCCGATATCGTCGCCGCGGGTGGGCGTGCAGTTTCCGTGGTCGCGGACGCGACCAGCGAAGCCGATATTGTCGCGCTGTTCGACCAGGCAGGCAGCGACCTCGAACTGGCGATCTACAACGCAGGCAACAATACGCCAGGCAAGATCATCGATATGGAGGCCGGCTATTTCGAGCAGAGCTGGCGCGTCGTGTGCTTTGGCGGCTTCTTGTTCGGGCGCGAGGCCGTCCGCCGCATGGTTCCGAACGGCGCAGGCACGCTGTTGTTCACGGGTGCGAGCGCGTCGCTCAGGGGACGTTCGGGCTACGGCGCGTTCAATTCGTCAAAGGCTGGGCTTCGCACGCTGGCGCAGGCGATGGCAAAGGAATACGCAAGTGACGGTATCCATGTCGGCCACGTGGTGGTCGATGGTGCGATCGGCGGCGAAAAGATCAAAAAGCGTTTCCCTGACGCGGCCAGCCGCGAGGATCGACTGATCAGCATCGACGGCATCGTCGACGGGTTCGTTTTTCTTCACAAGCAGCCGCGCCGGGCCTGGTCGTTCGAACTCGACGTGCGAACCTCGCACGAGAATTGGTGAATCTCGACGGGTATTTCGGCGCCTGAGATGGCGGACCAGCGCTGAGTTGATACGCATTGGAGCCCCGGCAAAAGCCGCGGCTTGTATAAGGATGAAATTGGCGCCTCTCGCCTCAAGCGCGTCTCAAGGGTTCATCAAGCTTCCTCACGTCCATTTGTCTCGCGCGACGAAGGTCCTGTGAACTATCTCACAGGCCGTTTTCGCGCGGGCTGACATTTTGCCCACGCGAAACACCAGCAAGCGGGGCGTCATCGATGCGTACTTCCTCCGAAGGCGAGTCCAGGCGGCGCAAGGGATTCTTCAGGCACTTGCTTGAAGCGCTTCACCGCTCGCGGCGTCGCAACGCGTTACGGGTGCTGCGCCGCTACCGTCATCTGAATGCTGGAGAGGCTCAGATTCGTCCCGCGAGCCATGTGCCGCAATCCCGACAAAATGAAAAGAGCAGTCGAAATGCCCACGGAAATAGCACGCTCGTCCGCGCCATCCGCCAGGCGCGCCGGAATGCCCGGAATGGATTCGCGTGACGTAACCCCGCTCAGCATCACTGCACTCACCATCATCGCCATCCTCATACTGGTCCTGCATGTCGCAGGCGGCGACCTGCTCAGCCGGTCGCAGGCGCATGCGTCGGTTGCTGCGCCGGACGACGAGGCAAAGTGCCCGGCGGAAGTAACACCGGCGGCGGCGTCACTGCCGTTCGACTAGCCGATCTATGAGGGGCGAAACATATGACGGATCTGGCGACCAATATTCTATTAAGCGTCGTCGTGTTTGCCGGTGCTTTTGTCTCGAGCCTTGCCGGCTTCGCATTCTCCGCGGTCGCAGGCGCGATCCTGCTGCGCATTTTCCAGCCGATGGAGGCGGTACCGCTGATGATGGCATGCAGCATCGGCGTGCAGGCCGCCAATTTATGGGTATTGCGCCGGACCATTCAGTGGGAAGGCAGCCTGCTCCTGATCGTCGGCGGGGCGCTCGGCATCCCGTTGGCGGTCTACCTGCTGCAGAATGCCGACACGCATATTCTGCGGATTGCGTTCGGGATCATCGTCGCCCTCTACGCCGGCTACATGCTGTTCCGGCCGACGCTGGCGCGGGGTACCGCAACAACCAGCCGCCATCTCACGGCGCTGATCGGATTCGGCGGCGGCCTGGTCGGTGGCTTGACCGCGATGCCCGGCGCCATTCCGACCATCTGGTGCGACATGCGCGGCCTGTCGAAGAGCGACCAGCGCGGGCTGGTGCAGCCGTTCATCGCCATCATGCAGGTGCTGGCGCTGGCGCTATTGCTTGGACGCCAAAGCCTGTCTTCCAGGCTCGTAGTTAACCTCGCCATCAGCCTTCCGGCGCTGCTTGCGGGTTCCGTTCTCGGCATTGTTGCATTCCGGAACATCAACGAGGTCGGGTTTCGCCGGACGATTCTTGTGCTATTGCTAATCTCGGGCGCCTCGCTCGCCTTGGCCTGATTCTGGCGGGCCGAGCTTTGGGCCCGCGACATCCATCTGGCCAAAGAGAATCATGACCGCACATCAGCGCAACGTTTCCGCCTCGATCGATCCCGTGAAACTCGACCGCCTCGCCGAAGTCGCCGTCAAGGTCGGCTTGCGGCTGCAGCCGGGACAGGACCTGCTGCTGACCGCGCCCTCGGTCGCGCTGCCGCTGGTCCGCCGGATTGCCGAACATGCCTACAGGGTCGGCGCTGGAATCGTGACCCCGTTCCTGTCGGATGAGGAGATCACGCTGGCGCGCTATCGCTACGGCCACAACGAGAGTTTTGATCGCGCCGCCGGCTGGCTCTATGAGGGCATGGCGAAGGCATTCACCGCCAACACCGCGCGGCTGGCGATCGTCGGCGACAATCCGATGCTGCTGTCGGGCGAGGACCCGGCGAAGGTGGCGCGCGCCAGCAAGGCCAATTCGATCGCTTATCAGCCGGCGCTGGAGAAGATCGTCAATTTCGACACCAACTGGAACATCATCGCCTATCCGAGCCCGTCCTGGGCCAAACAAGTGTTTCCCGATGTTCCGGAGGACGTCGCAGTAGCAAAACTGGCGGACGCGATCTTTGCGGCATCCCGCGTCGATCAGGACGGCGCCGTTGCGGCATGGGAGAAACACAATGCCGTGCTGCGCGAGCGGACCGACTGGCTGAACGGCCAGCGTTTCCATGCGCTGAAATATTCCGGCCCGGGCACCGACCTGACGATCGGGCTTGCCGACGGCCATGAATGGGAAGGCGGCGCCTCGACCGCGAGGAACGGCATCACCTGCAACGCCAACATCCCGACCGAGGAAGTCTTCACCACGCCGCATTGCCGGCGCGTCAGCGGCCATGTCGTCTCCTCAAAACCGCTGTCCTATCAGGGCACCCTGATCGACAACATTGCGGTCAGGTTCGAGGAGGGCCGCATCGTCGAGGCAAAGGCCTCGCGCGGCGAGGAGGTGCTGAAGAAGGTGCTCGACACCGACGAGGGCGCGGCGCGTCTCGGCGAGGTGGCGCTCGTGCCGCATTCCTCGCCGATCTCCAAGAGCGGGCTGTTGTTCTTCAACACGCTGTTCGACGAGAACGCCGCCTCGCATATTGCGCTCGGCCAGTGCTACTCGAAATGCTTTGTCGGCGGCGACAAGCTGACCCCGGCGCAGATCGCGGCGCAAGGCGGCAACAAGAGCCTGATTCACATCGACTGGATGATCGGGTCGGCCGAGACCGACATCGACGGCATTCACGCGGACGGCCGCAGCGTGCCGGTGTTCCGCAAAGGCGAGTGGGCGTGAGGCGATCTCTCACGCCGGACGTCGTCAATCGAGTTTGAGCTTGTAAAACTCCGTCGCCGTCTTCGAGAACAGTGCGGTCTTCTCGGCCTCGGTGTACGGCGCAGCCAACCGCTTGAAGGCGTTGAAGATCACCTGATAGCTGCACTGGCCTTTATCCGGCGGAAAGTTGCTCTCGAACATGCATCGGTTGGGCCCAAAGGACTCGATGCAGGTTTCGATGTAGGGACGCCAAGCGGCTGCGGCTTCCTCGGAAGACGGCGGCTTGGGCCGCAGATGAAAATCATAGCCGAGCAGGCACATGGCGAGCCCGCCGAGCTTGACGACGACGTTTTCACATTTGGCGATTTCCTGGATCGAGGCTTTCCACACCGGAAAGACCTCTTCGCGCCGCCCGGCATAGCTGCCGATGCCGATCGGCCCGCCGCAGTGATCGAGCACGATTTTGGTGCCGGGAAAGGCGCGGGCGAGGTCGGCGAGTTCGCCGATCTGCGGATGAAACAGCCAGGCATCGAAACTCAGGCCCAGCGGCGCGAGGCAGGCAAAACCCTTTCGAAACGTGCTGTCGAGCAATAGGCCCTTTGGGCGTGTCGCATACATGCCGGCCACATTGGGATCGGCATCCCACGCGGAGGAATGCCGGATGCCGCGAAACCGGCCATTGCCGGCAACGATCTCCGCCTCCAGCACCGCCTTCGCGCCGTCGCCCAGCAGCAGATTGACGTGGCTGACGATGCCGGCGCAGATCGCGGCCTTGCCATAGCCGCCGCTTGCGGCCATCGCCGCCACGCCATTGGCAAACTCAACCTCGCCAACGGGCCGGAACGCCTCAGGGCCGTGCGCGCGGTACATCGAGCGGCAATCGACATAGACGGTGGCGACGATGTTGTGACCGGAGCCGATGTCGGCCACCATTTCCTCGATCATGTAGCGCAGGCCACCGCGGTCCCAGAGATGGTGATGCGGGTCGACGATCGGGCGGGCGGGATCGATGATCGCCTCGGTGTACTGCGCCAGCCAGTCTTCGCGTGGATCGGCGTAGAGCCCGCTCTTGGAGGCGGGTGCAGTGCTGACGGCCATGAGTTTCTCTCCCGTGGTATTGTTAGTTCCTATTTACGTCATTGCGAGCGAAGCGAAGCAATCCATCTCTCGGCGTGCGGCACTATGGATTGCTTCGCTGCGCTCGCAATGACGGCGTAGCAATTTGCGCGTTCGGCCTAGACCCCGTCCAGAATGATCACCGTCGGCGTGCCCGGCAGCGCGTCACGTGAAATCTTGAATGTCCGTTCGGTCCGCTGGTCGATGACGAATTGCTGGCCGATCAGGCGCATGAATTCATCGAGCGGGGTGGCGAAGCGGTGCATCGGCAACACCACGGCGGAGCGCAGCCGCTTGGTGATCTCGGAGACGCCGTCGAGCGACATCGTATAGGTACCGTCGATCGGCACCATCACGATATCGAGCCGGCCGATCGCGGCGAAATGGGTGTCGTCGAGCTTGTGATGCAGATGGCCGAGATGGCCGATGCAGAGGCCGGCGACCTCGAAGATGAAGATCGAGTTGCCGTCCTTGATCATCGCGCCGCTGGAGTCTTCGCCGTAATAGCGGCGGATGTCGGTGGGGACGTTGCGGATATAGACGTCGCCGACGCGCGTCGAGACATGCGCCGCCTGTCCATTCTCGCCCCAGCCGTGCAGGACGTGCGGAATTTTTGGATCGGGGAATAACGTATAGTGGGTCGAGTGCGCGCGGTTCATGGTGATGACATCGGGCAGCCGCCCGGTCCGGTAGGCGCCGTTGAAATCGGTCGCGATCCGCACGCCGCCGGGCGTGTCGATGTAATAGGTGGAATGCCCGACATAGGTGATCGCGACGTCTTCGGCCTTGGCGGCAGTGCGGCGAAGGCTGACGGGCACGGCCAGCGGCGGGGCGTTCGCCATCGCCAGGCACTCGCTGCGCAACGGCTGCTGCTGGGCGGCTGCAGGCGCGATCAGTGAACCGAGCAAGGAAAGGGCTGTGGCGAGGGATACGTTCAGCGATCGCAGCATGGCATGATCCATCCGCGGCAAAGGCCGCTGCGGGCACTGTATCGCCGAATTCCGTGGACGTCATGATGGCATTCGCGCACGGCAGCGCGCCGGAATTGCTTCATCAGGGATAGACAAAATGCCGTATTGTAAAATTCACCCAAGGAGTTTGCCGTGACTGAAAAGACCGCCGCCTCGGCCCCGCATGCCCCGTCATCGAAGCGGCTGGAGCCGTTGCGCCAGGTCGATGCCGGCGTGCTGAGTATCGCCTATTACGAGGCGGGTCCCGCCGACGGGCCGGCGGTGATGCTCATGCACGGCTTCCCCTACGACGTTCATTCCTATGTCGACGTCGCGCCGCAACTGGCGGCCCAGGGATGCCGCGTCATCGTTCCCTATCTGCGCGGCTACGGGGCGACCCGGTTTCGCGAACCCGCGACGCCGCGCTCGGGCGAGCAGGCGGCGGTCGGCGCCGACATGATGGCGCTGATGGACGCACTTGGGATCAAGCGCGCGGTGTTCGCCGGTTACGACTGGGGTGGCCGCGCGGCCTGCGTCGGCGCGGCGCTATGGCCGGAGCGCTGCATCGGGCTTGTCTGCGTCAATTCCTACCTGATCCAGGATATAGCCAACGCGATGGCGCCGCAGCGCCCCGAGCGCGAGGTCGCGCTGTGGTACCAGTATTACTTTCAGCTCGAACGCGGCAGGGCAGGACTCGCCGCCAACCGGCGCGAAATCGCCAAAATATTGTGGACGCAATGGTCGCCGAACTGGCCGTTCGACGATGCCTGTTTCGAGCGAACCGCAATCGCCCACGACAATCCCGATTACGTCGATGTGGTGATCCACAGCTATCGCCACCGTTTTGGCCTGGCTGACGGAGATCCGCAATACGCTGAAATCCAGCGCAGGCTGGCGGCGCTGCCACCGATCACCGTACCGACGATAACATTGGACGGCGCCGGCGATGGCGTTGCGCCGGCAACCGACGGCACCCGCAGCGCGTCGAAATTCACCAGCCGCCGCGTCCATCGCGTGGTGCCGCGTGCCGGGCACAATCTGCCGCAGGAAGCGCCCGAGGCGTTTGCTGCGGCGGTGATGGAACTGATCAAGGCATAACCGATGCCCGATGCCGTCGACCGCCGGCGCCGTTTGCTGCTTGGCGCGGCCTTGTCGGGCGTAGCCGGCAGGGCCTTTGCTCAGGCTGGTGCACCCGTGCGCCCGGCAGCCGCGCCACCGTCGCGGCGAATGGAGCCGTTGAAGCATGTCGATGCCGGTGTGCTCAACATCGCCTATTATGAGGAGGGGCCTGCGAGTGGTCCAGTTGCGATCCTCCTGCACGGCTTTCCCTATGACATTCACGCCTATGCAGATGTCGCCCCGGACCTGGCAGCGCGGGGCTGTCGCGTCATCGTCCCTTGCTTGCGTGGCTTCGGTGCGACGCGGTTTCGCGACCCGGCGACGCTTCGCTCCGGCGAGCAGGCGGCAATCGGCGCCGATGTCATCGCGCTGATGGATGCACTGGGTGTTCAGCGCGCCGTGCTGGCCGGGCATAATTGGGGTGGCCGCGCCGCCTGCGTCGCCGCGGCGCTGTGGCCGGAGCGCTGCCGCGGCATGGTGACCGTGAACAGCTACCTGATCCAGGACCTTGCGCGGGCCATGGTGCCGATCAGGCCGAAATATGAAGTCGCACTCTGGTACGAATATTACTTTCAGACCGAGCGCGGGCGGATCGGGCTGGCTGCCAATCGGCGCGAGATCGCCAGGATATTATGGGAGCAGTGGTCGCCCGAATGGGATTTCGACGACGCCACCTTCGAGCGCTCCGCTATGGCGCACGACAATCCCGACTATGTCGACGTCGTGATCCACAGCTATCGCCATCGCTTCGGCCTGGCGGCAGGCGATCCGCAATATGCCGATCTGCAGCGGCGGCTCGCGTCACTGCCTCCAATCTCGGTGCCTTCCGCTACTCTGGATGGCGACAAGGACGGTGTGCTGCCCGCGAGCGACGGCAGCGCCAGCGCGTCCAAGTTTACCGGCCGTCGCGTTCATCGCGTGGTGCAGGGCGCCGGACACAACGTGCCGCAGGAAGCGCCGGAAGCATTCGCTGCCGCTGTGATGGAGTTGATCCGCGGCTAGAGCGTTTTCGAGCGAAGTGGACTCCGGTTCGCGTGAAGAAAACGCGTCAAAACAAAAAAACTAGAGCCCCGTTCTGATTTCGATCAGAACGGAAAAGGCTCTAGGTCGACTTTGCCGCATGGTCAGCGAGCGAACAAACAACCATTCTCCCTGCGCAAGTTCTCCAAGAAGAACAGAAATTTTACAGGGCGGAATTCCATGGCGAAGCGTCACGTCTTGCTTGCGATCTGGCTGGTCTCCTTTGCTCCGATCGGGCCGGCCTCGGCCGAAGAATTTCCGAGCCGTCCGATCACCTGGGTCGTGCCGTTCGCGCCGGGCGGCATCACCGACACGACATCGCGGATCGTCGCCGAGGAAATGTCGAGGACGCTGGGCCAATCGGTGCTGATCGATAATCGCGGCGGTGGTGGCGGCACGGTCGGCACCGAACAGGTGGCGCGCGCCAAGCCCGATGGCTACATGATGATCTATGGCACGCAGGGCACGATGGCGGCCAATGTCACGCTGCGCAAAAACCTGTCCTACGATCCGCTGACGAGTTTCCTGCCGGTTCATCTGGTCGGTGAAAGCCCGAACCTGTTCGTGGCCTATCATGAAGCGCCCTATAATTCGGTGCCCGAGTTCATCGCCTATGCCAAACAGAATCCGGGCAAGGTGACGTTCTCCTCCTCGGGCGTCGGCACCGCGACGCATCTGGTCGCCGAATTGTTCAAGACGGTCACCGGCATCGAGATGCAGCACGTGCCGTATCGGGGCAGCGCGCCCGCGCTGAACGACATGATCGCCGGTCGTGTCGACGTCATGTTCGATTACCCGGTTTCGGTCGGTCCGCATGTCGAGGCCGGCAAGCTGAAGGTGCTGGCCACCACCGCGCCGGATCGCCTGCGCGCATTTCCCGATGTGCCGACCATGGCCGAACTCGGCATGAAGGACATGACCACCCAGAGCTGGTCCTCGATCATGGTGCCGGCAGGCACCCCCGCGCCGGTCGTCGACCGGCTGGCGGCGGCCGCGCATGCGGCGCTGACGTCGGAGCGCGTGCGCACCCATTTCGAAAAGGTCGGCACCCGCCCGATGATGCTGCAGAAGGCCGAGATGATCCCGTTCATCGAAAAGGAGATCAAGCGCTGGGGCGATGTGATCGAACGGGCGGGGCTGGAGAAGCAGTAGCGGTCTGCGGGTCGTACTAAGGCAGCAGCCGAGCAGACTGGCCTTGTGCATCCATCAACTTGACAGCTTGCTTATCGAAGGAAACGAAAGTGTCGGCGCCGAGCCAGCTTCCTTCGTAGGCGATGACGCCATCGGCGAAATCACCGCCGGCATCCATAAAAGTCAGCCCGGCTTCTGCTGCCGGGCGGTTCACTTCGACATTGTCGCCATTTATCAGGTGCCGGATTGCAGTCGCGATGTCCTTTGCCGGAACTTTATAGCCCTGTGAAAGAACCCAAACCAACTCGCAAAGTGCTGGGACGGAAATCGCTACCAGTTCAGCCCGCCTCAGGGCCGATTGCGCTGCTTTGCTTTGCGATTCGTGGTCCTCAGTGATGGCTCGAACCAACACGTTGGTGTCGGCGGTGATCTTCATCGCTTTCCGGCCCACCCCCGCGTGGCGATCTTGTTAATCTCCTCGATTGTCAGCGACGGCCCACCTTTTCGCTTCAGGAGGCCGAATACATCGGAAATCTTGCCGGTCGGTCGAGCAGCCTTCACTTCTATCCTGCCGTCGGGGAGTTTGTTCACGGTAATCTTCTCGCCAGGATGAACGCCCAGATGTTCAAGTATGTCCTTGCGCAGTGTGACCTGACCCTTGGCGGTGACAGTGAGTGTGCTCATAGAATACCTCAAGCTTCCTACGTCGAATATGTAAGGCAAAAACGCCTTACATTCAAGCCCCGCTATCGGTATCTTCGAGAGCCGGCGCTCAGTCCCGTCGCGGGCTGATCTTCCACGTCGCGGCCAGGATCGCCGCGGTCATCGCGCCGCTGATCACCGCGGCGATCGGAATGGTGACCGCCAGCGCCGCGGTCGCGGCCCAGCCGATCGAGCAGAAGGCTTCCGCGAATGTCGCCAGCCGCGAGGAGGTCTGGCGGCGGCGGAACTGGCTGCGTTTGGCCTGCACGCGGAACCAGAGCTGGATCGCGGCAGCGGAGGCGGTCGCAACGATGACGCCGAGCGCGGTGACGATCGCCTGCGTCATGGAAGCAAAGGCAAGGGCTGCGATCAGCGGCGCGAAGATGGCGCCGATTGAGAGAAGCACCACTTCGACCTTGGCGCGGATCACGCTCGACGGCGGCAGCGGCGCGGTCGCGACCAGGTCGGCGGCATCTTCGCCCGAGATCGTCAGCCAGGCGAGACCGCCGGCAAGCTGGCCCGCCGCCATCACGATCACGGGCGTGATCAAAACGATCGCGTCCGAACTTTCAGAAAAGCTTCGCCATAGCATCAGGGCCGGCGGCACCAGGTAGAGCAGTTGCATCAGGCTTTGCGACAACAGCCAGGGGTCGCGCCGCAGCAGCAGGAATTCCTTGGCGCGCAGCGCCTGTTGCCGCGAGCCGCCGCGAAAGGCGGTCGTGCGCGGTCCGCGACGAACCGACCGGGCGGTTGCGGCGACGCTGACGATGGTATCGGCAAATCTCGGCGAGAACACCGCCATCACGACGCCGAGCAGCACGAGCCCGCCGGCCATCAGCCACGACAGTACCATGCCATCGCCGATCGACGCGCGCGCCGGCCACCACAGCGGACTGTCGAGATCAGGCGCATAGGCTGCAGCGGCATCGGAGGTCAGCACCGCGAAGCGCGACAACGTCCCATAGGAAAGGATGGCCGCGATCTGCAGGGCGATGACGAAGCCGGCGCCGATGACGGCGGCGACGATCTGCGCGACGAGACGGGTGCGGCTCGGGCCGATCAGCCTGAACAGCGCGATCGTAATCGCGATCGCAACGGCCGCGGCCGTAAGGCCGATGGCGATGACGACGCCGAACGCCGAAAGCCATCGGATGCCGCCACCGATCACGAGAACGTCGACAAAGGGCGTCGACAGCAACAGCGCCATCCCGATCACGGACAGTCCGATCGCCGCGATCCGCACCGAGAACACATTGGCGAGGTTCGCCGGCGACGACATGATGAGATCGAGATCGGCACGGGCGTAGAACACTCGCGTTACCGATTCGATGGCCTGCGACAGCATCAGGGCCCAGGCGAGAAAGATGCTTGCCGTGATGACGATCAATTCCTGCTTGCCGAGCGGGGCTTGCAGGTCGGCGAAGCGGCCGATCACCGCATAGGCCGGCAGGTGCATGATGGCGACGAACACGGCGAGGGCGATGATCGCGCGCTTTCGTTTTCCGCGCCTGCCGCCGATCATCGCCAGCCATTCGCGCCACGCCAGGCGGATCTCGTGCCGGGCAAACCAGCTGAGCGCCGCGGCCGAGCTCATGCCGCGGCCGCGTTGGTATCGACGAGGGCGATAAACATGTCTTCGAGGCTGGTGTCGTTGCGGCCGTTCTGCTGGCGCAGCTCGGTGAGCGTGCCCTCGGCCACCAGCCGGCCTTTGGCTATCACGCCGATGCGGTCGGCCATCCGTTCGGCGACTTCGAGAATGTGCGTCGTCATGATCACGGTGCAACCGGCGCGGACGCGGTCCTGCAGCAATCCCTTGACGTGACGCGCCGACAGCGCATCGAGGCCGGTCAACGGCTCGTCCAGGATGATCAGCCGGGGATCGTGTACCAGCGCGCCGGCCAGCGCCACCTTCTGGCGCATGCCCTTGGAGAATCCCTCGCAACGTTCGTGCAGATGCGGCTCGAGTCCAAGCGACCCCAGAAGCTGCTGCGCCGAGGGGCCGGAAACCGCGGGATCGATGCCCCAGAGGCCGGCGACGAATTCGAGATATTCGAGCGGCGTCAGCTTGTCGTAGATCATCGGCTCGTCCGAGACCCAGGCCATGATCTGCTTGGCGGCGACGGGATCGGCGAGTGCGTCGATGCCCAAAATAGAGACAGAGCCGGCGTCGGGCTTGAGCAGGCCGGCGACCATCCGCAAGGTCGTGGTCTTGCCGGCGCCATTGGGGCCGAGCAGGGCGTAAAATTCGCCTGTCCGAATGGTCAGGTCGAGCGCGTCGACCGCGGGGCGGTCAAAACACTTCGTTAACCCTCGCACTTCGAGCGCCGATACATCTGGCTGCATGATGACGGGACGGTCCGGTTTCATTTTGTCGTCGTCGGAACATGAACCGAAGAACTTTCGGCACGGTGAATCGAGCGGGCCAAATCGCACCGAACCCCGCAACTTCCCGGGCTGCGGCATTTCTCCGCAATTGTTAACGACGGCGCGGCCAGCGCTTTGTTGACAGCGGTCGACGCTTTGGGCTCAATGCAGCGGGACATATGCGGCTACCGGCATCGCACCGGCGATAGCGTGTAGACACAAGATGCAGAAAAGGCGGTCGAAGAATCGCCTGGCATCGGGGAGGGTAATGATGCTGGACTTCGTTCAGCAGCTGGTGAGTGGCATCGCGCTCGGCTGCGTCTACGGCTTGATCGCGCTCGGCTTTGTGCTCGTTTACAAGGCAACCGAGGTCGTCAATTTCGCCCAGGGCGATTTGATGATGCTGGGCGGGTTCTTCGCCTTCACGTTCATCGGCATGCTCGGTCTCAATTACTGGCTCGGATTCGCCGGCGCGGTCATCGCCATGGCGGCGTTCGGCATGCTGGCCGAGCGTGTCGTGGTGCGCCCGATCCTCGGCTACCCGCAGTTTTCCATCATCATGGCGACGATCGGCCTCGGATATTTCCTGCGCTCCGTGGTCGGCATGATCTGGGGCACGGACGATTTCAAGATCGAGACGCCGTTCAGCGACGGCGTGCTGCGGATCGGCTCGCTGGTGCTGGCCTACGACAAGCTTTCCGTGATCGCGGCAACCGTGATCCTTTGCGCGCTGCTCTATCTGTTCTTCAACCGCACCACGCTTGGCACCGCGATGCGCGCCAGCTCTGAGAACATGCTGGCCGCCTATTACATGGGCATTCCGGTCAAGCGCGTGGTGTCGATCGTCTGGGCGATCTCGGCGGCGGTCGCGACCGCCGCCGGCGTGCTGCTGGCGCCGATCACCTTCATTCACTCCAATGTCGGCCTCGTGCTGGGCCTGAAGGCGTTTCCCGCCGCGGTGCTCGGCGGCTTCGGCTCGATTCCCGGCGCCGTGGTGGGCGGCGTGCTGATCGGCGTGATCGAGAGCATGGCCGGCTTCTACCTGCCGCAGGGCTGGAAGGACGTCGCGCCCTACCTCGTGCTTCTGGTGGTGCTGTTGCTCAAGCCCGAAGGCCTGTTCGGTGTTCATACGCGGAAGAAAGTCTGATGCGGTTCCTCTTCAAGACGGATTACGAAGACGACATCAGGCTGTTTCCGCACAGCGGCTACATCGTTTCCTATGGCATCCTGCTGGCGTTTCTTGTGATCGCGCCGTTCGTGCTGTCGAGCTATCTGGTCAGCCAGCTGGTGTTCGTCTGCATCTACGCCACGGTGGGCGTGGGCTTGATGATCCTCACCGGCTTCACCGGGCAGGCCTCGCTCGGCCACGCCGCCTTTCTGGCGATCGGTGCCTATACGGCCGCCTATCTGCAGCAATACAACGTTCCGTTCCCGGTCTACTTCGTGGCCGGCGGCCTGTTGACCGGCGTGGTCGGTGCGCTGGTCGGATTCCCGGCGCTGCGGCTGCAGGGCATCTACCTCGTCATCGCGACGATTTCCTTTGCCTTCATCGTCGAGGAAGTGCTGGCGCGCTGGGAAAGCGTCACCCATGGCAACGAGGGCATGCGGGTCAAGACCTTGAGCCTGTTCGGGCAGGCTGTGCCACAGAACGGGCCGACCTTCTATTTCCTCTGTCTTGGCGTATTGATTCTCACCATCGTCGGCACGCTCAACCTGCTGCGCTCGCCGACGGGCCGCGCCTTTGTCGCGATCCGCGACAGCGAAACGGCGGCGCGCAGCATGGGCGTCAACGTTTCGCTCTACAAGGTGAAGTCGTTTGCGATCAGTGCGGCGATTACCGGACTGGCCGGTGTGCTGTTCGCGCACAAGCTCTCCTTCATCAGCCCGGAAATGTTCACGCTGCAGCTCTCGATCGAGTTCATCATCGTGATCCTGATCGGCGGCACCTTCAGCCTGCACGGCGCGGTGCTCGGCGCGATCTTCCTGGTCATGATCGATCCGTTCCTGACCTATCTGAAGGACGACCTGCCCGGCATCATCTCGGGGCTGGCCGCCGCGTTCGGCGCGGGCCAGGCGACGGTTGCGAACGTTCAGAGCAAAGTCGCCGCCGTTGCCTCCGCCAACGGATTGAAGGGCGCGATCTACGGGGTGATCATCGTACTGTTCGTTCTGTTCGAGCCGCTCGGCCTGTACGGGCGCTGGCTGAAGATAAAGCTCTTCTTCCAGCTGTTCCCGCTCTACAAGCGCGCCACCTTCAAGCGACAGAAAATCTACGTGAAGTCGGAGCGGAACCGATGAGCTATTTCCGTGCGGAAAACCTGTCCTTGCACTTCGGCGGCCTGAAGGCGGTCGATTCCGTCAGCTTTGCCGTGGAGAAGGGCGAGATCCTCTCGATCATCGGTCCCAACGGCGCCGGCAAGAGTTCGATCTTCAACCTGATCTCGCGGATCTATCCGCCGACCTCGGGCAAGATATTCTTCGAGGACCAGGACATCACCGAACAGCCGGCCTACGAAATCGCCGGCCTCGGCATCGCCCGCACCTTCCAGAACATCGAATTGTTCGAGAATGCGACCATGCTGAGCAATCTCCTGGTCGGCCGTCACCGGCATTCCACCACGCAGCTGTGGCAGGAATTGCTGTTCCTGCCGAGCGTGCGCGCACGCGAAAAGGCGCATCGCCGCAGCGTTGAACAGGTGATCGAGTTCCTCGATCTCGAGGTTTATCGCGACAAGCTGATCTCGGGGCTGCCCTACGGCGTCCGCAAGGTGATCGAGCTCGCGCGCGCGCTTTGCTCGGAGCCGAAGCTGATCCTGCTCGACGAGCCGTCTTCCGGATTGAACGTCGAGGAGACCGGCGACATGTCGTTCTGGATCCGCGACCTGAAGACCGACCTCGGCATCACCGTGCTGATGGTCGAGCACGATATGTCGCTGGTGAACCGCGTCTCCGATCGCGTGATCGCGCTCAACTACGGCAGGGTGATCGCGATGGGATCCCCTTCCGAGGTGCAGCGCCATCCCGACGTCGTTGCAGCCTATCTCGGCGCATGAGGATGACGGCATGAGCGCTTCCGACATCATTCTCAAGCTCAGCAATATCGAGAGCTATTACGGGCCGATTCAGGCCATCAGAGGCATCAGCCTCGAGGTACCTCGCGGCCAGATCGTCACGCTGCTCGGCGCCAACGGCGCCGGCAAGACCACCGTGCTCAAGACCATTTCCGGCATCCTCGATCCCCAGAAGGGCTCGATCGAATTTCTGGGCAAGCCGATCCAGCGCATGGAGGCCGACAAGATCGTGCGGCTGGGCTTGAGCCACGTGCCGGAGGGGCGTGAGGTGTTCCCGTTCCTCTCGGTGCGCGAAAACCTGATGATGGGCGCCTATCCGCGCAAGGATCGCGACGGCGTAGCCGAGGATCTCGAGCGGGTCTACGGATACTTCCCGCGGCTGAAGGAGCGCATCAACCAGCCGGCCGGGCAGCTTTCCGGCGGCGAGCAGCAGATGCTGGCGATCGGGCGGGCGCTGATGAACCGGCCGGCATTGCTGTTGCTGGACGAGCCCTCGCTCGGGTTGTCGCCGATCCTGGTGAAGGAGATTTTTACCATCATCAAGCGCGTCAACGAGGAGCAGGGCATGTCGATCCTACTGGTCGAGCAGAACGCCAAGGTGGCGCTGGAGACGGCACATTACGGCTATGTGCTGGAAATCGGCCGGGTGGTGATGAACGACACCTGCGAGCGGCTGATGAATTCAAAGGACATTCAGGAATTCTATCTCGGCGCCAAGGAAGAGGGCGCCCGCGGCGAACGGCGCTGGAAAAAGAAGAAGACGTGGCGTTAGAAGGCCTGGCGTTAGAAGGCTTGGCGTTAGAAGAACTGGCGTTAACCTTCGCAGTCAAAAGCATGGCGTTAAGAACGAGTTAGAGCTAGATTCAGGCCCTGCTTCGAAACCAGAACCGGCTCTCAAGACCGGTGGCCGAAGCAGGCGACAGAGGGAGGAAGAGCGCATGGCCAGACCGGCAGTGCTGACGGTCGCCGACACGATCGCGAGGAGCTTTCTGAAGTCCGTGGAAACCCGCGGCGACCGGCCGGCGATCCGCGAAAAGAAATTCGGCATCTGGCAGCCGACCAGTTGGCGCGAGTGGCTGCAGATCTCCAAGGACATCGCCTTCGGCCTCCATGCCAGCGGCTTCCGGCCCGGCGACGTCGCCTCGATCATCGCCAACGCGGTGCCGGAATGGGTCTATGCCGACATGGGCATCCTGTGCGCCGGCGGCGTTTCGTCCGGCATCTATCCCACCGACTCGTCGTCGCAGGTCGAATACCTGATCAACGATTCCTCGACCAAGGTGATTTTCGCGGAGGATGAGGAGCAGCTCGACAAGATTCTGTCGGGCCGTTCGCGGTGTCCGACCTTGCAAAAGATCGTCGTGTTCGACATGGAGGGCCTGAGCGGCTTCACCGATCCGATGGTGCTGTCGCTGGCCGAGTTCACGGCGCTCGGGCGCAACCATGAGCAGGGCAACGATGCGCTGTGGGACGAGATGACCGGGAGCCGCACTGCGGGCGACCTCGCCATTCTCGTCTACACGTCAGGCACCACGGGCCCGCCCAAAGGCGCCATGCATTCCAACCGCAGCGTGACGCATCAGATGCGCCACGCCAACGATCTGTTTCCGTCCACCGACGCCGAGGAGCGGCTGGTGTTCCTGCCGCTCTGCCACGTCGCCGAGCGGATCGGCGGTTACTACGTCTCGCTGGCGCTGGGATCGGTGATGAATTTCGCCGAAAGCCCGGAAACCGTGCCGGACAATCTGCGCGAGGTGCAGCCGACCGCGTTCCTCGCCGTGCCCCGGATCTGGGAAAAGTTCTATTCCGGAATCACCATCGCGTTGAAGGACGCGACTACGTTCCAGAACTGGATGTACCGCAACGCGCTCGCCGTCGGCAATCGCATGACCGAGTATAAGCTGCAGGGTGATACGCCGCCACTTTCGTTGCGGCTCGCCAATCGAGCCGCCTATTGGCTGGTGTTTCGCAATATCCGCCGCATGCTCGGTCTCGACCGCTGCCGGCTCGCCTTCACGGGTGCGGCGCCGATCGCGCCCGATCTGATCCGCTGGTATCTCGCGCTCGGCCTCGACATGCGCGAGGTCTACGGCCAGACCGAGAATTGCGGCGTTGCGACCATCATGCCGCCCGAGCGCATCAAGCTCGGCTCGGTCGGCAAGGCCGCCCCCTGGGGTGAGGTTGCGATTTCGCCGCAAGGCGAAATCCTGATCCGCGGCGACTTCCTGTTCATGGGCTATCTGAACCAGCCGGAAAAAACCGCGGAAACCATCGACGCCAAGGGATGGCTGCACACCGGCGACGTCGGTTCGATCGACAATGAAGGCTTCGTCAAGATCACCGACCGGATGAAAGACATCATCATCACCTCGGGCGGCAAGAACATCACGCCGTCGGAAATCGAGAACCAGTTGAAGTTCTCGCCTTACGTTTCCGATGCGGTTGTCATCGGCGACAAGCGGCCGTATCTGACGTGCCTCCTGATGATCGACCAGGAGAATGTCGAGAAATATGCGCAAGACCACGACATTCCCTTTACCAACTACGCGAGCCTGTGCCGCGCCGCCGAGATCCAGGACCTGATCCAGCGCGAGATCGAGGCGGTCAACGCCAATTTCGCCCGCGTCGAAACCATCAAGAAGTTCTATTTGATCGAACGTCAGCTCACGCCCGAGGACGAGGAGCTGACGCCGACCATGAAGTTGAAGCGCAGTTTCGTGAATAAGCGTTATGCCGTCGAGATCGACGCCATGTATGGCGAGCGGGCGGTGGCGTAGTCGGTGCGGACATCGGAGCGGAATTTTGAAAACGGCGAAGGATTAAGAAGGCCCCAGCCTTCGCTCATCACGGGCCAACAAGGAGGATATTGCAATGTCGAAATCGTTTAGGGCGTTAGGCCTTGCGGTGGGCGCCCTTGCGCTGACCCAGCTGCCGGCCGCGGCCCAGACCAAGGTGACCAATGAGGGCGTCTCGGCGAGCGAGATCGTCGTCGGCACCCATCAGGATCTGTCCGGCCCGATCAAGGTCTGGGGTGTTCCGGTTTCCAACGGCATGAAGATGGCGGTTGAGGAAATCAACGCCGCCGGCGGCATCAATGGCCGCAAGGTCAAGATGATTCTCGAGGACAACGGCTACGATCCAAAGAAGGCCGTGCTGGCTTCGCAAAAGATGGTCGAACGCGACAAGATATTCGCGATGATCGGGCCGATGGGGTCGCCGACCGTGCTCGCCGCGCAGGACATTCTGTTCGATGCCGGCGTGCTGCAGCTATTTCCGCTGACGGCGGCCGAATTCACCTTCAAGTTCGATCCGGCCAAGCCGCAGGAACGGCTGAAGTTCAACAATCTGCTGCCCTATGTCGAGAGCACCCGCGCCGCGGTCAAGTACATGATGGAGGCGAAGAACTTCAAGAAGCCCTGCATCATGCATCAGGACGACGAGTACGGAAAGAACGTGCTCGACGGCTTTACCCAGCAGCTCACGGCGATGAAGGTACAGCCTGCTTCGGTCACCAGCTACAAGCGTGGCGCTTCCGACTTCAGCGCGCAGATCGCCAAGATGAAGTCCGACGGCTGCGACATGGTCGTGCTCGGCACCGTCATCCGCGAAACCATCGGCGCGATGGGCGAAGCCAAGAAGCTCGGCTGGGACGTCACCTTCCTCGGCGCCACGCCGACTAACGTGCTGGAAGTGCCGACGCTCGGCAAGGAAGCCGTCGAAGGCCTCTATGCGGCGTCTGGCTTCGAAATCCCGTACGAGGACACGGCGAAGGGCAAGGTCAAGGATTGGCTGGCCAACTACAAGAAGATGTTCAACACGGACGCCAACACGCAGGCGATCATCGGCTACAACGCCATGATGACCTTTGCGTTCTACGCCAACAAGGCGGGCAAGGACCTGACCGGCCAGAAGATGATGGACTCGCTGGAATCCGGCGAGAAGTTCCTCGACATCTTCAACTCGCCGCCGACCAAGTTCTCCAAGACCGACCATCTGGCCAACACGATCACCCAGGTTCAGCAGGTCAAGAACGGCCGCTGGGTGCTGGTCAAGGAAGGCCTGATGTTCTGAGGGAGCGGCTAGCTCCCAACGGCAAAGGCTAACGACATAGGGGCTGCGCGAGACGATCGCGCAGCCCCTTTTTGTGCCTTCAGTAGGAACGGCAAATACCGTCATTGCCTGCGACAAACGCGAAGCGTTCGCGCAAGGGAGCGAAGCGACGAAGCAATCCATCCCTCCGCTTGCGGCGCGATGGATTGCTTCGCTTCGCTCGCAATGACGTGGGACCAGCGCGATCCACCCACGGCTTGTCGCTATTTCTGCAGCACCTTCAGCAATTCGTCGCCGAGGATCGCGGGTTGTACGGGCGGCAGATAGGTGAGGCCGGCCGCCTTCGCGAGGTCGGCTATGGTTCCCGCCGCCTGCAAATCGGAAAGCGCCTTGTTGACGGCGGCGACGAGCGCCGGATCGCTGGCGAGACCGACATAGCCCCGATTAAAGCCTGTCGGATAATAGTAACCGGATGCGGCGAGCCTGGAATCGGGATGGGCGGCGCGGTAGGCGTCGAAGCGGCTCAGGTCGAGCAATGTCGCATCGAATTCGCCGCCATTGAGCGCGCCGAGCAAGTCGTGCCTTCCCGGGACCAGATGCGTGATGTAGTCGATCAAGCGTCCTTTTTCGAAAGTCATCAGGATCGCGTCGCCAAGGGTGCCGCTTTCGATCGCGATGCGTAGCCCGGCAAGATCGCCGACGCCGGAGATCTTGCGGTCGCGCGTCTTCTCGCCGAGCACGACGGTCAGTGGCGAGTAAACATAGGGTTGGCTCGGTGCGAGCACGCCGACCGGCACGCGGCGGCGGCGGTCGTCGCGGGTAGCGCCCTCGAAATCCGGCAGCTTCGCCGTCTTGACGCCGGGCACCTTGAGCGAGTCCCTGGTGAAGGCGTAGCTGCCGACCAGCGCGCAGCGGCCGTCGGAAAGCAAGGCATTGGCTTCGAGGGCCGGGCTCGAGCTTTCGTCGAGTTTGCTTTCGAACCATTGGATCCTGAGCGGCCGGCCGAGGCGGCCGGCAACCGCCTGCGCCAGCGCGACGTCAAACCCGCTGTCGGGCTTGCCGCGCTGATGCATTGAAAGGGGAGGCAGGTTCTCGTCGAGGCAGACTTTCAGCGGATCGTCATCCGCACGTGCGGCGGCCGCCGTCGCCAGCAGCACGGCAGCAACGGCGAGCCAGCGCCTCATTGCTTCCTCCGGCTCGATACAAAGGCCCAGACCTCGGTGATCTCCTGATCGCTCAGAATGTCCTTCCACGGCGGCATGTTGTTCTTGCCCTGCTTCACCGTCGTGGTGAACCGCGCGTTGTCGTCCGGGAACGCGCGCAAGTCGGGCGCAACCGTGCCGGCAGTGACCATGTTCGGGCCATGGCAGTGCGAACATTTCTGCGCATAAGTGGTTTTGCCGGGGCCGATCAGCGCCTGATCGCTGATGGCGGCTTGTTGCTGCGCGGTAGCCGGCATCGCCATCCACGCCATTGCCGCCACCGCGACGGCGGCGAGAGACGCCGCCGTCCGTTTCGATACCCTGTCCGTCATCGGCGTTCCGCGATCAGTTTTTTACCGCGAAAACCCACAGCGAACCGCCTGTCGGTACGTTGGCAAGCCGCTCATCGCCGGAGAAGATCGAGTAGACGCCGCCATAGCCGCTGGTGACGGCGATATACTGGACGCCGTCCTGCTGCCAGGTCACCGGTTGTCCCTCGATGCCCGAACCGGTCTGGAAGCTCCACAGCTTCTTGCCGTCGTTGGCGTCAAAGGCGTCAAACTCGCCGGTCAACTGGCCGGAGAACACGACCCCGCCAGCCGTCGACAGCACGCCCGAGAAACGCGGTATATCGCTCGGCACTTCCCATTTGGCCTTGCCGGTCATGGGATCGATGGCCTTGAGATAGCCGCGCGGTCCGTTCGGCCACGCCCACGGATCCGTCAGGTCCATGCCGAGGTACCATTCGCCTTGCTTGAAGACGGCCGGCTCGGCCTTGTAGTTGCCGCCGATATTGAGCGTATTGGCGTAGGCAAGCCCGGTCTGCGGATTGTACGACATCGGCTCCCAGTTCTTGCCGCCGAGGATCGACGGCTGAACCAGGACTTTCTTGCCTTCGCGGGCGTCCTTGGAGACGTCGGTCTCGATCGGACGGCCGGTCTTCATGTCGATGCCGGAGGCCCAGTTCACCGTCACATAGGGATTGGCCGCGAGCAGTTTCCCGTTCGTTCGGTCAAGCACATAGAAGAAGCCGTTGCGATTGGCATCCATCAGCACCTTGGTGGGCTTGCCTTCGATCGTCATGTCGGCGAGCACCATCTCGGCGACCGCGTCATAGTCGAACGGATTGTTCGGCGAGAACTGATAGTGCCATTTGATCTTGCCGGTCTTCGGTTCGAGCGCCAGCACCGCGCAGGTGTAGAGATTGTCGCCGGGACGCACGGCCGCATTGAACGGCCCCGGGTTGCCGACGCCCCAATACACCGTGTTCAGCTCGGGGTCATAGGAGCCGGTGATCCATGTCGATCCGCCACCGAGCTTCCAGGTGTCGCCCTTCCACGTTTCGCCACCGGGCTCCTCGGGGCTCGGTACCGTGTGGGTCCGCCACAGGCGCTTGCCCGTCGCCGGATCCCAACCATCGATGAATCCTCGGGTGCCGAACTCGGCGCCGGAGATGCCGGTGATGACAACGCCGTCCGCCACCAGCGGCGCCACGGTCATCGAATAGCCTTCCTTGATGTCGGCCGCTTTCTGACGCCACAGTTCCTTGCCGGTCTTCATGTCCAGCGCAATGACGTGGGCATCGAGCGTGGTGCGGAAAAGCTTGCCTTCGTGGATTGCGGCTCCACGGTTGATAATGCCGCAACACACGATGCGCGGCGTCTCTGCGGGGTACTCGACCTTGGTCTTCCAGATTTGCTTGCCGGTTTTGGCGTCAACCGCCATCGTCGCGTTGTGGTTGGTGATGTATATGACACCCTGGTATACAATCGGCTGCGACTGCGCGCTTCGGTCATCTGCGAAGCTGTAGTTCCACACCGGAACAAGGTTCTTGACGTTGTCTTTGCTGATTTGCGTCAGCGGACTGAACCGCTGCAGATTGTAGCCCATACCGTAATTGAGAACGTTCGCGGTGTCGGTCGCTCCCTTGACCAATTGGTCTGTGGTCTGAGCGCTCGCGCCGAACGGCGCAAGAATGACAAGGCTTGCGGCAAACGCAATGCACTTCATGCGGTCCCTCCCGTTGAACTTCCTGCGTGCCTATTTTCTGGCACTGCCGATCAACATCTTCCTGAAACGGGAAAGCGTCAATACGAAAGTCGAAGATGCCGCGCGAGCTCGCTGCGAAAAGAAAACGAGAAACTTGTCGCGTCATGTTTTCGGAATGCGATCGGCATTACAGCTGCAGCGCACCATGATCGTGAGGCGAGGGAAGATCAGGCAAGGAAAGCAAATTGTTGTCGGCTGCCGCCACGCAACAAATTCACGCCGTCAGTCGGCGCGTTCAGATGGCCGGTTTCGCCGAGGCGGCCAGAGAACTCACGACCAGCGGCGCCGCAGAGTTGTTGCCCGCAGCGTCGGCGAGCAGGGGGGCATCGGCGTATCGCATCACGCCGTGCTCGCCGATCACGAATGTCGGCTGGAAATTTCTGACGTCGGCATCCTCGATCATCGCCATGCGGCGGTTGTCGAGCATCAGCCAGCGTCCGTCCAGCCGCGCCGCGGCCACCGCATGGTCCTCGCCATGGATGGTATCGCGCAGGACCACGATCCGGAGGTCTTCGGGCGCGATGCCGGCGCGGCGCAAGGCGATGAATTTCGCAATCGCATAATCCTCGCAATCGCCACCGCCACGCGCGAGCGTTGCGAGCGGCGATGTCCAGACGTCGATCTGGCCGTGTTGGGCAAGGTCGCTGATCGGCCGGATGGCGAGATTGATGGCGCGGTTGATTTCGCCGAGCCGGGCGCGGCCTTCGCGCGACCGGGCGGCGTCGACGATGTCGAGGAATTTCAGCGCGGCCGGAGACACGCAGCCGTCACGGTCGCCTTCGCAGAGCGCAAGCTGCACCATTTCGTCGTCGAGCCGGCGCTGCACGCCGAGCCATTTGTCGCGCAGTCCGCCGCTGGAGAGGGAAGCTGCTGCAAGCCCGAACGGTTCGGCCGATCGCTGGATCAGCTCTGCCGGTGCTGATAGCTCCGGCGTCTCAGCCCGCAGGTTAACCGGCCCGAACCAGGCCAGACCGCACGCAATGATGCCCACGCGCCATGCGCGCGCATAGACTGATAATCCCATCTGACGCCCCTTGTCCGGGCATCGGCTGGCTTGCTCTGCCTGCGCGTGACCGGATCATTTCGGAATGGGCAGGATGGGCAAGGGATCTTTTGATCTGTCTAAAACGATAGGGGGCGAGCCGGGAGTTTGCGGAACAGCCTGAACGTGGCCTTGCCAGTTACAGCTAATTTTATCGATCCGATTAGATGGCGCGCTCGTCAAAGCCGGGAAGGATTGCGGGATACGGCGCCAGTTTAACGGTTGCGAAAGGGCAACAGCGTCACCGAATTAACCCTGCCCGCAGAATAGCTCGGTAGGCAATTGCAACGGGACTCGATGCTTCGAAGGGGTGGCGGGCCCGACGGGGCCAACGAAAGTGATCAGCTTTCAGGCGGCTGCCGCTTCCCTCAGGACGCCGCACCGCCGGGTTATGGCAAAGGTAAAGTATTGTATCTGCTTACCTTTATGGCTATGACAGGCTGTGCTCATTTTTCAATCAGCCCTGGTTAAACTAGGGCCTTTCCCTCGCCACACTTTCGCCTGACAGTTTTTCCGGACCTTTTTGGTCCTGTTGCAGACTTACCCATATTAAGGGTGTTCCCGGGCCGCGTGCTTTTGTGTTCCTTACCTGCGTGGTATGAAAACCCCGCAGGGAAATTTCATACTTCTTAACCATTTAAGTTGGTGTCCATTGAACTACGCCGGCAAATTCGAAACGGGTGAATCCGACCCTTTTTCCGGCGGGGACATTGGCCTCGGGTCTTTGCTGTCACCGCACGGCCATCTTTCGCCTCCCGGCAAGTTCCAGGTCGACAAGGTTTCGACACAGGCGCCGTCCGACGCCATAATTGTTTCCGATGCCAATCTGCTCTTCAACGGCGACTTCAAGCGGTCGGGGGTCGACCTCGTCCTCACCAACGGTGACCGCGAACTCGTCCTGCATGAGTACTTCAAGGGCGAGAAACGCGCCGCGCTTGCGTCCCCGGATGGCGCTCACCTCACCGGCGACCTCGTCAACGCGCTGACTGGTCACACCCAGTTCGCGCAGGCCGACGGGAGCGCCAGCGTCGCCGTCGTCATTGGTCATGTCACCAAGCTCACGGGCAATGCCACCGCGATCCGCAACGGCGTTTCGATCATCCTGAACCAGGGCGACAACGTCAACAAAGGTGGCGTCGTCCAGTCCGGGTCC
>Ga0268266_10000470_pt1 | contig 58333 bp, 53 predicted proteins | sample KBSS13metaG_FD_190356 | JGI IMG/M metagenome (GOLD analysis project Ga0268266, IMG submission 190356) | Switchgrass rhizosphere microbial communities from Kellogg Biological Station, Michigan, USA - KBS S1-3 metaG (SPAdes) (version 2) | ecosystem: Host-associated > Plants > Roots > Rhizosphere...
TCATCTTGCGTTCCGCCAGCGCAACATCGCTGCGTGCAACCTACTTATCCTTAAGAATCGTTTTCTTCAGCCGTTCGACTTCCGCGCGCAGATCGTTCGTGCGCTTCACAATACTCAGGAAAAACACAAAAAACACTCCCCAGCCGATCATATACGCCGCAAAAATGCTGTTCAGGTTCTTCACCGGGCCTCCGCTTCACGCGCCATCAGTTCAACGTCGTATTTGGTCTTTTCCAGCAAATACCGCTCGACGATCAAAAATGCCGCGAACACATGCATCGCTAGAACGCTGAAAAAGAAAACTTTTTTCATCACCGGATCGAGTCCTGAACCCGCTCCGCCCATAATCACGGGAGCGGGATGCTGCGTACGCCACCAGCGAATCGCGCCGAAAACAATCGGCACGTCAATAAACGCAAACACGCCGAAAAGCGCGCTTAGCAGTGCGCGGCGCTCGGGTTCGTCGACCAAGGTGCGGAGCAGCAGATAGCAGATGTACAGGATCCACAACACGAAAGTCGACGTGAGCCGCGCGTCCCACGTCCACCAGATGCCCCACACGGGCTTGGCCCAAATCGGCCCGGTGATGAGCACGACGGTGATGCACGCCAAGCCGACTTCAGCGCACGTCACACCCAGCCAATCGTATTGCGGTTTGCGTTTCCAGATGTAGAGCAGGTTCGCGACGAAGCAGACGAAGAACGTGGTTTCACCGGCCCACGCCGTCGGTGCATGAAAATAGAAAATCCGATAGATCGTGCCCATCGTGCGTTCTTCCGGCGCAATGTAGAACGCAGCGTAGGCCGCGCACGCGACCAAGCCAACAGCTACGGCTCCAAAAAAGATGCGACGAAGCACTCTGCGATTCTCCTATTCCTCCAAAAGATATTCGCCGAAAAGCCACAGCACGGTCAAAAACACCACGTCGAATCCGGCCAGCAGCCCGATTCCCTTCCATTCGATTGCAGGGTCCGGCTGCATCAGACGAACGGTCACTTCCGTGCTTACGACCAAAATCGGGGTTAACAACGGTAACAGAAGAAGCGGCAGCAGCAGTTCGCGCATGCGCGCCTGAGCCGAGATTGCCGCCAGTGCGGTGCCGACAACGGAAATGCCTACGCTGCCGAGAAAAAACGTCAGCAGGATTCCCGGCAGCTGCGCTGCGAACGATACATTGAAAAGAGCGGCGAAGACCGGAAGCATCAGGAGTTCGGTAACCAGCAGAAACAACGTGTTTGCAGAGATCTTGGCTAAAAAGATCGCAAATGCATCCTGTACAGCAAGCCGCAGCGCACTCAAGGTGTCGTTAGTCTGCTCGCGCAAGAAACACGGCTGCAGCATTAGCGAGGCCGCAAATAGGAATGCCATCCATAACAAGCCCGGTCCGAACCGTCGCGATTCATTTGTGGTCGGATCAAAGGTGAAGCTGAACACCACGACTACGATCAAAACAAAGACGATAGTCGTGCTCAGTAGTTCACGCGAACGGAACTCGGTGCGGACTTCCTTGCCAAAGAGCACGGCCGCATTGGAGAGCAGCGCCATTCAGCTGGCCGCTCCAGCAAAAATGGATTGGAACATCGCGCCGCGGCGTGTGTCGGCAATGACGCTCCCGGCTTCCAGGCGAATCGCACGCGTCGCCAGGCTCGCAGTCTCCGATTCGCCGTGGAGGCTCATCAGAATCGTGCAGCCACTGTCGCGCAATTTACGGATGTGCGCCGTTAGCCATGCGCCAGACTCGGCGTCCAAGCCACTGCCAGGCTCATCGAAAAATAGCAACGATGGTTGCGCCAGTAATGCGCGGGCAATTGCCACACGCTGCCGCATACCGCGTGAGAAGGTTCGCACAAGGGAATCCTTGCGATCTTTCAGGCCCACTTCGCCAAGAAGTTCCGCAACTCGTTTCTTTGGATTTTCGACGCCCTGCAATTTCGCAAAGAAAAGGAGATTTTCCTCCGCGGTGAGTTCGTCGTACACCATCGTGGCGTGTGCGACAAAACCGATCCGCGGACGATGACTGTCCGGGCTGCCGCTGTAGGACACGGTTCCTTTCCCGGGTCGAACCAGCTGCGCAGCGACTCGCAACAGCGTCGTTTTGCCGGAGCCATTGCGACCCGCAATCGCCACGCACTCGCCGGCAGGAATGCTCAGCGTCAGATTGCGCAGCGCATATACGGCGCCATAGCGCTTTTCTACTTGGTCGACTTGCAGTCCGATGGGAGGTTCCGGTGCGGCAGGCAAGGCTCAGCCCCGGACCAGCTCTCGCAATACCTGTTCTGCCTTGGCCCGTTCGCGCGTGTACTCTTCTTCGCCGATGGTTCCAGCCTGGTGGCGCAACTCCAGGCGGAACAATTGGTCCTTTAACGCATCCAGACTCGTAGCTGTGGTGTGATCGAGCGCCGCCAGCGCATCACCGTTTGTGGCCGCTCCCGGCTGCTTTTTCTCCGGCGATGTCGCCGTTTGCACTCTTGCGGGAGCCGGTTGCGACTCTTGAGGTACAACCAAGGCCACAGGTTTTCTCGCCAGGAAGATTGCGGCCAGGACAAACAAAACACAGAATCCGCCAACCAGCGGCCACTTCAGCGTGTCGAGCCGCCCTGGGATGGCCTGTATCGCTCCTGCGTCGCCGCCTTGCACATTTTCCGCACGACCCGGGGCGCCCGCGCTTTGCGACGGCGGAGGTGCCGTCCCGGAGAGTGCCACGGCCAAGGTAGTTCCAGCTGTTACGGGTCCATGCTCGTAGATATTCATTCCCTGCTCTTGCCCTGCCATCTGGAGACCGTCACCGGTCAGCTTCACCGTCGGTGGAGCAACAACCAGAAGGCGCCCGCCGCCATACGTCGTAGGAATCTTCACGGTTGCCGAGTCGTTGGGGTACGGCAGTTCGTACGACAGGCGTACATCGCTTTCGCCGGGCCGAAAGGCGAATGCGATCGCGTACTTACCTTTGCCTTTATCAATCGGCGCTTGCACCACGGGCATGCCTGACGGACCTGATGCGGCAATCTGCTTCAGTTCTGCATTTTCCGGGATCGATACTTCAAAGTTGCCATCGGCTCTGAAATAGGCCTGTGGTGGAGTCGAAGCGTTCTTCACGCCATACTCTTCGCCGACGATTAGGTTTGCGCCGTTCGGCTGGAAGATCACCACCCGCGACGGGACGGAGATCGTCTTGGGATCTGATGTCGGTTCGAACACGTCGACACTGACGGAATTCTTCCCCGCTGGCAGTGGCTGGTGAAAATTCACGCCCTTGTAGATGGCGCGTACCAGCATTGGCCGCGCGCCGATGTCCGGATTGTCAAAGCTGAATTGTCCGCTGGCATCGGTCTTGGTGTTGGCGACTGGCGTCATGCCGCCTTGCAGCTGGATGAGCACAACTTCCACGCCCGCTCCTGGCTTGCCCGTTGTGGCGTTGTTCACTGTGCCGCGAACGGTTCCAGCGCGGGCGATCGGCGAAATGCCGAAAACGATGAAGAGCATCGCCACGGCATACTGGCAAACCCTTCTCAATGCGCACCCCGCTCCGCCGGTTTTGGCCCACGCGGCCGCTTGGTAAGCGAATCCGTCGCCTGGTCAACTTCAGCCAGCACGACCGCTGCTTCCATTTCCATGGAGTTTTTCATCGCTTCGTAGTCGCTTTCCGAATATTTTCCGGCGCGATATTCAAACCGCAGATCACGCAAATTGTCATAGATGGTGTCGCGGCGTTCCAGCAGCTGGTCGAGCTTTGAGCGATGCGGAGCAAGGTCCGATGCGTCGGGCCGAATGTAGAAAATGAAAAGCCCTGTTGCAGCCGCGAGCGCAACGCACGCGCCGAGCACAGCCCAGTCCGACGAGGCGATCTGCGATGTCGTGAACAGCAAAGCGAACAAACTAATCCTCCGTCTCGCGCTTCGCCAGTTCGCGGGCGCGCGCCAGGAGTTCGGGTGTTACTTGAATTCCGCCATTTACGCCGGCTGCTGCCGGAGCAGCTGTTGCCGTCGCCGGTGCCCGCTTTCGCCAGCGTTTCATAATCACGATCACTAGCGCAGCTCCGGCAAGCAGCAACAAGATCGGCATGAGCCACGCCACGAGGCCAAAGCCGCTTTTGGGCGGTTCGACGTATGCGAGAGGGCCGTACTGCGCGATCATCGCCTGAAGAATCTGCTCGTCGCTTTTGCCTTTCGCGATGTGCCCTTCAATCTCTTTGATCTCCTGCTTGGCCACGTCGCACGGACCCGAATACTGGCCGCCCACGTGATAACACTTGGCCGCTGACTGATCGCAGCCGCCACACATGCATTTCAGCTTGGCGCCGACCTGGTGCGCGCGATCGCTTTGATCGGCGAGGACGAGTCGCGCGCCGGGAGCCATCATCGCCAGCGTGCCGAGCAGAAACACGCCAGCAAATTTCGCTCGTCGATTTTTCATTTTCGAAATCCTAGTCATGGCCTAATCATGGCCTTCACGCAGCGCTACTTGCGCCGGACGCATGGCGCCCAGTTCACGTGCGTCAGCTGGCGCCTCGGCTTTCGAAAGAACGACGACGGCGGCACGATTGGGGAGCAGCGCCACGATGGTTCCCATCACAACAACCATGCCGCCCCACCAAACCCACTTCACCAATGGATTGATGAATGCGTGCATCGTCGGCTGACTGGTCGCCGGATTGATTCCGGCGTATACCACGTACAAATCTTCGCGCAGAGTCGAATAGATGGCGACCATCGTTCCCGATTCTTGATTCGTCGGGAAGTTGCGACGCTCCGGATACAGCATCATTACGGGCTTGTGGTCTTTCATCACCTCGACAATCATCCGCTCGGCGACGTAGTTCTTTTCTTGCTTCTGGTCCATGCTCTGCAAGAGGAGTTCGTAGTTGCCGACCTTTAGCGTCGAGCCGACGGGCATCTCTTTTTCGACTTCTTTGTTGAAGGCCTGGCCGGCCAGCCCGATGAAAATCATCACCATGCCGAAATGGACGATGTAGCCGCCGTAGCGTCGTGTGTTGCGGAGAGTTAGATCAACGCACGCTGTCAGCCAATCTGCCCCGGTTCGGACTCGCACAACTTTCGCACCGCGATAGAACTCCTGAACAATGGTGCACGCCACAAACGCGCAAAGTATCAGGCAAATGAGCGCGTAAGCTTCGCGCCAGCCGAAGCCAAACGCCACTATTCCCGCCAACAGGGCGATGATCGACGGCAATTGGAAGTTCCGCCGCAGACTATCGAGCGAAGTCTTGCGCCATGCCAGCAGAGGCCCGACTCCGGTCAGAAACAGAATCATTAGGCCAAGGGGAATATTCACTTTGTTGAAGAACGGGGCACCCACGCTAATTCGCGAGCCGGTGAACCATTCAGAGAACACCGGGAACAATGAGCCCGAAAGGACGGCGATGCACGCCACGAGAAACAACAGATTGTTGAACAGAAAGCCCGACTCGCGCGAAACCAACGAATCCAACTGGTTTTCACTCTTAAGGTAGTCGCGGTTCTTGAAATACGCGCCGAGGCAAACGCCCAGGACGATGCAGAGAAAACCGACAAACCAGTTGCCGATGTTCGACTGTGCGAATGCGTGAACCGAACTCACCACGCCGCTGCGCGTCAGCAGAGTTCCCAGAATGCACAGCATGAACGTGAGGAAGACCAGCCAGACGTTCCACACCTTCATCATGCCGCGTTTTTCCTGCATCATCACCGAATGCAGAAACGCCGTACCAGTCAGCCACGGCAGCAACGAGGCGTTTTCAACGGGGTCCCAGCCCCAGTAGCCGCCCCAGCCGAGAACTGCGTAAGCCCAGTGCGCGCCCAGCAGAATGCCCATGGACTGAAAGCACCACGCAATCATGGTCCACTTGCGCGTCAAGTGAATCCATTTTTCGCCTGGGTAGCGCGCCAGCAACGCGGCCAGTGCAAACGCAAACGGAATGGTGAAGCCCGTATAGCCCGAATACAAATTCGGCGGGTGAATGACCATTTCCGGATACTGCAGCACGGGATTTAATCCGTTGCCGTCAGCGCGTGCAACGAAATCGAAAGCGCCGCCTGCGTTCGCCACGCCGAGCGCTTTGAAAGGGCTCGCGACGAAATTGCTGATCGTCAGGAAAAACAGCTGGACGCCGGCAAGAATCACCCCGACATACGGCATCAGTTCGCCGTTTTTGTTGCGATAGACGAAAAGCACCGAAAAAACGTAGATCGCCAGCAGGAAGCTCCAGAAGAGCAGAGAGCCTTCCTGTCCGGACCACAACGCGGCAACCTTGAAGAATGTCGAGAGGTCGCGGTTGCTATGCGACACAACGTACGCAACCGAGTAGTTGTCGCTTACAAACAGGTAGACCAGGCTAAGCGTGGAAACAAAAATCAGGCCGCAGGTGGCCATGCCCGATTGGCGGGCACTCTTGATCAGTAGCGGATGACGGGTGATGATCGCGGCGATTCCGCCGCCGAAAGCATACAGAGCACAAACGAACGCCAAGACCAGCGCAAACGATCCGAATACATCCATTCAGTTCTGCTTTCCCCCAAACTATGTCGCGCTGCGTTGCGTCGCGGCCGGCGCCGCAGCTGGCTTTCCTCCGGGTGCTGCTTCGTACTTGGATGCGCACTTGGCTTGGACGTGCTCGGCCATGAACCGCCCGTCTGTGCCGGGGCGTCCTTCGATCAGCGCCTGCGAATTGTCCACGAAGGTGTCCGGCAAGGGATCGCTGCCTACGTAGCTGACCGGCAGGGACTTGCCTTCGCCTTCGAGCACAAAGTCCACGCGGCCCGTGCTCCGGCGGATGCTTCCGGCTTGCACCGTACCGCCAATGCGCATGCGCTCCAAGCGGGCTGAGCCTTTCAGCGAATCCAGCTCAACCAGCGTGTGGTAGTAAGTCTTGCTCTCGCCGTAGCCGAGCCACGCGAGAAAGCCCATCGAGAGGACGATAATCCCCGCACCGATGCCGAATTTTGCTTGCTTCTTCACGCCAAGTGGTACTCCCGATCTCTCCAGCTAATTTATCACAACGCAGTGGTCATGGTAGGGTTCAACGCCGAAGCCAAGGCGCCGGCCGAGAGCTCGTTCGGTCGGAAGCTCCTGCCCTTTTCCGGCCGAACGATTTCTACGGCCGGCAACTCTGCCGTCAGCCTTTCCGTATAAGCCTCGAGTGCTTCGCCGATCAGCGCCAGTTTCTTGGGCTTCAGCGAGCGGCGGATTCGCACAGTGGTTGCCGTCAGCCCTCTTTCGAGCAAGCTGTGCATGGTGTTGAGCTCGACCGCTTGGCCGGGGCATTCCAGGATGTGCACGAGAAGAAATCCACGGCGCTGAAAATCCGTGAGGACAGCCTCGACGGATCTTCCGGCTGGTTCAATGCCCAGTGCTTGCAGCAACGCTAGTCCTTCGCCGCGAAATTCGGCTTCTGCCGAATACAGGTAGTCCGTATCGGCCGGGGGGCTCATCGCGCCCAGCAAGAGCGCTTGGACATGGATAGGGCGGTAGCGGGTCAAGTTTTCCAAGCGCTTCAAACGCCTAGTGATGTGCTCTTGGTCGGCTGCTTGCCCACACCCGTCACAGATCAACGTTCCGCTTGGCATACACCTATCCTAGTGCAGCCACACTACGCACGCAATTTTGTTGAGTTTCGAACGACGTGGAGCTTAAGGCTGGATGACGGTTTCATCCTGCGGCAGCTTCGCCTGCAGGCACCACTTCAATTCCTGGCTCAGTTCGTTCACTTCCATGCCGGGCATCACAATGAATTTGCAGGCCAGCATTTCGCGGGATTCATCGTCGTCCGGCAGCTGGCAGCTCACACGGCAATACTGGCAATCCTGATTCCAGCAAAAACGTCCATAAGGGATAGTTTCCGGACTCAAGAATTGAAAGCAGCGCAACAGCGAATTTCGCTCAGGCACCTGAAATTTCTTGCCCAGGATCGAGATCTCGACGAGTTTTTCATAAGGCCGAAAGGGTTCCGACATGACACGGTCCAATTTCCGCGGGCTGCTCCATTGCTGGGAACAACGGCCTGGGTTTCCGGTTCGCTTGCCAAACCCTATTCAAAGAAACTCGGCCCGCTTGCTTGTTATACCAATCAAGCCTAACGCTCGCGTTTGTGGGCTTACAGAGTTTCCTGTTTGGCGCGTTCCAATGTGCAAAGGGCGGGTACTACACCGTGGTATTGCCGTGCTAGAAACAGACATGTCGCGAGATGAATTCTGCGATGCGATTTTCGCAGGTCAGGACTGCATGTCGAAGAACTGTCCCATTTTGCGGAACTTATCGTAGCGCGATGAAACCAGACTGGTCATCGGTTCGTTGAGCAGTTCGACGAGCTGCCGGTCGAGAACTTCTTCTAAAAGGCGTGCTGCTGCTTCCACATCGGTATGCGCCCCGCCTTCCGGCTCTTTCACAATTTCGTCCACAATCCCAAGCTCTTTCAGATCGGTAGCGGTGATCTTCATGGCTTCCGCAGCCGTCTCGGCCTTGGCCGAATCGCGCCAGATGATGCTGGCGCATCCCTCAGGAGAAATCACGGAGTAGAAGCCATTTTCGAGGATATTGACTCGGTCACCCACCGCAATCGCGAGTGCGCCGCCGGAGCCGCCTTCTCCAGTTACTGTGACAATGACCGGTACAGGCAAACGCGCCATCTCTCGCAAGTTCCGCGCAATCGCTTCGCCTTGCCCACGCTCTTCCGCGTCAATGCCTGGGTAGGCACCAGGAGTGTCCACAAACGTCAAAATTGGGCGGCCAAACTTTGCGGCCAACAGCATCACCCGCAACGCCTTGCGGTATCCTTCGGGCTTTGGTTGGCCAAAGTTTCGGACGACACGTTGTTTGGTATCGCGTCCCTTTTGCTGGCCGATGACTGCAACGGGGCGTCCCTTGAATTTTGCCAGGCCTGCGATCAATGCCTTGTCGTCGCCGAAAGCGCGGTCGCCGTGCAACTCCACAAAATCCGTAAAGAGCAAGGGAACGTAGTCCATCAGGTAGGGTCGCTGGGGATGGCGGGCGATCTGCGCACGCTGCCATGGCCCGAGGTGTGCATAAAACTCGCGGCGCAACTCGGAAACTTCGGCACGCAGGCGCTCCAGCTCCGCGTCGGACTCCTCGTCGCCGGTAAGCCGCTTCAGATCGTCTACTTCTTTCTCAAGCTTTTCCAATTCGCGCTGGCGCGCTTCGGCGATTTCCTGTGGCGACTTTTTCTTTTCCTTAAGGGTCATGCACTCCCCTGCGAGCTTGTCCTGAATGAACTCCCTAGGCCGTAGCGGCTTCGCCCCGCACGCGCTTTAGCGCTTCCATCAACTCCGGCGTCGCTTTTACGCGTTGCTGCGAAGGCATCACGCACACCGACCCGTCCGGCGCCTCCAATTCAAACACAACTTGGCTCATTCCCGGAGCCTCGGCAAACAATTTTTCCAGCCGGTCGAGTATCTGATCGCTCACCGCGGCCATGGGCAACCGAACCCGGAACTCCTGCTTGGAGGCCTGGCGTTCGACGATGTCTTCCAGCCGCCGAGCTTCCTGCAACGAGAGCCGTGTTCCCGCTTCTTCAATTTGCACACGCACTTTGAGCAGCAGTGGCGTTCCGGGCTTCAGAATCTGCTCATGCTTCGCGAAGCTTTCCGGAAAAGCCAGCAACTCCTGCCCTCCGGTCATGTCCTGTAACGTGAAGATTCCCCAGCGGGCGCCCTTTTTGGAGCGCATCGGCCGCACACCCACGATCAAAGCTGCAACCGATACTTCCCTTCCATTACGCTGGCCTTCGATTTCCTCTAATCGCAGAGCGCCCCATTCCGTCAGTCGCGAGCCATACTTCTCCAAGGGATGGCCGGAGACGTAGAAGCCCAACATCGCATACTCGCTAGAGAGCCGCTCTTCTTCGCTCCACGGAGCCGCATCGCGAAGTGTGAAGGAAATGTGTTCTTCAGCTGCATTGCCACCGCCAAAGAATAGGCCGTGCTGGCCTGATTCCCTGCTACGCGACGCCCGCTGGATCGCGGTAATCGCGTCGTCGACTGAAGCGGACATTGCTTCACGCGGTCCCAACGAGTCCATTGCTCCGGATTTGATCAGGCTCTCAAACACGCGCTTATTCAGGAAGCGCGACTCGATCCGTTCGCAAAAGTCGTAAAGAGATTTAAAGCCGCCGCCGCTGAGCTTCGATTCACGAATCGCTTTGGCCGTGTTCTCGCCAACATTCTTGATCGCGGCCAAGCCGAAGCGGATAGACTCGCCGACCGGTGTGAAGTACAAGTCGCTCTCATTTACGTCCGGCGGCAAGATGGAGATGTTCATCCCGCGGGCTTCGTTAATGTACTTGACGGCCTTCTCGGCGTTCCCGGTTTCCGACGTCAGCAGCGCCGCTATAAATTCCACCGGATAGTGGGTCTTCATGTAGGCGGTCTGATAAGCGAGGAGCGCGTAGGCGCAGGAGTGGGACTTATTGAAACCGTATCCCGCGAATTCTTCCATCAGGTTGAAGATTTTCTCGGCTTTCTTCTCGTTGATCTTGTTTTTCGCACAACCGGCCATGAACTTCGCACGCTGGGCCGCCATCTCTTCTTTTTTCTTCTTGCCCATGGCGCGGCGCAAAATATCCGCTTCGCCGAGGGAAAAACTTGCGAGGCGGTTGGCGATCTGCATCACTTGCTCTTGATAAAGGATGACACCGTAGGTTTCTTGCAGAATGTCCTGTAGTTGCGGAAGTTCGTAGCTGACCTTCGTTTTTCCGTGCTTCCGGTTGATGAAGTCGTCGATCATTCCGCCCTGAATCGGGCCAGGGCGGTACAGCGCGTTCAGCGCAGTCAGGTCCTCGATGCGGGTCGGCTGGTAACGGCGCAGAATGTCGCGCATGCCGTGCGATTCAAACTGGAAGATGGCCGTCGTGTCGCCGCGCGAAAATAGCTTGTAAGTATCTGCGTCATCCAAGGTGAGGTTGTCGATGTCCACCGTAACGCCGCGGTTTTGATCGACCATTTTCACCGCGTCTTGCAAAACCGTTAGCGTGGTCAGGCCGAGGAAGTCCATCTTGAGCAGGCCGATGCGCTCCAACGCGTTCATGTCGAACTGCGTCGTGATTTCGTCGCGGTTCGTTTTATAGACCGGGACGAGTTCCGTCAGTGGCTGCGGCGAAATAACCACTCCCGCCGCGTGCGTCGACGCATGGCGGGAAAGTCCTTCCAGCCGCAGCGCCACGTTCATCAAGTCCTTCAGTTTTTCGTCGCTGTTTACCGCTGACTTTAGCTGCGGGGCTTCTTCCAGGGCGGTTTTTAGCTCGATACCCAGCGTCGTCGGCACCATCTTTGCCAAACGGTCCACTTCTGCGTAGGGAATCTCCATCGCGCGGCCCACATCTTTGATTGCCGCTTTCGCAGCCATTGTTCCGAAGGTGATGATTTGCGCGACGTTTTCGCGGCCATACTTCTGGGTTACGTAGTCGATTAACTCGCCGCGCCTTCGCATACAGAAATCGATATCGATATCCGGCATGGAGACGCGTTCCGGATTCAGAAAGCGCTCAAACAGCAGGTTGTACTGCAACGGATCGACGTCTGTGATTCGCAGTGCATAACTCACCAGGCTGCCAGCCGCGGAACCGCGCCCCGGCCCTACCGGAACACCCTGCGCTCTTGCGTAGTGGATGAAGTCCCAGACGATCAGAAAATAGCCTTCATACCGCATCTTCTGAATCATCTGGATTTCGCTGGTGAGTCGTCGTTCGTACTCGTTCAGCGGATTCGCCAGCGCGCCCGATTTTGCTAGGCGCTCCAGGTACGGAACGCGCGTTGCAAATCCTTCGCGCACTACCTTTTCAAAGTAGCTGCTGGCGGTCTGCCCTTCAGGCACCTTGAATTCCGGGAATGGATTGGCAATCCGCTCGATCTTTACGTTGCAACGCGCGGCGATATCCACGGTCCGCCGCATCGCCTCGGGAATCTCGCCAAACACCTTCGCCATCTCCGCAGCAGTCTTGAAATAAAACTGGTCGGTCGCGAACTTCATGCGGTTCGCGTCACCCATGGTCTTGCCAGTCTGGATGCACAGGAGGACTTCCTGCGCGTGAGCATCCTCGTGGTGCAGATAATGGCAATCGTTCGTAGCGACGAGGGGAATACCGGTTTCCTTCGACAATCGCACGAGTTGCGGGTTTACCGCCTTCTCGATGTCGAGACCCTGGTCCTGAATTTCCAAAAAGAAATTCTGCTTGCCGAAAATATCTCTAAGCCGGTATGCGTTTTCTCGTGCCTGGTCGTATCTTTCTTCCGCAACGGCTTCTGTCACCACACCTTTCAGGCATGCCGACAGCGCGATCAATCCTTCGCTATGTTTGGCAAGGATGTCGTAATCGATGCGAGGCTTGTAGTAGAAACCTTCGAGGAACCCAGTCGATACAAGCTTGATGAGATTCTGGTAGCCCTTCTGATTCTCGCAAAGTAGCACCAGATGATTGGTACCACGGGATCCCGGCTCCATTTCAGCGTTCTCAGCGTTGCCGTTCCGTCCATTGGAGACGGGCGAGGTCTTCTCGCCGCGATCGTGACGGCTGCCCTTGGCGACATAGACTTCGCAGCCGATAATCGGCTTCACATCACGCTTGCTGGCTTCATTGAAAAAATTAGCAGACGCAAAAAGATTTCCGTGGTCCGTGATCGCCACAGCCGGCATTTTCTGCCGTGACGCCTCGTCCAGCAGCTCTCCTGTTTCGCAAGCTCCGTCAAGAAGGCTGTAATCGGTGTGAACGTGAAGGTGAACGAACTCAGGCTGCCCCATGAACCTTCATTGTAATTCCGCGCGAAAGAATTTGCGACGCTGTTTGCAGCGTTTTCAACAGAAAAATGCCGTCGTGCCAGAATGTGCGACTCGCTCCGGGAAGCTATTTCCTTTTCTTTACTGCGGCTGCCGGTTTGACGAATGGCTTCGGAGCGGCATGCTTGGTGGCAGTTTTCGAGTCTGGCTTTGCGGCCGGCGGGTGTCCGTGAGTTTTGTCTGCTGGTTTACCCTTCTTGTCCTTACCCTTGCTTTCTTTGGGCTTGGGCGGCTCTTTGATGCCGGAGAGCTTCCGCAAAATCTTTTCCCGGTCTTCCGGAGTCTTCCCTTTGCCATTCAGCTGCATTGCGAACATTTGATCGACCACGGCATCAAATTTCGGGCTGGCCGGCATCCCGATGCGCGCCAACTCTTCGCGTACCACAGGAACACTGGACCGCAGCGGCCGCCATTTGTTCAAGTATGCGCGGATCTTCGAAAGCGCCGTCGAGTTACGCGACTCCGCCAGCAGGTACGCCAGCTTCTCCACCGGAACCTTCTCAATAAATTTATATGCGTCAATGGGAGCGTTGAGTTTCTTGCCTGCCAGTTCTTTTCCAACGGCTTCCGCGTTCTCCGGAAATCCCGCTATGGCATCGATTTCCGCCGACCGAAATCCGAGCTTGCTCAGCAAATGGCCTTGTTCCCGGTCTTTTAGCCGTCCCAGAATTGCCAGCAGCATGGGCGCCGCCAGGCGCGGCCGAAGGCCAGCCATCATCAAGTCGTCGCGAACTTTGCTCAATTGGTGAATCGCGTCATAGTCCGGTTTCTTTTTCGCCAGCAGCGGACTCACGATTTCCATCAACTCGTGCTCTTCCCACGCCTTCAGCGCGTCAGTGGGGTTCTCTTCGCGTGCAAGGGAGTGTAATTCGGCACCGGCGTCATCTGGCGTGATCGTGTGGTGTAGATCGCGTTCCATGGCCAAGGCGAACCATTCCTCGGTGCGCGGTTCCAGCTTGAACCCCATGCGCGCCGCGTAGCGGAGGGAACGCAGGAGGCGCACCGGCTGATTCGTAAAGCTATGAATCGTTAACGCGCGCACTTCGCCGCGTTCGATGTCCGACAACCCGTTGGTGGGATCTAGCAACAGCCCTCGTGAAGCCGGATTCAGCGAAATCGCAATGGCGTTTAAGGAAAAGTCGCGTCGCCGCAAATCCTCCATGATTGTCGACCAGCGGATGTCCGGACGCGTCCCCGGGCGCACGTAATGGTCGTCCCTTGCGGCGGAAATGCTGCCTTCGGCATCGCCTGCGAACAGGATCTCGATGTGCCGCAGCCTTTCGTCTTCGTGCAGCACTTTCGCGCCGCCTTTTTCCAATTCCCGCGCAATCTTGGAAGGATTTCCTTCCACTGTAAAATCCAGATCGCGCAGGGACGCTCCGGTAATCAGATCGCGCACCGTTCCGCCTGTCAGGTACACGTTGAACCCCAGCGCCGCGGAAAGCTCCTGCACGCGCATCATCGCCGCGCGCTGCTCCGGCAACAGCCGGCTTTCCAGCAAGAACATGTAATCTGGCATCGCTCTCCTTCACCTGGCGGCCGGAGCTACCCTCAACAGCCACCCACACTTAAGCGGGTTTTACTGCGCTGCTCCGTCTCCGCCGAAACCGCAATTCAGAACCTGGCCTGTCCCGCTACGCGCGGGGGTGGTGCGCCTTGTAAATCTGCTTCAACCGCTCTTCCACCACGTGCGTATAAATTTGCGTGGTGGAGATATCCGAATGGCCCAGCATCAGCTGGACTGACCGTAGATCAGCTCCGCGTTCAAGCAAATGCGTCGCGAAGCTGTGGCGCAACATATGCGGCGTTAACGCCTGTCGCAGGCCTGCTCGCCTTCCATAAGCCGACAGTATCTTCCACACGCCCACGCGGCTGATTCTGCCGCCACGCCGGTTTACGAAAAGATGCGCGCCGGCGCTCGACCTGCCGGCCTTGAGCAATTCGGGCCTACCATCGCGCAAGTAGCGCTCGACAATTGCCAATGCCTTGCGCCCGACCGGCACGATCCGTTCCTTGTCTCCCTTGCCGATGCATCGCACGCAGCCGACCTTGGTATCCAAATCCGTGACGCGCAGGCTGGTTAATTCACTGACACGCAAACCCGTGGAATATAGCACTTCCAGCATGGCCCGGTCGCGCAAACCCAGCGCGGTCTTCGGATCCGGCTGCTCCAGCAGCTTTTCCACCTCTTCCAGCCGCAGATACCCTGGCAACGATCTCCGAATCTTGGGCGATTCCAGGTGCGCGGTGGGATCCTCCGCAATAAGTTCGTTGACCTGCGCATACCGAAAGAAATTGCGCATAGTAACCAGGTGCCGGGCAACCGTCTTGCTTTCCAGCTTCTGCCGATACAGGCCGGCTAAGAAGTCCACCAGATGGTCCTGGCTAATCGCTCCCAGCGTCAGTTTGTGTTTCTTGGCGAACCCTTCGAACTTGACCAAATCCGTCCGGTAGGCGCTCAACGTGTTCGACGCCAGCCCCTTCTCCACTTGCACGTGGGTCAAAAAGCCCGCTATGGCCGCCGATAATTCCATCAGCCCTCAGTCTCCACGTATTCCGCGCCACCGCGCCGCCGCCTGGTCGCGATGCCGTAAATCTCCTCAATTTCGCTGCAGCGGAAGATCCACGCTAAGGCAAGATAGAGGGCGGTCGCCCCTACAATCAATCCGGTAAACACCAGAAGTTGCACCAAGAACCTCGAATGGAGCGTGAATTCGGTATAGTGCGCTCCCAGCCAGCACGCCACTCCCATGATTCCGGAACACAGCGCGATCTTGCCAAATGACCGGGCGATTTCGCGCATCCCCATCACCCCGTAACGCAACCGGAATATCAGGAGCAGCGCAAAAAAATCGAAGTAGCAAGCCAGCGCCGTCGCTAGGGCCGGGCCGCCGTTCTGCAACCGCTTAAAGAAAAACTCGATGAAAACGATGTTCAGGACGACGTTGAGCACCATCGAAATCCCGGCCACAATCACGGGCGTCTTTGTGTCCTTCGTTGAGTAGAAGGCCGGCACAACCAGCTTCACGGTAGCCAAACCCGGCAAGGCAATCGCGTAGTACAACAGCGCCCGGGCTGTCAGCTTCGTAGACTCCGCAATAAACGCGCCGTGCTGGAAGAGCACGCGAATGATCGGCTCCCTGAGAATCATCAGCCCCAACATCGCAGGCACTGTGATAAAAGCCACCAGCCGAATTGCAAACGCCAGTGTCTTCTTTAAGCCACTGTAGTCGTTTGCCGCCGCCTGATGCGACATCATCGGCAAAATCGCCGTTGCTACCGCGATCGCGTATCCGCCCAAAACCAGCTCCATCACCCGATCGGAGTAATACAGAGCCGTCAAGCTGCCTTTCGGCATGATGCTCGCCGTAGCGAACCGCGTGTCGACCAGCAAATTGATCTGGGCCACGCCAATTCCAAACAGTCTCGGAATCATCAGCCGCGCCACATTGCGAATTCCTGGGTGCGAGAAGGAAATCCCGAAATCGAATTTCATTCCCTTACGCACCAGCTGCGGCACCTGAATCAGGAACTGCAATACGCCGCCGACCAGAACTCCCGCCGCGAGTGACATCGCAGGACTGTGAAAATATTTGTAGACCACCGCCATCGAAAACACGATCGAGGCGATGTTCCAGAAAATCGGTGTCGACGCCGGAAGCCCAAACACGTGAAAGCAGTTCAGGATTCCCATGGCCAGCGCCGCCAATGCCACAAAAAACAGGTACGGGAAAATGACCCGGTTCAGTTCGACCGCCAGGTCCAGCCCACCGGCGCTGCCCACATCGGATGTGAAAAACTTGATTACATAGGGCGAGAAAACCATCCCCAGCACGGTGATAATCGCCACCACCAGCGCCAGCGTCCAAAACAGCTTGTTGGCGAAATCCCAGACTTCGTCCTTGTCCTTTTCCCGCATATACCCGGCGAAGACCGGGATAAACGATGCGGTCATCGCGCCTTCGGCCACTAAGCGCCTGAAAAGATTGGGGATACGAAAGGCGAGCTGGTAGGCAACAGAAACCTCGGTGGTGCCCAACAGGAGCGCAATTCGTTGATCGCGGATGTAGCCAAAAACGCGGCTGACAATGGTGACGAGGGATATGATCGAGGCTGATTTGAGGATTTGCTTCTTCTCGGTCAACGAACTCGGCGCCCCCAGCCTAACTCCATTAAAAACAATAAGTTGACAGGAAAATCGCGCTTAACATAACATACATTCCAACCATGTGCAAATTATGACCTGCAAATCGCCTTCGGGAGCCTATTCTCTCCTTTGAAACTTCGAGCACCAGCCTCTACGCACAAGAAGGTCATCGTAGCCCTGCTTGACCGCAAATCCCTGCGCGGCTACCTCAATCCGGCGAACCTTGGACAGCTCGATCCCATTGACCTTCTGACGCCAAACGGCGAGCATCAGGAGCTTTCGCTCGCGAAGATTCGCGCCATCTACTTTGTTCGCGATTTTGATGACGACTTCGAGCCCGAGCGCAAAGCGTTTCTCAGCAGGCCTAAACTAGACGGTCTTTGGCTTCGCCTTCGTTTCCTCGACGGCGATTCGCTCGAAGGTGTAATCCCAAACGATCTGCTTTCGCTGATGGACAGCGGGCTGCAAATCACACCGCCCGATCTAAACTCCAACACTGACCGCATCTTCATTCCCCGCGCCGCCTTAAGCGAAGTCACTGTCCTCGGCGTTGTCGGTATCGCCCGTCGCAAACCCGCGGCCTCGGCTGCGGTGGCCCAACCTCGACTCTTCAACGAGTAGCGAGAACTTTCTTTTCCGTCCGTCGTTCTGTTGCCTGTAGCTCATTCCTTGGGCCAGGGTGGTTGCACCAATTCGGGAATGCTGTCTGTCGCCGCTGCCGGCGGCGCCTTAAAGGAAAGCTGTTCTGCCAAAAATGCGATGCGCTCCCGCGTTGCCTCTGGACTCAAGGCGTGCCGGGCTTTGTAGATTTTCATCTTCTTTGGCTGGCTGACGACTTGGAAATATCCCTTCTCCATCTCTTCATCGATAAACGGTTCGTCGGAAGCGAATTGCAAAAACACCGTGGCCGGGGCTGCGTTCGATACGTACTTCCCAGCGTCCATCCAAGCATGCTCTTTCATAAAGGCGTCAAGCTTTTCAGGGCCGACCTTCTGCCGGTACTCCAGAAAGCTTTTTGATTTCTTGTCCACCTCGTCCGACAAATCACCGGCCATCAAAACGAAGGCCTTGAACCTCTTATCGATTCCACTGAGGAAACCGCCAGCGCTCGCATCGCAACTGTGGCCCACATATGCGATGCGTTTCGGGTCCACATCAGGCCGCGCTAACAACAAATCAGCGCTGCGTCTCAGGTTCACGACTTGCTGCACCATCACCACAACTTGGTTCTCATTGAATGGCGTGTTGTCCTCGACAAAACCCGGTCGCGTGATTACATGATCTGGCAGAAGTGAAACTACTCCCGACCGCGCTAGAATTACAGCCTCATCTAGAAACTCCGTCCGATTCTTCTTTTCCGAACCTGGCATGCACCAGTGGCCGTAAATCACCGCTGGAAATGGCCCTTTCCCCGCAGGAACCACCAGATAGGCGCTGACGGTTCCTCCGTTCGGTCCAACCGCCTTGGCGCGACCATCTATCGGGCTCGCGTAGGTCGCGTCGTAGATCTTTACGCCGCCGCGATCTTGCACTCCGCGCTGCTCAAGATTCACTGGAGCCGTCTGGTCATACTTCCAGTGCTCCAGGAGCGCGGGATTTACTTGCGGTGTCGCCGGTGCGGCAATCAAAAGAGCGGTCACTGCGAGCATTGGAATCTTCATTGTCCTTGCGCCTCAGCTGGACGTCGGTCTCTCCTGGTGCAAACGAAATCCTTGCAGGCTCCACGCATCGGTCGATTCGTCATGCCGCAACACGTACCGGTTTCCGTCGGAAGCCACAACGCGAAAATAAATCGCTTCTGGCGAATACCAGCGGTCCTCCACTTCCTGTACCTCATACGTTCGCCCATTCAGGGAAAACCGCGCCGGCCTTTCGTCGGCCTTATAGCCCGAGTAACTCTCGACTGTAATCTGCATCGCTCTCAGGCCTCACAGCACAAGCACTGCCGCCCCATCAATGGCATCGGCTTTCACTGCGGCCAATGCCTCGTTCGCCAGCTCGAGCGGAAATACCGTAGCCTTCGGCTTCAAGCCGATCTCGGCAGCGATCTTCAAAAAGTCTTGCGCATCCTGCCGCGTCATGTTCGCCACACTCCGTATCTGTCTCTCGCCCCACAGCAGCAAGTCGTAGTCGAACTCCGGCATGCGGTCCAGATGAATGGCATTGATCGCAACCACACCACCTTTGCGCAAACTGCCTAGCGCCGCAACGACCACATCGCCGCTCGGCGCAAATGTAATCGCGCGATCCAACTTCACCGGCGGGTGCTCTTTTTCGCTACCTACCCACGTGGCTCCCAATGATTCCGCGAGCTTGCGATGCGATTCGCCTCGCGTCGAAACGTGTACTTCACACTGCCAAGCGCGAAGAACCGCGATCGCCAAATGTGCCGACGCGCCAAAACCAAATAGTCCGACTCGCTCGCCTCGCTCGACTCCTGCAACTCGAATACTGCGAAATCCAATGATCCCCGCGCAAAGCAGGGGAGCTGCCTGCGTATCTTCTAAATTTTCCGGCAAGGGGTAAACAAAATCCGCGCGCGCGGCCGCGTACTCCGCATAGCCTCCATCTACCGTGTACCCGGTGAACACCGGCGCATCGCAAAGGTTCTCCATCCCACGCGTGCAAAGTGGACAGGTCCCATCCGCCCCGCCCAGCCATGAAACTCCAACCCGCATTCCAGAAGGCAAATCGGCGGGCGCTCCGTCGACAATTTCTCCGACGATTTGGTGGCCGGGAATCACGGGCCGCCTCTGCGCTACGAGATCCCCTTCCACAATGTGAAGATCCGTCCGGCAAACGCCACACGCCTTAACCCGCAGCAACACCTCTCCAGACCGCAACAGTGGGCGCTCGACCTCACCGAGAACCAAAGGCCGTTCCGGAATAGGCCTGGAATTTTTGAGCACTGCCGCACGCATCACGCCCGCTTTCCCATCCGGCACCTTTCAGTAGTTGCCGACATCAATATAACTCGATTAGTATCCATCTCGCATGCCGCTTCGAACCTTGTTCCTATTGGCCGTTTTTCTGCTCGCTCACCCCGCGCCCTCGCACGCCGTGGACGAGGTTCCCGTAACAATTCGCCAATTCGCCTTGGGAGGAGCTTACTCCTTCGGCTCCGATCCTGTATGGCTGCAAGTTTCTGTCATGAATGCTTCTCCCCAGCGCCATTCTTTACCTTCTGCTTCTTCTGTTTAGCGCGCTTCCCCTGCTGGTGCTTTCGTTTACGTTTGGCGGCGTGGACGTTTCTGATTTCCTTAGGACTACCGGCGCCACCATTCTTGTTCTGGCTGCTGTTTGCGCCCTCGGCCTCTGGTGCTCCTCGCTTTTTCGCCGGAGCGTCCATTCAACCGCGACTGCCTACGGTTTTGTACTTGTTCTTTGCGTCGTCACCGCCATCATTTTTGGCGTTCTTAGTTCTCGGCTCGGCCCAGCGGCGAGTGATCCTCCGGCCTACGTCTAAACCCCGCTGCTTTTCAATCCGTTCTACCCCTTGCTCGCGCTCACCTTTGCTGATGATCGAACTTTCTCCTATCCCCTTTCGTCCTGTCTGTTGTTCGTCGGCATCTTGTGTTTGGCTGCCGACCTGACTATGCGGCGCATCCAGCGATCCGGGGAACAGATTTAGCTCGCTTGCGGCCGCCCTCGTAGCCACGCTTTCTGCATGCCCGCAATCTAGAGGTTGGCGCTCCCGGTCTTCGTTCCCTTCTCCGCTTCCTCTATACTCGCTCCGTTGCTCTGGAGCTGCCCAAATGAAACTCGCTGAACTTGCCGAGAAACTGTCCTGCCGCCTTGAAGGCGACCCCGGCGCCGAAGTGACGGGCGTTGCCGGCATGGACCACGCGGCTCCGGGCAACGTGACCTTTCTCGCCAACCGCCGCTATTTTCCACTGCTCCATAGCACGCGTGCGACGGCCATCTTCATCGAAGACGGCATCCGCATTGAACGCGAGCCCGGCCTGCCATCGCTCGCCGCACTTCGCACCGCAAATCCTTACCTCGCCTTCGCTCGCGCCATCGAACTTTTTTATCAGCCACCAACCTACACACCAGGAATTCACCCCACAGCGGTGATTGCCAAGTCCGCAAAAATCGGCGCGAACGCGCACATTGGGCCGTACTGTTTTGTGGACGAAGACGTCACGCTTGGCACGAATGCCGTTCTGCACAGCTTCGTTGCGCTCTATCGCGGCGCGCAGATCGGGGATCACTTCTTCGCCCACGCACACGCCGTCGTCCGCGAGCACTGCCGCATCGGCCATCGCGTCATTCTGCAGAACGGCGCCATCATCGGCGGCGACGGCCTTGGTTTTGCCAAACAAAAAGACGGCTCGTGGTACAAGATGGCGCAATCCGGCCCTGCTGTTTTAGAAGACGACGTCGAGGTGCAGGCCAATGCGTGCGTGGACCGCGCCACAGTCGGCGAGACGCGCATCGGTCGCGGCGCAAAACTCGACGATTTGGTTCTGATCGGTCACGCGTCGCAGGTAGGGGCAAACGCCATGCTCTGCGGGCAAGTTGGCCTCGCGGGCTCCACAAGAATCGGCGATGGCTGCATCCTCGCCGGCCAGGTCGGCACAGCAGGGCATCTCACCGTTGGCAACGGTGCTGTCATCACCGCAAAAAGCGGAGTACCCAACGACGTTCCGCCCGCCGCTCTATACTCCGGCTATCCCGCCGTGGAGAATCGCCAGTGGCTGAAAACCCAAGCCATCCTCAATCGCCTGCCCGAATTGCAACGCAAAGTGCGCGATCTGGAAGGTCAACTCGAAAAACTAAGATCCCGGTGACATGCAACGCAACGGCCGCCGTTTGACGATAGCGGTTTCCGCCTACGTCGCTCCTGGAAACCCGAATGGCCGCTGATCCGGAGGCAAACCCGCCGCCATGGCGTCGTGCACAACGTCGTTTAGCTCCTCGCGCTCTTCGAAGTTGTAGCGCGACGCATGGATTGGATCGAGAAACTCCACGACAATCTCGCCGGGATGAATCACTAACGAACGCTTCTCCATGATGCGATGCGCGTTGGAACATGCCACAGGCACAATCGGCACTGCGGCTTTGATAGCCATAACCACAGCGCCCTTCTTGAATTCCTGCAAGCGACCGTCCGGGCTCCGCGTGCCCTCGGGATAAATCAAAAACGATTGTCCTCCCCGCATAGCTTCAATCGCTTTTTCGAGGCTGCCGATCGCCGATTCGTGCTTCGAGCGCTCGACCGGGATGAAATGTGCGAGATGGAATGCCTGTCCAACGATCGGCCACTGAAACAGCGACTTCTTCAGCAGGATCGCAATGCGCCGTGGAATCGCGTTGACGACGGCGGGTGCGTCAGCCGAACTGGTGTGATTGGCTACGAATAGGCACGTTCCCGGCGGAATACGCTCCGTGCCTTTGACGTGGACGCGCACTCCCACAGCGCGAACGAAAAACATCGTCCCCCGCGCGCCTGCCCAGTAAAGCGCGTTGGGATTTTTAACGAGCACCGTGAAGATGAGCAGCGGAATGCCGACGATGATGATGTACAGCGAGAGAAAAATCGCAACGAAGAGTGTGCGCAGCATGTTCTGGGCTTAAGCCACTTTCTCGAAAGCTGCTATGGGCGTCAAGATGGACTAGTTGGCCGCAGCAGCTGCCGCGCTTCCGCGCAGCAGGCCCTCGCGAACGGCTTTTGCTTTGGAGCTCGCATTGGAATCTTCGTCGAGCACGTAAATTTTTTCCGTTCGGCCACCCAGGGGGAAAGAAATATCGGATGTTTGCTCGTTGCGGCGAATTTGCAGGCGCAAGATGTCCTCGGGTTTGCGAGCGCGCAGCCAGCCTTCAGGACGGCGCGGCACGCTTTCCTCGTTCCAGGTTTCGATTTCGTCGGCAACGCGAAGGCCGCCACGATCTGCGGTCGAGCCGGAAACAATGGAGCGAACGACTGCTTTGCCACTGGCGTCGCGCTCCACGGTGAATCCAAGTTCGGGACGCGCGACTTCCTGCTGCTTCAGCAGTAGGCCGGCTTTGCTGAGAATTTCGGCATATGGAAGCGGCTCGGCGTGCGCCACGTAGTTCTGGAAGAAGTCTGCAAAGGAGCCGCCAGCAACGGCTTCAGCAGTGAGGCGGATGTCGAGTGAGTCGCGGTAGAACCTATTTTTCTTCGCGAAGTCGTTGTTCATTTTGCGCATCACGTCGTCGAGCGACTTTTCGTTGTTCGTACGGTCGCGAATCAAGATATCGAGGAGCAGGCCCAGTACTTGGCCTTTCGTGTAGTAGGAAACGCTGAAGTCGGGTCCGTTGTAGTAGTTGTATTTTTCAAGCCACGCGTCAAGGCTCGATTGCTCGGCGCTCTGCCAGCGGTTTGCGGGGCGTGACTCGAGTTCGTTGATTTGGCCAGCGAGATCGGAGTAGAAGTCCTGTTTGCTCCAAAGGCCGGAACGCACTTCCGTATAACGTCCGTACGTGCTGGTGACGCCTTCCGCGAACCACAGCGCGCGAGTGTACTGCTCACGCGTGTAGTCAATGGGTTCGAGCGATGCGGGGCGAATTCGCTTCACGTTCCAAAGGTGGAAGAACTCATGCGCCGCGACACCGGAAAGCGTTTGGCCGGAGGAGACGTTGATCGCAGTAGCGTTCGCGTGCTCCATGCCTCCACCAGCGCCGGCAGCGCCTTTGCCAATATGAAGGACAAAGAGATAGCGATCAAAGGGCGCTGCTCCCATCAACTGCAATTCGTAGGCGCAGATCTTGCGCAGCGTGGCTTCAACGTCGGCCTGCTTCCAGTTGTCGCCGTGAACGACTGCAGAGATTGGATGAGGGCCACCCTCGACTTCAAATGACTGGAATCTGCCCACTTCGATTGGAGAATCGGCAAGGACGTCGTAGGAAGACGCGCTGAGTTGGTGGGTACGGTCAGGAGACGGACCGAGTAGCGAGGCGGTTAAGGGGCTGGCGACTCGCCAGTCTTTGGGAATGTCGGCCAAACTCAGAGATATGCGTTCGGCGCGACGCTGAGGAACGTACATCAGAACCATCGCGGGATTAATGAAGGCGTGCTCGTCGTTCAGTTGAGAGGCGAAAGGCCCAGGAGAATCCCAGAAAACTGCGTAGTTAATAGCGACCGCGCCGTTTGCGCGGATCCTCCAGGTAAGCTTGTCGACCTTCTCGGCAGGAAGCAGTGTGTCCGGCTTGTCGGCGGACTGCGCAGAAACTTCTTGAACGCGGCTACTGAAGTCACGGATCTGGTAAAGCGCATTCCAGGTCGGCATCTGGAGAATCAGTTCGCCATGCACGTCCGGAACCAAGATACCGACGTGGAACAAATGTTCGCTCGGGTTCTTAAGTGAAATTGCGTAACTAATGTGCGCACTCGCACGCGCCGCTCCCAGCGTGCACGCCAGGAAGACAAGGAGACAGAGTGGGCGGTAAGTCAGCAATCGCCGCCACGAGCTGAATGCCACTTGTTGGAGTTGTTTGCTCAGCGGAAAAAAGGTCACCGAGGGTCGGCTCCCGCGGGCACCGGCTGCGAGGTGCCTAGTTTGACGAGGAGTTTTTCGCACAGGCCGTCGAAGCTGCCGTTGGACATGATGAGCAGAAGGTCATTGGGTTTTGCGTTGGCAGCGAGAAAGTCGGCCATGGCTTCGCCGCCTGAGACAACGTTAGCTTCTATGCCGAGTGTGCGGACCGATGCGGCAACGGTTTCAGGATCGAGACGGTTTTCGTCGCCGAGCTGCTGCGCGCGGAAGACGCCGCCGAGTGCTACGCGATCGGCGAGGGCGAGAGCCTGCGGGAGCGAGTCCTGAAAGATTTTCCGGCGCATCGAGTTGGAACGCGGTTCAAGGATAGCCCAGAGGCGGCGGTTGGGCCAGCGACCGCGCGCGGCTTCGATAGTGGCGCGTACCGCTGTTGGATGATGCGCGAAGTCGTCCACTACGAGAACGCCGTGGTGTTCGCCTTTGACGTCGAGGCGACGGCGGACCGAACGGAATGACGAGAGAGACTTTTGTAAAGATTTCTCGGAGATGCCTCTTCCCTGCGCGACGATGATGGCGGCGAGAGCATTGAGAACGTTGTGGCGACCAGAGGCTGCTAGAGAAAACTCGCCGAACACTTTTCCGGCATGTGTGACGCAGAACTTCATGTGGTCGCCGTCGAAAGTTGGTTCACTGGCCACCCAGTCGTTTTCAGCTGAAAAGCCATAGGTAACGACAGTACAGAATGCTTTCGCAGCGGCCTGGCGAAGCGCCGGGCCAGATTTCTTGGTATCGCCCCAAATCACAACTTGGCCATTGCGTGGAACGAGATTGACAAGACGCTTGAACGCGAGCTGATAAACGTCGAAGTCAGCGTAGATGTCCGCGTGGTCGAATTCCAGCGCGGTGATGATGAGGTCATCTGGATGGTAGTGGAAGAATTTCGGGCCCCGGTCCCAGAAAGCGGTTTCGTATTCGTCGCCTTCGAGAATCATTTCGGGGCCATTGCCGAGGCCGTAGCTCTTGCCGAAATTCTCGGCAACGCCACCGACGAGAAACGTAGGCTGCTTGCCCGCTGAATGAAAAATCCAGGCGAGCATTGCGGTTGTGGTGGTTTTGCCGTGAGTGCCGCTGACGACGATGGAATGCTTGCCGGGGAGAAAGACTTCTTCGAGGATTTCCGGCATGGAGCGGTACGGAATCTTGCGTTCGAGCATCTCTTCGAGTTCCGGATTTCCGCGGGCGATGATGTTGCCAACGATGACCAGGTCGGGCGCAGGCGTGAGGTTAGCAGCGTCGAAAGTATGGTTATAGGCGATGCCGAGCGAATCGAGCAGCGTGGAGGCTGGCGGATAGACACCGGCGTCGGAGCCGGTCACCCGGAAGCCGTGTTCGCGGAGCATACCGGCGAGTGGCGCCATGGCCGAGCCGGCGATGCCGATGACGTGGATGTGCTGCTTCTTCGATGGGTCTAGAGAAGTCATGGACGGACGGTTGGCTCCAGAATTTCCAGTGTACCTTGACCTTCGGCGACGAGGCGCGCCGGTGCTCCGAGCGGCAAGGTCAGCATCGGGCGAGACGTGTGGCCAATGGGAGCGCCGAAGACGATGGGAATGTTGAACGGGGCGAGGATACGCTGGGCGACGTCTCGAACCGAAGGGCTGTTCGCAAGCGGCGGATCGCACTCGGGGAAATCACCGAGCACGATGCCGCGTACATTTTTGAATTTGCCAGCGTGCTTGAGATGGAGCAGAACGCGATCCACTTGATACGGCTTCATGCCGCGATCTTCGAGGACGAGGAGCGCGCCAGCGGTGTCAAGCTCCCACGGTGTGCCGAGAGTGGCCTCGACCAAGGTCATCGCACCGCCCAAAAGGACTCCGTCCGCCGAGCCGTGAACGATTGGTTCGCCGCCGCAGTCGAGCGCGTAACCTGAACCGATGGTTAGTGCGTGCTGGAAAGAGTCCAGGTGACAGCCATTCACCACTCCCCAGCCATGGTCGAGACCCGCGGCAAGCATAGGGCCATAAAAAGTTGGCCAGCGGTGCTTCTGCCATAAATAAATCTGCAGCGCAGTGAGATCGCTGAAACCAATAAGTGGTTTAACGGTCGGAAGGCTTTCGGGAAGGCCAACATCGAGAAGGTAAGCCGAGCCAAAACCGCCGCGCGTGGCGATGAGCGCGTCGATGGACGGATCGTGGAGGGCGTCGAGAAATTCGGCGCGGCGTTCTTCCGGCGATCCAGTGAAGTAGCCTTGGGAAGTCATCACGCGCTGTGGCGCCACGGTGAAGCCGAGACGCTCCAATTCTTTCTTGCCTGCGGCGATGCGGTCCGCTTTTGCCGGAGAAGCCGGCGCGATCGCTGCGATACGCGAACCTTTACCAAGAGCCTTTGGTTTTTCTGCAGGGCCGGGAGAGGTCATTCCTGCTGCCTTTCGACGGGCAGCATCTCGACGGAAATTCCCGGGCGCGTTATAGCGGCGAGAACTTTTTCCTGCTGGTGATGAGTCACTTCAGCATCAAATTGAATGGTGTGTCTTTCGCCGGTCGCAGAAACCTGGAAGTTGTCGAGTTTGATCTTGAGGTCGCTGAAGATGCGATGGACTTCGGGAACTAGGTCCACGGCGCTGCCGCTGCTCACACGAAACAGCATGTAGCGGCACTTCAGCTTGAGGGCGTCCTCCAAATAGATCAGTCCGGAAAGAGCGACGAGGACGAGAATCGCCGTGATGCCCGACATGCGATAGAAGCCAGCGCCAGCAGCCATTCCGATGGCAGCTTCGACGAAGATTGCGGCTGCCGTGGTTAGGCCGACGACACTGCCGCGTTCGCGAAGGATGACACCTGCACCAAGAAAACCTATCCCCTGGACGATGTTGGAGGCAATGCGCGTGGCGCTGGCGTCACCGGTAGCCTTGGCGTATTCGGCCGAAATGATGGTGAACAACGCGGCACCGAGGCAGACGCATACGCTTGTGCGCATGCCGGCCGGACGTTTGCGGATGCTACGTTCCATGCCGATCGCAGCGCCGAGCAGCGCTGCCCACAGCAGCCTGTTGATTACGGTGGTGAGAGGAAGCATTTTGCGGCGCAGGCCCGCAGTCCGACCAGCACCGAGATGGATTCTACACGTGCTAGAGCTTGAACTGAGTGAGTTTCAGAAAGTGGCGTGCTCTCGCGTGTATCTCTTTGAGTTTAAGTTTGCGAAGGCGTTCGGGGCCGAACTCTTCGACGGCGAAGCTGCCGAGAACGGAACCATAGACCATGGCGCGGCGGAGGGCTGCATCATGCGAACTGCCGCATCCGGCTAGGTAGCCCATAAAGCCACCTGCGAACGAATCGCCTGCTCCGGTTGGATCGTGCGGTTCTTCCAATGGGAATGCCGGGACGCAGAAGACGCCGCGCTTGTCCACCATCATCGCGCCGTATTCACCACGTTTGACGATAAGGGTTTTGGGGCCGAGCTTGAAGATGTGACGAGCTGCGAGAAGGAGATTGTGCTCGTTGGAGAGTTGGCGGGTTTCCGAGTCGTTGATCATCAAGATGTCGACGTGCTTCAGCGTTTCGCGGAGGTCGGCAGGGGTGCGTTCGATCCAGTAGTTCATGGTGTCGAGAGCCACGAGCTTGGGCCGGCGGTTGACCTGCTTTAGAACGCTGGTTTGCAGGCCGGGCGCTATGTTCGCCAGGAAGACGTGAGAGGACTTGCGGAACTTTTCCGGGAGCTTGGGATTGAAGTCTGCGAAGACGTTGAGCTCGGTGACGAGGGTTTCGCGCTCGTTGAGATGCTGAGAATACTTGCCAGCCCAAAAGAAACACTTGCCGGCGGTCCGCTCAAGGCCGAGCGTGTCAATTTTGCGCCCGCGGAAGATGGCTTCGTCTTCTTTGCTGAAGTCGTCGCCGACGATGCCGACGAGATTCACGTGAGTGAAAAAGCTGGCCGCTACGGCGAAGTATGTGGCGGCGCCGCCTATGATGCGATCTACCTTGCCGTATGGACTTTCGATGGCGTCGAATGCTACGGAACCTACGACGAGAAGTGACAAAGGCGTCTCCCTACAAAACCAGAGTTAGAAGCAAAGAACCGACCTGAAAGTCGGCCACTACAAAACTTGCCGGCCCCCGCCCTCAGAAGACGGCCGCTAGAAATTCAAGACATGTACTTGCCGATGATGGGAGCCAGGCGCTTTCTTGTTGCGGCTGGGACGAGCTTGGGATCAGTAATCAGCGCATGTGCCAGGGCCGAATCACACTTGCATTCGTGATGTCCGGGCATGGCTTTTACGGCTTCGCGGAGGACGTGCTGGGCGTTTTCAGCGTTTTGGTTGAGCGTGGCGATGATTTGCGCGCCGGTGACGGATTCATGATCGGGATGCCAGCAATCGTAGTCGGTGATCATGGCGATAGAGGCGTAGCAGAGTTCGGCTTCGCGGGCCAGCTTGGCTTCGGTGACGTTGGTCATGCCGATGACGTCGAAGCCGAGCGTGCGGTGCATGTGGGCCTCGGCGAGAGTGGAGAATTGCGGGCCTTCCATGCAGATGTAGGTGCCTTTGCGATGGACCTTGACGCCGCAGTGAACGCAGGAGTCGGCGAGGACGCCGGAAAGCTGCGGGCAGGTGGGCTTGTCGAACGTCACGTGAGCAACCAGACCGTCGCCGAAGAATGTGGAAACGCGGTATTTGGTGCGATCAACAAACTGGTCGGCGACGAGAAATTCGCCCGGGGCGAGTTCTTCCTTTAGCGACCCTACTGCACTAACCGACACGATGCGGTCGACACCGAGAAGCTTGAGCGCGTAGATATTTGCGCGGTAGTTGATTTCTGTGGGAAGAATGCGATGGCCGCGGCCGTGGCGAGCCAGGAAGGCGACGCGCTTGCCTTCGAGAAGTCCGGTGACGATGGCTTCGGAGGGATCGCCGAAGGGAGTCTTGATGCGGACTTCTTTGGTTTCGGAGAGGCCTTTCATGCTGTAAAGGCCGCTGCCGCCGATGATTCCGATGCTGGCTTGAGCTTTTTTGGCCGCACTCTTCGGCTTGGTTTTCAAAAGAACAGTTCCCTTTCGTGAGTGGAGCTGCGGGCTGGCTTGTGCTGTAAACAGCCCCGATATTTTAGCATGCAGAAAAGAGCCGCCCTAAGGATCCGCACTGCGCTTTAGAGGCGATACAAAACAAAGTCTAGCCGCTTCACGAGAGTCCGGACTTGGCAAGGAGTTGGTTGACGGCGGCGAAGGGGTCTGTGCGACGTTCGGCGACGTCGGCGGCGAGTTGATTGAGGGCGGCTTCTCCGCCGGCAGCGCTGAGGATGCGCTCGAGGATGCGGGCTTCGAGGAGTTCGAGGAGGCGATTGCGCCAGTGCTCGGCGTGTTTTTGGGACCGTTCGGAGCTGGATTCGAAATGGGTGCGGAACTTTGCGACGGCGGCGGCGAGCGCGTCGATGCCTTTGTTGTCGGTGGCGATAGTGCGAATGACAGGTGGATGCCAGCCGTCTCGCGGCATGACGAGCGCTAGCATGGCGTGAAGTTGTTCTTCGAGGCGGTCGGCGCCTTCACGATCGGCCTTGTTGAGAACGAAGATGTCGGCGATTTCCATGAGGCCGGCCTTCATGCTCTGGATGTCGTCGCCGAGACCAGGAACCAGAACAACGAGAACACAATCGGCGAGGCGCACGATGTCGACTTCGTCCTGACCGACGCCCACGGTTTCGATGAGGATTTGGCGCTTGCCTGCGCCGTCTAGGAGTAGAGCGACTTCGGCAGTGGCTCGGGCGAGGCCGCCGAGAAATCCGCGCGTGGCCATGGAGCGAATGAAGATGCCGTCATCGCCGGCGTGACTTTGCATGCGAATGCGGTCGCCGAGAATAGCTCCGCCGGTGTAGGGGCTTGTGGGATCGACGGCGATGACACCGACCCGCTGATCCTGTTTGCGATGGTACGCGGCGAGGCGATCGACGAGTGTGCTTTTGCCGGTGCCGGGCGCACCGGTGACGCCGGTGAGATAGGCCTGGCCGGTTCGCGGAAAGAGATCTTTGAGAAGCGGCTCGGCCTCAGGCGCGTGGTTTTCGATTGCGGTAATCGCGCGCGAGATGGCGCGAACTTCACCGTTGCGGATTTGTGAGGCCCAGGCTTCGATGGCCAGGGCGTTCGAAGGAGGCATCCGCCTATTATTTCTTCCCCAGCAACTGCCGCGCAATGACGAGTTTCTGGATTTCGCTGGTTCCTTCGCCGATGGTGCAGAGCTTCACATCGCGATAAAACTTCTCGGCTGGGTAGTCCTTGATGAAGCCGTAGCCCCCGTGGATTTGTACGCACTCGTTCGCCACGCGGACGGCGATTTCGCTGGCGAAAAGCTTGGCCATGCTGGATTCGCGTGTGAAACGGGCACTATTTTGATCCGCAAGCCACGCGGCCTGATAGACCAGGAGGCGCGCGGCTTCGACCTGAGTGGCCATGTCGGCGAGCTTGAACTGGATAGCCTGAAACTCGCTGATAGGCTGGCCGAACTGCTTGCGCTGTTTGGCGTACTTGATTGCGGCGTCGAGGGCGCCTTGAGCCATGCCGAGAGCGAGCGCGGCGATGGAGATGCGGCCTCCATCGAGAATTTTCAGGCTGCCGATGAATCCCTCGCCTTCTGCGCCGAGGAGGTTCTGCTGCGAAACGCGGCAGTCGGCGAGGATCATTTCGGACGTGTCACTGGCGCGCAGGCCGAGTTTGTTTTCCTTTTTGCCGGGCTTGAAGCCGGGAGTTCCCTTCTCGACGATAAAGGCGCTGATACCGTGGGAATTTTTGGATTTGTCAGTAACGGCCATAGCGACGCAGATGTCGGCGTAGTGACCATTGGTGGTGAAAGTTTTTGCGCCGTTGATGAGCCAGTTGTTGCCGTCGCGTTTTGCGGTGGTGCGAGTGCCGCCGGCGTCGGAGCCAGCTTCGGGTTCGGTCAGCGACCAGGCGCCGATCTTTTTTCCTTGCGCGAGAGGTACGAGATATTTTTGCTTTTGCGCTTCAGTGCCAAATTTGAAGATGTGATTGGCACAGAGCGAGTTGTGAGCGGCGACAATGATGCCGACCGAGCCGTCCACGCGGGAGAGTTCTTCGATGGCGATTACGTACTCGATGTAGCCAAGGCCCGCGCCGCCGTATTGTTCGGGGAAGATCACGCCGAGCAAGCCCATCTCCGCGAGCTTCGGCATGATTTCGATGGGAAAGTGCGAGGCTTCGTCCCACTCCATCACATGAGGGGCGATTTCGCCTTCGGCAAATTCGCGGATACTGCGGCGGAGCTGTTGCTGTTCGTCGGTAAATGCGAAGTTCACGGGGCCTCTTGGATGGCTCAAAAGTTACAGCTATAAGCAACCAAAGATAATTTTATACCAGAGCCGCGACAGCTTCGCCCGGAACAGCGAAAAAGTGACGCGAAATTCACGAGGCAATGGCGATGAGCGCGATTCTCAGGCAGTTTTGCGCTGAGCTTTGGCGACAACTTCGCGCAGAACACGGAGGGCGCGTTCAATCCCTTCCGCGTAGACATCGCAGTGGGTGACGAAGCGAACGGAGTACGGAGCGGTGTCGAGTGCCCAAATGCCGTGAGGTTTCAGGGCGTCGCAGAGTTGCACGGCGTCGAGGCCGGTTGGCTGGCAATCGAAAATGACGATATTGGTTTGAACCTTGGCTGGATCAATGTGTAGGTTGGGTATTTTCGCGATGCCTTCGGCGAGGCGGCAGGCGTTTTGGTGGTCGATCGAGAGACGCTTGGGTGATTCTTCCAAAGCGATCCGGCCGGCTGCAGCGAGGACGCCAACCTGGCGCATGCCGCCGCCGAACATCTTGCGGTAAATGCGAGCTTTTTCGATGAACTCGCGGGAGCCGACAATCATGGAGCCTACGGGAGCGCCCAGGCCTTTGGAAAGGCAGAACATGACCGAGTCAAGGTTCTGCGCGATTGCAGCGACGCTTACGCCGAGCGCGACCGCTGCGTTGAAGATGCGGGCGCCGTCAAGATGCACCTTCAAGCCGGCGGCGTGCGCATGGGCGCAGATGTCGTTGATCTGATCAACGGAGTAAGTTGTGCCCCCGGCCATATTGTGGGTGTTTTCCAGGCAGACAAGGGCGGTTTGCGAATCATAGTAAATTTTCGGGCGAAGGACGGCTTCAATCTGCGACCAGGCGAGGATGCCGTCTTCGCCGCGGGCGACTCGGGGCATACAGCCGGCGATCGCGGACATGGACGCAAGTTCGTAGAGATTGACGTGGCTGCGCTCTTCGCAGATGACTTCGTCGCCGTGATGGGTCCAAACCTTGATCGCGATGAGATTGCCCATGCAGCCGGTGGGAACGAACAGCGCGGCCTCTTTGCCAAAGATTTCAGCGGCTCGACGCTCGAGCGCATTGACGGTTGGGTCTTCCAGATAAACATCGTCGCCAACTTCGGCTTCAGCCATCGCGCGGCGCATGGCGGGCGTAGGACGCGTGACCGTGTCGCTGCGAAGGTCAACAATGTTGGTTTCTGCTCCGGTGGATTGCAGTTCGCGTTCTGGATTGGTCACGGATTGAGTGCTCATGCGGCGTTCTCCCAGGTCTATTCCAGTGCTGGCTGGCGCATTAGTTCGACGAAAGCTTCATTGGAAATGCTCAAGTGCCGCGGCGCAAGCCGGGCGATAGAGCCGGAGCGCTCGATCAAACCGAAGGCTTGCAACGGAGCGAAGCGAGGCTCCAACAACGTACCGTAGACCCGTTCCAACCGCGCAACGTCAATTCCCTCCAACTGACGGAGACCAAGGAAAAGCTCCTCGTCGAGTGCCTGGCCTGCAGAAATCTGTTCCAACTCCTCGACTGGTACTCGCCCTGCCGCAATAACCTGAACGTAGAACGCGGCGTCGTGCGCATTAGCCCAGCGTTGCGAGCCAGAGAAGGAGTGAGCGCCGGCACCGAAGCCGAGATAAGGATCTCGCCGCCAGTACTTGCGGTTGTGCTGCGAGGCAAAGCCGGGCTTGGCGAAATTCGATATTTCGTACTGCTCGTACCCTGCGCCCCGCAGTTCTGCTCGCGCGTGATCGTAGAATTCAGCCATCTGGTCATCCGAAGGAACAGCTGACGCTGAATACTTTGTGCCGCTACGCAACAGTTCGGATCCGAGACGGCTTCCTTCGTCCACTTCGAGCAGATAGATGGAAACGTGCTCGGGTTCGAGATCGACTAATTCGTCGAGGGAATTCTGCCAACTCTCGCTCGTTTGGCGGGGCAAGCCAGCAATGAGGTCAAAACTGATATTGGCGATGCCGGCAGCGCGTAAGATCGGGACTGCCCGGTAAACGTCAGCGCGCCTGTGCATACGACCAGCAGCTTTAAGTTCGCTGTCTGAAAAAGACTGGACGCCGAAGCTGATGCGGTTGATTCCTGCCGCGACCCAGGCCACAGCTTTAACCTGGTCAACTGTCTCGGGGTCCGCTTCGAGCGTGACTTCAGAAAAATCGGTTGCGAACGTATCGCGAATCGCGTTCAAGATGGTCGTGAGGTGAGCCGGATCGAGCAAGCTGGGAGTTCCGCCCCCAAAATAGACGGTATCCACTTCCCGCAAAGCGAACGAGTCAGGCAAAACGACGTCGGCCTTTCGAAGCCGCCGCTGATGCTCTCGAATCTCGGTTTGCACTGCCGAGGCATACGGCGAGAATCTCGCTGGTGACACGACGCCGGTGTGGAAATTGCAGTAGGTGCATTTGGTCTGGCAAAACGGCACCTGTATGTAAATGCCGAGATTCATGGTTGCTCAAAAACTCTAGCATACCGTGACGCGCGAACCTGCCGATCTTCGGATGTCGCTATCACGAGTCGCGCACGACTTTGACGAAAACAGTACGCTCGCGGGGGCCGTCGAATTCGCACAGGAAGATGCCCTGCCACGTGCCAAGTGCCAAAGCGCCGTTCTCAACCAGAATCGTTTGGCTCGTGCCGGTGAGTATCGCTTTCATATGCGAATCGGTGTTTCCTTCAACGTGGCGGTACGCCCCTTCATGCGGAATCAAGCGGTCGAAAATGCCTTCGACGTCGCGGGCTACGTCTGGGTCGGCGTGCTCATTGATGGCGACTCCCGCAGTGGTGTGAGGCACGTAGACGTAGCAGATGCCGCCGCTGATTCCCGAATCGCGAATTACGGATTCAACTGCACGAGTGACGTCGACGAATTGAGTGCGTCTCGCAGTCTTGATGCGAAGCGTTTTCATGCCGCGCGGATCATCATGGAGTCGGAATAACGAAGTGCGTGCCGGCGTTCTTCAGACCTGAGTGCCGTTCGATTTCGTCGAAGGCGGCTTGGCCCCATCGCGCGGCAAACGGCAGAAAAGAGAGTTCGCGCGATTGCAGAGCCTTGTTCGGATAGATCAGGTTCGAGAGAAATTCCTGATGAGACGCGACTGTGCCTGATTTGCGATCCAATGCTCGGCCAATCATCTGCTGCAGCTTTTCGGTCTGATATTCAATCTTGTTTTGCGCCGTTTCGACGGCGGTCTCGAGCGTAGGGTCTAACACCGACACGGCGTCCGACCATTGCCGGAGCCGCTTCTGGATTTCGCCACCGTTTTCCTGCAATAACGTGGCCAGGTTTTCAGGAATACTCGCCGCACTCATCCGCTTCCCTAGCTCTTGCGGACCTTCCCATACCTGCTCGACTTCGATTCCATATTGTTTCAGGAGGCGCTGTGCTTTCGCGTCAACCAAGGTGAAGCCGGGACGAGGAAGCATTACGGGCATCCTTCCGAGCAAATGCCGGTAGAGGACTTCAGACTGGGCGAAGTAAGAGATTTCGGCCGGACCACCGATGTACGCCACAGTTGGGAGCAAGAAGTCCTGCACGACTGGACGGAATAGCGCGTTAGGGCTGAAGTTCTCTGGCTCATTTCGAACCGCACGCAGAAGCTCTTGCTGGCTCCACGTCCGGTTGCCAGCTGCGAATTTTCCATCGCCGTCGGTGATGACCTGGCGACCATCCTGGGAAATATGGAAGAGAATTGTGCTCCGAGAAGTCACCTTCACCTGGGGAGCGTAGCCAGCCTGCTCCAGCTGTTTGTCACGATGGAGCAAAGCTTCATCAATTGCGTCGCGCTCGTCCACTGCACGTGAAAGAATGGGCTCCGCGAGGCGATGCAGGCGAAGGTCGAGCGGGTCCAGCAAGATCAGTCCGGCATGTTTCAGCAAGCGGGCAAAGAGTTTCCCGAAGGCGCTTCCGTAGGTTTCCCGTGATTCGTAACACTCGTTCAGAACAGCCGCCATCTCGGTGCTGCCGTCGCTACCGAGCACTTCCACTGCGGCTCTTCGCAAGACCTCCACTTCTGAGCCAAGCGGCACCCGGCCGACGGGTGCTGCATTTCCGACGCCTGCGGGCAGCTCAAGTTTGACGAGTTTGCCATTGTGAAAGAGGGTGGTGTGGCGAACCTCGTCAAGATCGTGGTCTTCGGTGGCCATCCAGAAAATCGGGACGGCATCCACGCCCTGCTCGGTTAAATCCTTCGCAATCCGGAAAGCCGCAATCGCTTTGTAGACGGCATAGCAAGGGCCGCTGAATAGGCCAACTTGCTGGCCGGACACAACTGCCACCGCGCCCTTTTCGAATCGAGCCAAATTTGCGAATGTGGCCGCGCCTGCGCCAAGCAGCTCATTCTGCTGACGCAATATCGCCACGACTTCGGCGCGTCGGGCAGCCGGATAATCGAGCGAGCGGGCAACGCTCTGAATGCTCTCAAGGTTCGGTTTGTGCGGAAAGAATGGAGCGACGAGTTCGAAGGAATGAACATAGTCGCGCAGCAGCTTCGGCTGATGGGGGAGCGTTTCCACTGGGAGGGCGCGACAATGCATGGAGTTTAGATGATAGACGGGCGATTCGGTCACAAGCAATGGACGCGGGAATGATCCAAAGGAAAGCCGCGACCTGTCAGGATTCAGCTGGGCTCAGGCCGTGGCTGCGACGGGCTCCAACGCCGTCATGAGTTTGTGAATTTGCTGTTTCTTTTCCTCGGCCAAAGGTAGCAAGGGCAGGCGCGGAAGGCCACCATAGTAGCCCCGCAGATCCATAGCGTATTTCAAGCCAGCAATCCCGTTCTCGGACGCAATGGTTTTAGAGGCGTTCGCCACTTGCTGCTGTTGGGCGAGTGCATCCGCATGATGCCCGGCTTTCCAGCTTTCGTAAATTTCTACGCACCGTTCGGGAAGGGCCGATGCCAGGGCGAGAATGGCTCCCCTCGCGCCCGCCGCGAGAGCGGGGTAGACCACACCTGCGCCGCCCGTGAGGACGCGGAAGGATTGCGGCGCTTTCGCGGCCACCTCCGCTACTCGCTGAATGACGCCTGAGCTGTCTTTGATACCGGCAATGTTGGGATGTTGGGCTAAAGCCAGGATTTCGGGAGTATCCAAAGCGACCCCGGTGAAAATCGGCACGGAGTAGAGTAGAACCGGGATGGGCGAAGCGTCGGCCACACTGCGATAGTGCCGCAGGTACACTTCGGATTTGTAAGCCGGTTTGTAGTAGTACGGCGTCTTAACGAGGGCCACGTCATAGCCCAAGTTCGCGGCGCGCTTACAGCGAGCTATAGTTTCGGCCGTGGATTCCGCGCCGGCCCCCGCGATCAGAAGCTTGCCGGGAGCTGCCTTCTCTTTCGCTGCAACGAGCAGGGATTCACCTTCAACGCTGGAAAGCAGCACCGACTCGCCGGTGGAACCGAGGACAACATAACCCGACAATCCGGTCTTGTTGTAACGCTCGACATTTTCCATGAATCGTTCAATCGCGACGGAGCCATCTTCGCGATACGGCGTGGTAAGAGCAGGAAATATGCCGGCAATTTCCACGGTCAATCTCCGGACGCGGTCGAGCCAGAGGCGGCTACTTGGCCGCGGTGCAAGTCCTGCAGGGCTGCCACTTCAGTTCCCTGCTCGATCAATGCGCGGATGCCGCGCGCAGCAGCATGGGCAGCCGCCAGTGTGGTGATACAAGGAATGTTGTAGCGAATCGCTGCGCGGCGAATAGATTTCTCGTCATAAAACGATTCCCGCCCGAGCGGAGTGTTGACGATCAGATCGATTTTCCCGGTCTTGATCAGGTCCACGATGTTCGGGCGGCCCTCGTTGACTTTGAACACCGCTTCAGCTTCGACGCCTGCAGCGCGCAAAGCCGCGGTGGTTCCACGCGTTGCAGTGAGCTGGAATCCGAGCGACGACAGTTCCTTGCCAATCGAGATGAGATGCTTTTTGTCGCGGTCGTTCACGCTAAGAAAAACAGTTCCCTTGCGCGGCAACCTCTGGCTGGCGGCGAGCTGCGCTTTGGCAAATGCCAGGCCGTACGAAGTGGAAATCCCCATTACCTCGCCGGTCGAGCGCATTTCGGGACCGAGGATGGTATCGACACCGCGGAACTTGTTGAAAGGAAACACTGGCGACTTTACGGAGTAGAACTCGCGTACGGCAATTTCTGCAACGCCGTTATGGTGAACGAGCGGCAGATCCATGTCGGCAAGTTTCCTGCCTGCCATCAGGCGCGCCGCAACTTTCGCAAGGGGCACGCCGGTCGCTTTGCTGACGTACGGCACGGTGCGTGACGCGCGCGGATTGACTTCAAGCACGTAAACCGTGTCGCGCTGAATCGCGTACTGCACGTTCATTAGCCCGACTACTTTAAGGGCAAGCGCCAGCCGCTTGGTATAGTCGCGAATCGTTTCAACAACCGCGGGAGAAAGGCTCACTGGTGGCAGAACACAAGAGGAGTCGCCCGAGTGCACTCCGGCTTCTTCAATGTGTTCCATAATCCCGCCGATGACGACGTTGGTTCCATCGGCGAGTGCGTCCACGTCCACTTCGGTGGCTTCTTCCAGAAACTGGTCAATGAGCACGGGCCGCGCCGGGCCCATCAACGCCGCTTGTGCGACGTAGTCCTGCACAGTGTTCGCGTCGTACGCGATGACCATGGCGCGTCCGCCGAGCACATAGCTGGGACGTACCAGCACCGGCAAGCCAATTTCTCCGGCAAGACGCGCGGCTTCTTCCGGAACCAACGCCGTCGCATTGCGTGGCTGTGGAATCTTCAGCTCTTCGAGGAGTCGCCCAAAGCGGCGGCGGTCCTCGGCAAGATCGATTGACTCGGGAGCGGTTCCGATGATGGGCACGCCGTTCCGCTTCAGTTCCAACGCAAGATTCAGGGGCGTCTGTCCGCCGAACTGAACGATGACGCCCTGCGGTTTTTCTTTTTCCACGATCGCCAACACGTCCTCGAGCGTCAGTGGTTCGAAATAGAGCCTGTCAGAAGTGTCGTAGTCCGTCGAAACCGTTTCAGGGTTGCAATTCACCATGATGGTTTCGAAGCCATCTTCGCGCAGGGCGAAAGCCGCGTGGCAGCAGCAATAGTCGAATTCGATTCCCTGCCCGATGCGGTTAGGGCCGCTGCCAAGGATCATGATCTTCGGCTTGGCTTGAGCGTCGGACTCGTCTTCTTCCTCGTATGTGGAATACATGTACGGCGTGTAGGACTCAAACTCGGCTGCGCAGGTATCGACACGCTTAAAAACAGGGGCCACACCATAGCGAGCGCGCTGCAGTCGGACCGCGGCCGGCGTAGTCTTCCACATTTGTGCGAGCTGTTCGTCGCTTGTTCCGTGGCGCTTCACTTCGCGCAGCAATTCTTTTGAAGCTGTCTCGACGGTCACGCCGGCCGCGCGTTTGTTCATCGCCACCAGGTCTTCGACTTGCCTCAGGAACCAAGGATCGATTTTAGTCAGTTCGCCGATCTCTTCCGCATGGAGTCCGCGATCAACTGCTGTGAGGAGCCAATGGATACGATCCGGCCGTGGCGTAGCCAGCTTTTCGCGCAGCAGCGAATCCGGCGTGTCCGCGGGAGCGCGCCACGGCGTGTGCGGCTCAAGCGATCGAATTGCCTTTTGCAGCGACTCCTTGAACGTGCGGCCGATGGCCATCACTTCGCCGACCGATTTCATTTGCGTGCCGAGCGTACTGTCGGAACCGGGAAATTTTTCGAATTGCCACTTCGGAATTTTGGTGACTACGTAGTCGATCGTCGGCTCGAACGAAGCCGGCGTCTTCTTGGTGATGTCGTTCGGAATTTCGTCGAGCGACATACCGACGGCCAGGCGTGCAGCAATTTTTGCAATCGGAAAACCTGTCGCCTTGCTAGCCAGGGCCGAGCTGCGAGAGACGCGCGGATTCATCTCGATCACTACCATCCGGCCGTTTTCAGGATTGACCGCGAACTGAACGTTCGAGCCGCCCGTCTCAACGCCTACTTCGCGCAGGATCGCGGACGCGGCATCACGCATCCGCTGGTATTCCTTGTCAGTCAGCGTCTGCGCTGGGGCGACCGTAATCGAATCGCCGGTGTGTACGCCCATGGGATCGAAGTTTTCGATCGTGCAGATGACTACGAAGTTGTCTCGGTAGTCGCGCATCACTTCGAGTTCGAATTCCTTCCACCCGAGAACGGACTCTTCCACAAGTGCTTCATGCACCGGGCTCGCATCAAGAGCTTGGGCGATGGCATCGGCAAACTCTTCGCGGTTGTACGCGATCGCGCCGCCAGTGCCACCCAGCGTAAACGACGGACGAATCACGAGCGGAAATCCAAGCTGCTCGCAAAGACGCATGGCGTCCTGTGCATTATTGATGAGAGCCGACGCCGGAACTTCCAAGCCGATCTTGCGGCAGGCGTCCTTAAACCAGAGACGATCCTCAGCAACTTTGATGGCGCGTAAAGACGCGCCGATCATTTCCACTTTGTATTTTTCCAGGATGCCGCCTTCGGCAAGTTCGACGGCAAGGTTGAGCGCGGTCTGCCCGCCGACTGTCGGCAACAAAGCATCGGGCTTTTCGCGTGCGATGATCGCTTCCAAGTATTCCCTCGAGAGCGGCTCGATGTACGTGCGATCGGCCATCTCCGGATCGGTCATGATGGTGGCAGGATTCGAGTTGACGAGAACTGTCTCGTAGCCCTCAGCACGCAGTGCTTTGCATGCTTGAGCTCCCGAATAATCAAACTCGCACGCCTGGCCGATAATGATCGGGCCCGACCCGATGATCAGAATCTTCTTGATATCTTTCCGCTTCGGCATTTCACCCCTTCGAAAGCCTTGACCTGCGCAGCTGTTACCGGCGCGAGCTCCCCGGCTGCTTCCATTCCTTCATCAAATCCGTAAACTGCGTGAACAGATAGTGTGAATCGTGAGGGCCGGGCGACGCTTCCGGGTGATATTGCACGCTGAAAAGCGGCAAATTTTTGTGGCGCATGCCTTCGTTGGTGTGGTCGTTGAGATTCAAGTGCGTCACTTCGACGTCGCTTGAGGGTAACGATTCGGGATCAACGCAAAAGCCATGATTCTGCGCGGTGATCTCCACTTGGTTCGTAAGGAGATTCTTGACCGGATGATTCGAACCGTGATGCCCGAATTTGAGCTTAAAGGTTTTGCCGCCCAGCGCGAGGCCGCATACCTGATGCCCAAGGCAAATCCCGAACACCGGCACCTTGCCGACGAAGTTGCGCACGTTCTGAACCGCGTATTCCATCGGTTCAGGATCTCCCGGCCCGTTCGACAGGAAGACACCGTCAGGCCTCATCGCAAGGACGTCTTCGGCGGAAGTCATGGCAGGCACAACGCTGACCTCACAGTGATGGTCAGTCAGCAATCGCAGAATGTTTTGCTTGATGCCGAAGTCATAAGCCACGACGCGCAGCTTCTGAGCGTCTTCGTTGGCTTCCGCTTCGCCCATTTCCTCCGACCACGGCGAGGTAGCCAGTTCGATCGAGCCTTTGGCCCAATCGTAAGGTTTCGCGCAACTTACACGGCTAGCCAACTCCTGCCCCGCCATCGTAGGCAAGCTATTGGCTTCGTAAATCAGCTGGTCAGCAGGAATTCCATCCGTAGAGACGACACCACGCAGCGCGCCGACTTTCCGGATATGTCGAACCAGCGCCCGCGTATCGATATCCCAAATGACCGGAATCTTGTGGCGATTCAAATAGAGATGGGCCGTTTCGGTAGAGCGCCAGTTCGACGCGATCTGCGAAAATTCGCGGACCACCAGTGACTCGATGTAAGGCTTCCCTGCCTCTTCATCTTCGAGATTTGCCCCGACGTTTCCAATGTGCGGATACGTCAAGCAGACAATCTGTCCGGCATAACTGGGATCCGTGAAAACTTCCTGATAACCGGTGAGGCTGGTATTGAAAACGACTTCGCCGCCGCGGCGCGTAATCGCGCCCGCCGCGCGGCCATTAAATACGCGCCCGTCCTCGAGCGCCAGAGTTGCGGGACGATGCAGAACTTCGGTCAGTGTGCCCTCCGCTGATCATTTTTCTTTTGCTTCTGTGGTCGTGCCGCCCAGTGAACCGAAGTGGTCCACGGGCCAATAGGCGAAAACCGCTCGCCCATAGATAAACCGGCTGGGGACGGGGCCGAACACTCGCGAATCGTTCGAACTGATGCGATGGTCGCCCATCACAAAATACATGCTGGGCGGCACACGCACTGGGCCGTAGTCGCTCAAATCCTCATACTGTGGGGGAACGTACGGCTCTTTGATTTCTTCCCCATCGACGTACACCATGCCCTGCCGGATCTCAACGCTTTCTCCCGGCAGCGCGATCACCCGCTTGATGAACGATTTCGTGCGGTCCAGCGGATACCAGAACACAACCACGTCTCCGCGCTGGATCGGCTCGAAGCGATAGACAAACTTGTTGATAAAAATTCTTTCCTGGTCAGAAAGCAGCGGCGCCATGCTGGTGCCTTCCACCTTTACTGGCTGGTAGAGGAAGATGATGATGACCAAGGCCAAGCCGATCGCGATGAGCAGGTCGCGGGTCCAGACGCGCACCTCATGGCGCAAGTGCCTGTGCCGCTGCTTGTCTTTTTCCTCTAAGGAATGGAGCGCCGGTTCCACGGCATCATCAGGTGGATTCGCGGGAGACGTCAGTGGGCGCTCGTCCGTATTCGGCATGTGTGCTTACTTCTTTTAGTTATAGCACGCGGAGTGCTGAGGTTTCTACGATGAATCGCTGATAGCGGAAGCCGTGGCCATTTTTTCGTCGGGAGAATCAGTTTTCCTGTTAACGCGGATTTGCTTGCAAAGGTCAGCGGTACGCACTACGGGGTATTACACATCGAGAGCATAATTCACTGCGGCCAGGCAGGCGGTCACGGCGGTCTCGGTTCTTAGGATCAGGGAACCTAGGGACGCCTCCGCAAAGCCGGCATCGTGGGCTTCGCTGAACTCCCCTTCCGTCCATCCGCCTTCGGGGCCAATTGCCACCACAACATGATCGGGGCGCTGACCTTCCAAAACACGTCGCAAAGGAGTTTCAGTTCGCTCAGAGAGCACTAGCCGCAGCCCATCACCTACGCTGCGAAATGCTGTTTTTGGCGAGGCCACACCTGCAATCTCTGGAAGCCGCAGTCGTCTGGATTGTTGCGACGCCTCGAAGGCAATTCTCTTCCAACGCTCAGCGCGCTTCCCTGCCGCGGCGAGCAGTCCCTTTTCGCTCCGCGCCGCGGCCAAAGGCACTATCCGGTCGACGCCTAACTCGGTGGCTTTTTCAATCGCCCATTCAAACGCATCGAATTTCACTATGGCGAGCAATAGAGTCTTCTGTAAGGAGGAAATTCGAACGGGAATTGATTCGAGAAGAGAAAAGTCGACTCGGTCTCGGCTGGAGAACTCAATCTTCCCAAGGCGCACCGACGTTCCGTCACTCAATTCATAAAGTTGACCTGGCTCAGCTCTCAGCACCCGTCCAAGATGATGAGCCGCTTCGCCGGTGAGCACTGCCCGATCCGCTTCGAACGCATCTACAAAGAATCGCCTTCGCACTTGCGCTCCGCGGTTAGCCCGCCACTATCCGAAAATGTCTTTTACTTTGTCGAAGAATGAAGACCCGCGCTCCGCCGGCTTATTATCCACCTTTAACGTCGCACCCAATTGCTCCATCAGCTTCCGCTGGTCACGGTTCAGCTTCGACGGCGTGATCACGCGCACGTGATAGTACAAATCGCCTTTGCCCCCGCCGCGCGGATCGGGCAGCCCGTGCCCCTTGATCCGGAAGACCGCGCCGCCTTGCGTACCTTCGGGAATCTTCAGCTTCTCTTCGCCATTCAAGCCCGGCACTGACAGCTCCGCGCCAAGCGCCGCCTGCGTAATGCTCACGGGAATCGTGCAATACAAGTCCGCGCCCCGCCGCTCAAAAAAAGAGTGTTCCTTGACTTCCAGCACCACATATAAATCGCCCGTGGGACCACCGTTCGAGCCCGGCTCTCCTTCGCCGGGAACACGTAACCGCGTCCCCGTATCTACGCCCGCCGGCACGCGAAGCTCGATCGTCTTCTCTTTTTCCAGCCGCCCCTGCCCGCGGCATTCCGTGCATCGTTCCTTAATCACTTGCCCCGCGCCCTGACAAGCCGGGCACGTCCGTGTGATGGTGAAGAACCCTTGCTGGTAAGCCAGTTGCCCGCGCCCGCCGCATGCCTGGCAAGATGTAGCTCCGGTTCCGGCCTTCGCGCCAGTGCCATGGCACGCCCCGCAGAGCTCCTGCTTCGGCAGTTTAATCTTTGTCGAGACACCCGCGGCCGCTTCCTCAAACGTCAGGGTCATGTCGTACCGCAAGTCCGAACCGCGCTGCGCCCGATTGCGGCCGCGACGCCCTCCGCCTCCAAACAAATCCTCGAATCCGAAGAAGTCGCCAAAAATGTCGTGGAAGTCCTGGAACACCGTCCCATTGAAATCCACGCCGCCACCTACTCCACTCAAACCGGCATGGCCGTAGGTGTCGTAGACCTGCCGTTTTTCTTGGTCGCTGAGCGCGCTGTAAGCTTCTGTGCACTCGCGAAACTTAGCCTCGGCCTCGTGTTTGTTCTCCGGATTGCGGTCCGGGTGCCACTTCAGCGCAGCCTTGCGGTAGGACGCTTTGATCTCTTCAACCGAAGCCGTCCGTTCGACACCAAGCACTTCATAAAAATCCCGCTGATTTGCCTTTGCCATTCCCTTTCTTCCTCGTACCCCCGGTTCGAAACGACTAATTTACTTTGGATGCCGCCGCCGGATGTACCGCCACACGCACCATCGCCGGCCGCAACACGCGCCCATGAAAGACATATCCCGGCTGAAAAACCTGCAGCACCGTTCCGTCCTCTTGCTCCGTAGTTTCCGTACGATCCATCGCTTGGTGCAGATGCGGATCAAACGGCTTCCCGACCGGATCCACTCGCTCGGCCCCAAGCTTCGCCACGTTTTCCACCAACTGCTTGTAGATCAACTCAAATCCTCGACGGTAATTTTCGTATTCTGCCTCGCGATGGGCCGCCAGCGCATGCTCAAAGCCGTCAATCACCGGTATCAGGCTTTCGATCACTCGCCCCGTCGCCCGTTTGTTATCCTCAGCGCGCTCCCGCTCGATGCGCTTCTTGTAATTGTCGAAATCGGCCTGCCGCCGCAGCAGCGTTTGTCGCAGATCTTCCAGTTCCTTCGCCAGCTTAGCGACGCCTGCGTCCGTTCGTCCGCCATCGTTGTCAAGATTTGCTTCCGATTCATCACTGCCCTGGTTGAAGCGGTTATTCATCTCTTTCTCGTCCACCGAGTCCTCGTTTCTAGCTAGGAAACCTTCTTGCTTCATCCGCTTGGCGGAATGACCGCCGGCTACGAAATCTTGTTCAAAGTCTCGCTGAAAAGCTGCGCTACGTAGGCCACTGCGTTCACCGCCCGCTCATAATGCATTCGCGTCGGTCCCAGCACCCCCAGCGATCCTTGCACTCCGTCTCCGCGGGTATACGCCGCGCTAATCAACGCCAGGTTTTCACCGGCAGGGGAAATCTCCTTCACGCCAATCTGCACCAGCACAGGTTCAGGGGCGTCGATGCAGGCGTTTAGCACTGTCACAAGACGGTGCTTCTCTTCAATTGCCGCCAGCAACTCGCGTAACTGTGACTGATTCGCAAATTCCGGCACTCCAACGATCTGAGACGTACCTTCAATGTGCAGCTGCGGGGCCGTCTCTTCCCCCAATACCGCCGGATCGCACAGCGCTAAAGCGCTCCGTAGCAATCCTTCGTATTGCTCTCGCTCCGTCGCAAGTTTCGTCAGCAAGTCGGCGCGAATCGCCTCCAGCGTCCAGCCCGAATATTGCCGGTTCAAAAACTCGGCTGTAACGTCCAATTCTTGCTGGGTGAACGAGCGTGGCGGACGCAGCACCTTGTCGCGCGTAATCCCACCCGGCGAAATCAACACCACTACCACCCGTCCGTCAGGCAGCAGCCAAATTCGCGCATGCTCCAGAATCGTTTTGCTCAGTGGCGGCGAAACGACAATCCCCAGTCCATTCGAAACTTCAGCCAGCACGTGTCCTGCGCGTTCCGTCACTTCGGCGCGAGAATTCGCCGCAGCGAACTCCCTCCGGATCCAGGCTCGATCTTCGACGCTGAGTGTCGCCTGCGAAGCAATCTCTTGCGCAAAAAACCGATAAGCGGCCGCCGTCGGCACTCGCCCCGCCGAGGTGTGCGGCTGATACAAATACCCGCCGTCCTCGAGGTCTGCCATGACATTGCGAATAGTGGCCGGGCTTAGCGTCTCCTCGTATCGCTTGGAAATGGCGCGCGAAGACACCGGCTCCCCCGTCTCGATGTACGTGCGGACTAGGTCAGCCAGGATCTGCCGGTTGCGGCGTTCCTGAAGTGGCGCGTTTTTCATCGTTAGCACTCTCGCTAGTCGAGTGCTATCTTCTATTTTAGAAACGCTGTCAAGCCCCGGTCAATTTCTTCCGCTTTTCTGGTGTTGTGCGGACATGTAGCCGCAGTCTTCAGACCGCGGGTTTTTCCGCGGAATCCTCAATCCGCGTTGTCGATCTGCGCTCTCTGCAGCTTATCCGAGTAGTCGATATAAAGCGTCTTCCATTCTGTATAGAAGTCAATCGCCGCAATCGCTGCCTCGCGGTGACCATTCCCGGTCTGCTTCGTTCCGCCAAAAGGCAAGTGCGTCTCGGCTCCAATCGTCGGCGCATTCACATAGACAATGCCCGTGTAAATATCCCGCATCGCCGCAAACGCCTGGTTCACATTCTTGGTGTAAATCGAAGCCGACAAGCCGTAGGCGACACCGTTCGCAATGTCGATCGCTTCATCAAAACTCCCAAACGGAATCAGCGACACAACCGGCCCAAAAATTTCTTCCTGTGCGACGCGCATCTTCGCGGTGCAATCGCCAAACACGGTCGGCGCATGGAACCATCCCTTCGCGAATGCGCCATCGCTCAGTCGATTCCCGCCGGTCAGCAGTTTTGCACCTTCGTTCTTGCCAATCTCCACGTACGACATCACCGTCTGCAGTTGCTGCTCGTTGATGCACGGCCCCATCTCCACACCGGCATCGAGTCCGTTCCCTACTTTCAATTTCTTCACACGCTCCACCAGTCGCTTCGCAAATTCCCCGTACACGCTCTTGTGCACCGCAACGCGGCTCGCGGCGGTACACCGCTGCCCGGTCGTGCCGAATCCGCCCCACACCGCGCCATCCACCGCGAGGTCGAGGTTCGCATCGTCCATCACGATGATGATGTTCTTTCCGCCCATCTCCAGCGAGACATGCTTGAAGTCCGGCGCGCAGGCCTGCGCGATGATCCGCCCCACTGCGGTCGAACCAGTAAAGCTCATCACCGGCACTTCTTTGTGCTGCGACAACGGCGCGCCAGCCCCAGGCCCATCCCCGCTCACCAAATTCACCACGCCCTTCGGCAATCCCGCCTCCACCAGTGTCTGCACCAAGTGATACGACGACAGCGGCGTGTCTTCCGCCGGCTTCAGTACCACCGTATTCCCCGCTACCAGCGCCGGCATCATCTTCCACGACGGTATCGCCATCGGAAAATTCCACGGCGTAATCATTCCGCACACGCCGATCGACTGCCGCGTGCTCATCGCGAACTTGTTCGGCAGTTCCGAAGGCGTGGTTTGCCCAAACAGTCGCCGCCCTTCGCCCGCCATGTAGTAGGTCATGTCGATCGCTTCTTGCACGTCACCGCGCGTCTCCGCCAGCACTTTGCCCATCTCGCGCGTCATGTCCCGCGAGGATTCTTCCTTGCGCTGCACCAGCAGCTCCGCCGTGCGATACAGAATCTCGGCCCGCTTCGGAGCCGGCACCAGCCGCCAAGATTTGTAAGCCTCTTTCGCCGCGTCTACTGCTGCATCGACGTCTTCCGCGCCCGAAGACACAAACATTCCCACCAGCTCATCCGTGTTCGCCGGATTGCGATTCTCGTACGCCTTGCCGCCGCTCGCGTCCACCCATTCTCCGTTTATGAAATTCTTGTACACGCGCGGAGCCGCTGCCGTTGCCATAACTCTCCCTCACTCTCTGTCGCTTAGCGAATCTTCCTGGCCGGATACTTCTCGTGACATTCTCTGCAGACATAAAACTTTAGCACCCGCCTCGAAACACCGTCAAACCGTGCCGTCTCTGCAGAATCTCGAGATTTCGGTGGTTGGCTGAACCAAGTCACGCGAAGATGGGCGCTAACCTATGAACTATTTCGAAGACCTTGCAGACTACAAATATTTCGCTCGCCACTACTATCGACCGATCGCAAAGAATATTGCATGGCTAGATCGAGGCTACCAGTTTAACAAAGCACAGCCCACGGAAGAGTTCCAACGTCCCCGATATTTTGACGAAAGTTAGAATGCAATTTACCGCGCGCTGCTCGTCTTATCGGAAACCACAGCCCCGCCCTTCATCACCCACTTCACCCTATTGATTGCCACTCCAATATCCGCCGTAGGATCCCCGTCCACCGCCACCAGATCCGCAAAGTACGCAGGCGCAACGGCCCCCAACTCCCCGCTCTTCCCCAACAACTCCGCCGCATTCACCGTAGCCGTCTTCAACGCCTCTTCCGGAGTCAGTCCCGCCTTCACAAACCAACCGAGCTCCCGCGTATTCTCACCAAACATCGAGTAAATCGCGTCCGAACCCATCGCAATCTTCACGCCCGCCTTGTGGGCCTTCCGCGCCGTCTCCAGATTGCGCTGAATGTACGCCTTACTCTTCTCCTGGAATCCGTCCGCGTACCCGATCTTCTGCCAGTTGTCGATGTAATAGCGGTTGTGGTCAATCGTCGGTACATAAAACGTTCCGCGCTTCACCATTTCCGCGATCGTGGCGTCATCCATGTCCGTTGCATGCTCCACGGAGTCCGCGCCCGCACGCACCGCATCCCGTGCGCCATCCGGTCCATACGAGTGGACGGCAATCTTCTTCCCAAACTGGTGCGCCGCATCCACCGCCGCTTTGATCTCGTCGTAGTTGTAAGTCTCAAATCCGCTCGTGTCGTCATCCGTTCCCGTCGACGCATACATCTTGATCACGTCCGCTCCCGCTGCCACCTGCTGGCGCACCGCGCGCAACACTTCCGGCACTCCATCTGCCGTGGCCGTACCCGGAACCGCCGCCACCGGCTTGCCTGTCGGCGTCATCGAAACGTTCAGCCCATAACCCGAGACAAACATTCGCGGCCCGATCATCTCTCCGCGATTGATCAAGTCCCGCATCGCAATGTCCATGTACTGATCCGCGCCCAAATCGCGAACCGTCGTCACGCCCGCTTCCAGCATGCGCATCGCGCCCTTGCGCGCCAGAAACACTTCCACGGCCGGAGAGTTCGACAGCTGCTTCAGCATAGGCACCGTTTGCCCTGTCGTGGTGGGCGGCGTCTCATCGGTGTAAATCGTCGAATGCGTGTGTACGTCGATCAGCCCCGGCAGCCCGTAATATTTCGACCGGTCCACTATCTCCGCGCCCGCCGGAATCCGCTTCGCGTCCGTCGTCACTTCTTTCACGCGCTCGCCTTCCACAATCACAATCGCGTTCGTCCAGACCCTCCCCTTGCCATCCCACAACTTCCCGAACTTCACCGCTTTCACGTTCTTGCCTGTTGTGTCGCCGGATTTAAGCTGCCTTGCCGCGCAAACAGCAGCCGCGCATAGCATGCACAACGCCGCAAGAAGTCGTAGTAGCCTCACAGCCATCACCTCGCCAGTCTCGTCGCATTTTCAGCTTGCCGTTCAGAAGAAACCGGACGAACTTTGACGCAATCGTCGCTTTCATTCTAGCCTGTCTCCGCAGACCCGCTATACTCATAGCCTCATGGAAGCGACTTCACCCTGCCTCTTCCTGAAATTTCTGCGCCACCGGATCGAAGCGTGATAGAAACCGAAAATGCGCCCGCCGTCAGTCCACGGCCGTCACAGTTCTGGCAATCTTACTTTGGCCCGCGACCGGAAAAGTTTGTTTATTACGGAATTGCCGTGGTCGCTGCATACGCGTTGCTGCGAAGCACCTTCTATGCCGTCTTTAAGCCTCTTTGGTTCGATGAGATCCTTACCGCTATTGTCTCCCGCCAGGGCAGTCTCGCCGGGATTCAGGCCGCACTGAACCAGGGCATCGACGGTAATCCCCCCGCCTTTTATCTTGCCGAGCACTGGGCCGCGTCTCTCATTCCGAATGAGTTCATCGGCTATCGCTTACTCTCCATCCTCGCTTTCGCGTGCACGCTCCTCTGCGTCTTCGGCTTCGTCAAGACTCGCTACGGTTCGTTAGTAGCGCTGCTCTCCTCCGCCCTGCTTCTCATCACTCCACTGTTCACCCTTTATGCGGAAGAAGCGCGCCCCTACAGCCTCGTCGTGGCCCTCATTGCCCTCGCCTTGGTCTGCTATCAACGCGCTCCTCGTCCGCTCTGGACCTTCGGCCTCGCGCTGAGTCTTGCTCTCGCCGCTTTGCTCCACTATTACGCCCTCCTGAGTTTCGCGCCTTTCTTCCTGGCCGAGATGGCCTTTCTCTATTTCACCAGGCGCTTTCGCTTCAGTGTTTGGCTCGCTCTCCTCATTCCTCTTCTCCCCGTCGGCCTCTCCTTCCCTAGGCTGATGTGGATGAAACAAAACTGGGGAACGCACTTCTGGTACGGAGCCGCTCTCAGCGATGTTTCTGCCGCTTACGGAGATTACTTCCGCATCGGCTCGCTTTGGGGCGTAGCGCTCTTTGGTATTACTCTCCTGATGCTTTTCGTTTCCTTATCTCCGTTGTTTTCGAGAAGCGACTCCACCGAACCTTTGCTTCCCGCATTGCTCGCCGAACACGCCCTCGTCACCGGGCTGATCGCCTTGCCCCTTCTGGGCTTTGCCGTAGCCAAGGTTAGCCATGGTCCATTCACCGAGCGCTATCTTTTAGCCACCATCTTGGGCTTTATCTTTGCTTCCGCTCTGCCTCTTTCCAAGGCGTCTCCAGCAGCTCTCCGGACCGTAGCGGCTCTACTTCTGTTCGCACTTTGTTCCCAGGAACTTGGCTTTTGGAAGTCACTCAAGAATCGCCAAACCGTTGCGACCATCATTGCGCCGCTCGTCGAGCTGGCTAAAGTTCCAGACTACGGCGATCTGCCGATTGTCTTTTCTGACGCTGGAATTTACGTTGAGATTTGGCACTACGCACCGCCCGAGCTTTTTAGCCGCGCCGTAGCGCTACCTGATCCTGCGACCGCTGTCGCCTACACAGACACAGATACCGTGGACAAGCTCGTCCTCGCTTTGAGGCCCTACGCTCCGGCCGGAATTCAACACTTCGATGACTTCATCGGAGCGCATCCGCGATTCCTTCTCTATTCCAACGGTTCACGGGCTGATTGGTGGCCCGCTCGGCTGGCGCATGACGGCTATCGCGTTCAGCGCCTTTACTCGCGCGCTCCGAACATTGCGTACGTTGTCGACGCTCCGCCAGCAAAAACGGCGGCTGATACTATGCTTCGCTGAGGACTCGTATGCCCCACATCGCGGAATTGGATTGCTGGTACGCGTCGACCGAGCAAGACGCGCGAAAGAAAGGCCAGGACGTCGTTGCGAAATTCGGCCGCCATATCCGAGCGCCAGTGATTGATCTGGGCTGCGGCGAGGGAGCGGCACTGCTCGGTCTGCGGGACGCCGGACACACCGACCTGCTCGGTGTTGAATTGAACGAGGAATTAGCCGGGCTAGCGGAGAAATGGGGAGCGCCAGTCGTCCGATCAGATCTTCGCGCGTACATTCGGCAGCCGCTTCGCGCCGCAACCTATCTGTACCTGGACGTGATCGAACACATCCCTTTTGACCTTAATGTCGAAGTGCTTAACGCACTCCCGTCCGGCAGCCGCATCATCATTCAGACGCCCTACACGGAGTCTATCCGCGGCCACCAGTTTTATTTCAACGTCCCATCACACGTCGCGCCGTACTCGCCTTGGGTACTCCGGCGCATGCTTACTCGCGCAGGCTACAAGGTCACCGCCGAGGGAGACTCAGAGGGTACACATCCTGATCGGTGGACTGCGCCGCTCCGGCGATGGTTCGTCAGACGTGTACTGGCGATCCCGCCTGATCTGGTGTACGGAGGCGGTAACTGGTGGGTCGTGGCGGATAAGGGTTAGGCTAGCCCAAAGTCATTCGCATCATCTCAATCGCTGCTCTTCTTGTAGTCGCCGCGGCTGAAGTACTTCTCCAGCCACACATACAGACAAATGAAAAGGTAGCGGCTGCCCATCTCCTTAATCTTCAGCTTGGCCACACCGCTTCGCCGGTTTCTCCACGTGATCGGCACCACTTTCCAGCTGTAGCCCCGCACGATCGCCTTCAGAGGAATTTCCACCGTCAGATTGAAATGTGGGGAAAGAAAAGGACGGCATCCGTCAATCACCGTCCGGCGGTAGGCCTTGAAAGCATTTGTCGTGTCATTCAGCTGGATGCCGAACATTATCCGAATGAAAGAATTGGCTAGCCGGTTGATCCTTAACTTCAACCATGGATAGTCGATCGTTCCGCCGCCCTTTACAAATCTGCTGCCAAAGGCGCAATCGTAGCCTTCGTTCAGAACCCTCCAATACGTCACAACGTCCCGGCAATCATCGGATTCATCCGCCATCATCACTACCGCGGCGTCGCCGCGCGACTCATCGAGTCCCCTCACAATAGCCCTGCCAAATCCGTGCGGGCTGGTCCCTTTAACCGGTACGAGTGTCGGCACCCTCTCGCGGGCTTGCTGCAAAATCTGCCACGTGTTGTCGGTGCTGCCGTCGTCCACAACCACGATCTCGTGTGGCACATCCCTTAGTCGCAATTCCACAAACAAATGCTCAACGGTGGAACCTATACAGCCTTCCTCGTCCCTTGCCGGAATCACCACGGACAACAAAGTCAGAGGCTTAGGGTTGATGTCGCCTGTCTTCGGTTGGTCCTCCAAAGTCTTTTTCACGTCTACGTTGCTTCCCATAGACTCCCGTGAATGCGGCAAGTGCCGTAGTCTTCGTTCATTTCATTCCGCAGCATTCTTTCACACTTTTTCCCAATGTGGGCTGCGATGGATGGAAACATGCGAGCCCCCTAGAAACCCGTGCCCTCTCCATTCCTTGTTTCGTTACAATAAGGACGCTCGAGAATCTAGTCTTCGCGAACGCAAAATGCGTTGAGGCAAGTCAGAACACAATGTCAGGTTCTACAAGCGATTTGGCTACAAGCCGCGACGAACTCCGCGACACTTACACCCGCCGCTTTTCCGGCCAAGAACAGCGCCGAAGACAAATATGGGAAATCCTGAATCGCCACTTTTTCGACAAATGGATCAAGCCGGAGGATTCTGTCCTCGACCTCGGTGCAGGCTACTGCGAATTCATCAACTCCGTCCACGCACAGCGAAAGTTCGCCCTCGATCTCAATCCCAACACAGCTCTACAAGCCTCTTCCGACGTGCAGGTCATTTCCCAAGACATCACGCGGCGCTGGGCTCTTGACAATGCCTCGGTGGACGTGGTCTTCACCAGCAACTTCCTCGAACACTTGCCGGCAAAGAAAGACCTAACCCACTGCCTTCAGGAAGCGTCTCGCATCCTGAGACCTGGCGGCCTTTTCATCGCGCTCGGCCCCAACATCCGTTTTGCGTTTCGCGAGTATTGGGACTTCTTTGACCACTATTTGCCGCTGAGCGATCGTTCTCTCGTCGAAGCCCTTGAGATCAATGGCTTTCGCGGCCAAGTAGTCATCCCCAAGTTCCTGCCGTACACCATGAAGGGCAAGATGCCCACACACCCTGCGTTGGTCCGCGTCTATTTGTCGATCCCGCTTGCCTGGCGCTTCCTCGGTAGGCAATTTCTGGTTGTTGCTTCAAGAACCTGACCTGGTATTGCGGTCGGCGGTGAGTAACGCCATCGTCCAAAATGGCTCTTCCGTGAATCTCGGCTAAGGGAGTCAATGGAACATCACCTGGAATAATTGAGGCACGTCGCATGAACCACGATCTTGGCCATACCGTAGCCCTGCTTTCCCGTACCCCTACTTCTTTGAACGCCTTCCTCCGGGACTTGCCGCAAAGCTGGACCCATTCCAACGAAGGTCCCGACACCTGGACCGCCTATGACATCGTCGGGCACCTAATCCACGCCGAGCACACCGACTGGATCCCCCGCGCCATCATGATTCTCCACCATGGAGAGTCGCAAACCTTCAAACCGTTCAATCGCGAGGGGCAGCAGGAAAAATCCCGCGGCAAGTCTCTCAATGACCTGTTGGATGAATTTGCCTCCGTCCGCGCAAAAAGCCTTTTGCAACTTCAGGCTCTTGATATTCAGCCACGCGACCTAGGGCGTTGCGGCTTACATCCGGCATTTGGTCCCGTCACGTTGGCACAGTTGCTTGCCACGTGGACCGTTCACGACCTAACTCATTTGCACCAGCTTACCCGGCTCATGGCGCACCAGTACCGGGAAGCCGTCGGCCCATGGCGTGTCTATCTCGGCGTCCTCCAGTGCGCCGGGCATAGTTCCGCCGCCTAGATATTCTTCTGCTTACCGTTTCGCACCTCGGAGTTTTGCACGGACTTAGGTCAGTGCCGCTGGCCGGAAGTAGTCTGCCGCCCGATCCTTGAAGAGAAAGTACGCGACGATTGCGAGCAATAGCGCGTGGGCAGCCATTTGTTCCATCGAATGAAATGCACTGATGACCACATGAAGTGCTAGCCAGCTCACCGTCAACCAGCGCGCCCAGCTGCGTCCTAAAAGCAGAAAGATTCCGCCAATCACCGCCAGCAGCCGCAAGAGCGAAATCAGCACGGTCTCCCAATTCAACTTGTCCTGCGTAACGTGATAGAACAGGCCCGCCAATCCCGCGAAAACAAACAGCAATCCCAGAATCGTAACTTCCCATGGTCTTTTCATGCGCGCACTCTTCTACCCATGCAATCGAAACAACCGGTGAGCCAAAAGCGATACAAAGAGTATTACCAGAAATAGCCCGAGCAGACTCCTGAGGAGAATTCCCTTCAAACGCGATACCGAACGTTTCCGTTGGGCTCTTCGACCGTCAACTCGAGACTGTCGACCAGTTCTCACCGGAACCGCACGCTGTCTAGCACCGACCCGCACGCCTTGCGATACGTCTCAAACTCGCCCTCGGGCGCGGTGCAGACGAAATACATCATGCCGTCCGTCCGCGCCACCGTGACGATCCAGTCCGTCTCTTTGCCTCCGCCCGGTGAATCGTTCACCAGATAGGTCGAGAGTGCCGGGTGTTCATTCAATTTCACGCTCTGCGCTTGCCGCGTGATCTTCATGTTCGGATTTGTTTTCTGCAGATCGTTAATCAGCCCCTGCGTCGCGGACTCCAATCCGCTGGCGTCTGTGCCCTGCCCGATCACGCTGCCGATGGTCAGTCCATACGCCAGCGCGGAGTGACCGCTGCCGTCATTCACGACGCCGTTCTCGGGACCAAACACCGCGCCGTTGTCATCGCCGCCAAACTGCTTCCAGTTGTCTGGATACTTCAGCGACAATCCCGTATTTTGATACGCCGTGGTGTTCTCGGAAGGCGCCGCAGGAGGTCCCACCGGCCCGCCGCCCTGCGCAGCCGCTGTAGGCTTCGCTTTTTTCGCCGGTGCCGGCAGCTTCATCACTTCTCTTTTCGCAGCTTCAAATTCTGCTGAATCGCGCCGCGCGTTCGCTGGAATTCCGCCCAATTTGTCGATCTCTTCATCCACTCGCTCCAGGCGGCGGTCCGGATTCGGATGATCGCTGAAAAATTCCGGCGGCTTCTTTCCCTTCGATTCTTGCTGCAATTTTTCAAAAAACTGCGACATTCCGCGCGGGTCGTAGCCCGAGTCATACAACACTTGCGTGCCCATCACATCCGCCTGCGTCTCGGCGCTTCGCGAATACTTCAGCAGTACAGACGCCGCACCGAGCGAAACTCCCTGCGTCAGCAGCGCTCCACCGGTGCTGCCTCCAAAAATAGCGCCGAAAATTCCCGCCGCGCCCTGTGCCAGCGATCCTTTCGACGCCTGTGCCGTTCCATGCCGTAGCGCCACATGGCTCAGCTCGTGCGCCATCACACCCGCAAGTTGCGCCTCGTTGTCGGCCGCTTCGATCGCACCGCGGTTGATGAACACGTATCCGCCGGGTAGCGCGAATGCGTTAATGGATTTGTCGTTGACGCAGTGAAACTCCCAGGGATAGTCCACTCCGTTCGTGTTGAGCCGCGACGCCAGTCGTTTTCCCAGTTGCGTCAGGTAGGCGTCCACTTTCGGCGCATTGCAGAGCTGTGCTTGTTGCTGTACTTGCGAGGCGAACTTTTTGCCTTCGGTGATATCGGCCTGCGGCGAATACATATTCCAGGGCGGTTTCAGTTGCGTCCGCTGCGCAAACACCGGAACCGAACTCGACAAAAACAGCAGCAAAAATGGAATGACAGTGCGGACTCTTCCTGAGGCAGGCATCTCTTCCTCCCGCGGCTTTGTCTTCACTCTAGCGCGACTGAGGAAAAAAGAGAAAGCCGGTGCGCGCCATAAAGGAAATCCCGAGCATCGCAAAAACCGAAAGACAAGAGCAAAGGCGTAGGGCAAAAAAAAGGCCCAGGCGATTTTACTCGCCCGGGCCTTCGTCAGGGGGTGGTTAGGGGGAAACTCTTAGCGCGCCATCCTGGGTGTCGGCTCTGGCACTTTCTCGATCGCCGGCGGCTCGACGGTCTTGCCGCTCTTCGCATGGGCCGCTTTTAGCAAGGTAACCGGTTCCTGCCGGCGTACCGGCATGGACAGGTTTTCGCCTTCACGCGTAAACGTCAGGCAAGCTTCCTGTTTGTCGAAATCAATGCAAATCAAATCGCCGACATGAATCTGTTCAGTCGCCAGCAGGTTGGCAAGCGGATAGACGATGTTTCGCTCAATCGCTCGCTTCAAGTGCCGCGCTCCGTAACGCTGGTCGGTTCCTTCCTGCAGCAAAAACTCACGCGCCGAGGACGTCACACGGAACAAGAACTGCCCGCGCGCCGTTTCCAGCACGCGCTGCTGCACCTGGCCGAGTTCAATCTCCAATACCTCTTCCAACTGCTCGCGCCTCAGCGGATGGAATACCACAACCTTATCCAGGCGGTTCATGAATTCCGGCGAAAACTTCCGCCGCGCCGCTTCCACCGCTGTCCGCTCGACTTTTTCATCGAGCCCCGTGATCGGCTTGTCCTTCGGCTGGATGAACCCCATCCCGCCTTGCATCAGCTCCGTAATTTCTCCGCCTCCCAAGTTGGAGGTCATGAAAATCACCGTCTGCGAAAGATCCACCCGCCGGTTATCGCCTAGCGTCAAGGTCGCTTTGTCCAGCATCCCCAACAGCAACTGCCACAACGCATCCGACGCCTTCTCAATTTCGTCAAACAGCAAGAAACTCAGCTTCAGCTTGTCCGTATGATTCGCCGCCAGCGCTTCTTGTGTAATCAGCGGATGGGTTTCCCGGTGCCCCAAATATCCCGGAGGTGATCCAATCAATTTCGCAATTTCATGCGAGTGCTGAAATTCCGCGCAATCCACCTTGATCACCGCGCGCGGATCGCCAAACAAGATTTCCGCCCCGGCTTCCACGATGCGCGTCTTACCCGAACCGGTCGGCCCCAAAAACAGCAGGTTGCCCACCGGCCGCCCCGGCGAATTCAACCCCGCGCAAAACACCTGGTACAAATCCACCAGCGCCTGCACACCTTCTTCCTGCCCCACGATCTTCGACCGCAAAGCGCCTTCGAAGTCACGGGTGTCGTTGCTGCGGATGCTCGGATTCAGTTGCTGCCGGACGGCTGGTTTCATCGCGCCCACTCCCGTGCTCGTCTGTCGTGCCATAGCTGACGCTCTGTCTCAACAAGTTCGTACACTCTCCACTGTGCAGGACTGAGACCATTCCAAACTTTTTCCTTCGTAAGGTGAAGTACCCGTTTTTTCAATGAGATAGAAGAATTGCAATTATGGAAACTGTCTCATCGGGTGAGACTGTGTTTCATCGAGACGCAAAGTGAGAGGCGTGAAACAGCGGGCCAGCAGATTTTGTCGTCGGCGTAAAGACAAAAACGGACGCCCCTCGACGAGGCGTCCGTTGCATTAGCCGAATATCTCGAGAGTTGCTGGACTCTACACCGCGCTAGGACCGGTCTGGCTTCTTGCGGCCCTGTGGAGCCGGCGCGGGAGCTGCCGCGGGCTGCGAGCCGCGCCCAGCCGCCAATTCGGCCGCTGTCTTCGCCGGAGCTTCCACGGCCTTTCCGTCGCGAGCCTGGGCCATGGCTGCGGCCCGGCCGACGATCGGTTCCGGCGTTTCCACCAGAGCGCCTTCGCTCTCGCGGTCAAAGGAAAGATTTTTGGCAATGCCGTCCCAGTCGATTCGAACCAGGTCGCCGACCTTCACCTGCTCGGTAGCCAGCAGGTTGGCTAATGGGTAGACGATGTGACGCTCGATCGCCCGCTTCAGATGACGTGCGCCGTATCGCTGGTCGGTTCCTTCCAGTAGCAGGAAGTCGCGAGCCGCAGGCGTCACACGGAACAAGAACTGCCCGCGCGCCGTTTCCAGCACGCGCTGCTGCACTTGGCCGAGTTCAATCTCCAATACCTCTTCCAACTGCTCGCG
>Ga0268266_10000471_pt1 | contig 58314 bp, 66 predicted proteins | sample KBSS13metaG_FD_190356 | JGI IMG/M metagenome (GOLD analysis project Ga0268266, IMG submission 190356) | Switchgrass rhizosphere microbial communities from Kellogg Biological Station, Michigan, USA - KBS S1-3 metaG (SPAdes) (version 2) | ecosystem: Host-associated > Plants > Roots > Rhizosphere...
CACGATCTGGCGCTCGGCTTCATCGATCGCGGCATCACCAAGATCCGGCTTACCGGCGGCGAGCCGCTGGTGCGGCGCGACATGATCGAGTTGGTCCAGGCGCTCGGCCGCAAGCTGGGCGACGGTCTGGACGAGCTGACACTCACCACCAACGGCACCCGCTTGGCCGAATTCGCGGAGCCGCTGTTTGCCGCGGGTGTGCGGCGCGTCAATGTCTCGCTCGATACCCTCGAGCGCGCGAAGTTCGCGCAACTCTCCCGCCGCGACTCGCTGCCGCAGGTGCTGGAGGGCCTGGCTGCGGCTAAAGCCGCGGGCCTTAAGGTGAAGCTCAACACCGTCGCGCTGAAGGACATCAACGAAGGCGAGATCCCCGATCTGATCGCCTGGGCCCATGGGCAGGGTTTCGATGCCACCCTGATCGAGGTGATGCCGCTCGGCGAAGTGGAAGAGGACCGGATCGACCACTACCTGCCGCTGGTGGCGGTGCAAGAGCGGCTGGAGCAGCGCTGGACCCTCGCGCCGTCGCCGCATCGCAGCGGTGGACCGGCGCGCTATTTCGACATCGCCGAGACCGGCGGCCGGCTAGGCCTGATCACGCCGCTGACGAACAACTTCTGCGAAGGGTGCAATCGCATCCGAGTGACCGCGACCGGACAGCTTTACGCCTGCCTCGGCGGCAACGAGCAAGTCGACTTGCGGGCCGCCTTACGCTCGGACGATCCGCAGGCGGCGCTCGCCGAAGGGCTCGACCTGGCGATGCGCATCAAGCCGGCGCGCCATCATTTCGCGATCGACACGCGCGGCGCGGCGCCCGCCCTGGCGCGGCACATGTCGATGACCGGCGGCTGAGATGCCGGTCAAGCTGGTGTTCCTCGGCCGGCTGGAAGATGCGGCCGGTGCAGCTGAGCGTTATGTCGCCGCCGCCGAAACGCTGGACGCGCTGATCGCCGCGCTGGAGCCGGAGCTTGCCGCCGAGTTGAGGCAGGACCGCATCAGGCTCGCCTTGAACGGGGTGCTGCGCCGACCGGGCGAGATCGAGGCGCTACGCGATGGTGACGAACTGGCGTTCCTCCCTCCGGTGAGCGGGGGCTGAGATGGCGGCAGACGTGCGCCTGCTGGCCGAAAGCTTCGATCCGGGAGCGGAGATTTCCACGTTCGCCGCAGCTCATCCCAGTGCAGGCGGAATAGTGAGCTTCATCGGCCAAGTGCGCGTCGAAGAGGGCGGGGGTGAGAGCGAGGACGCGGTCGAGGTGCTGGAGTTGCGCCATTACGGTCCGCTTACGCAACCGGCGATGGAGGAACTGGCCGACCGCACGCTCGGCCGATGGGATCTGGAAGGCCTGCTCATCGTCCATCGGACCGGGCTGATGGCAGTGGGCGAGCCGATCGTGCTGGTCGTTGCCGCCGCGCGCCATCGCCGCGAGGCCTTTGCCGCCGCCGACTTCGCCATGGACCACCTCAAGTCCGAGAGTTGGTTCTGGAAGCGTCAGAAAGTCGCGGGCGTGTGGCACTGGATCGAGCCGCGCGAACAGGATTTCGCGGATATCGCCCGCTGGGCGTGAGCGCGGGGGCGATTTGACCTGAGTCAATGCCGGCGGCCGAGGCGAGGCGCATCACACCTCCATCAGGAGGTCCGTCATGTCCCAGCGCTATTCCGTCGAGCAACTCCGCCAGGTCGCCCAGGTCAGCGACACGCCCGTCCGCCCGCGCGTGGAGCGCAACTTCGGGCTGCCCACCGGGCTCTATATCGCGACTGTCGGTCTCTACCTGGCCTTCATCGGCCTGATGGCGGCGGTGTTCCACAACCGCGAACTTGCGCTCCCGCTGGTGGTGATCGCGCTGTCGATCGCCTTCGGCTTCGGCGTGGCCGGATACTGGACGCGCTTCAAGCTCGGGAGCGGAGACAAGCCGATGACCTGGGCGCAGCTGTCGGTCCGCGGCATCGAGACGCTGAGCGGCCGGCTCACCGCCGGCGAGGCGGCGACCCAGGTCCTTCTTCTTCCCGTCCTGATCCTCGTGTGGGGTCTGGCCATCGCGGTGATCGTCGCCCTGACCTGAGACCCCCCGTCATCAGGCGATAACGACCGCATTCAGCCCCTCTTCCGTCTGCGCCGGAAGAGGGGCCCTTTTCGTATCGAGCGTTAGCCCTTGAGGCGTGAGCCCAGCCGCGCGATGACGGCATCCTCGCTCGCCACCCAGCCGTCCACCTGGTCTCGTGCGGCGCCGATGGCCGCGGCCGAGGGGCTGACCTGCTCGGGATTGGCGGCGCGCGCATCGACATAGAGATGGTCGAGTTCGGCCAGCGCGGTGACGGCGCCGCTGCGGGCCGCTTGGAGATCGGACAGCGCGACTTCGGCGGTGGTCCAGCCCGGGCTTGCGACCGCGCCGGCTCCGGCGATCGCACGTTCGGCGCCGGACTGCTTGGCCATGAAATTCGCATGCGCCTTGCGCGCGGCGGCGAGTAGGCCATCGATCCGCGTCGTCAGGTCGGCGCTGGCAGGCGGCAGCACGGGGATCGCGTCTGGATTGCCCGCAGTCGGCGCGGCGCTACCCTCGACCCGCTCGACATCGCGCGGCGCGAGCGAGGGATAGTCGGTCGACCCGGCGCAGGCACAAAGCAGCACGCAGGCGACAAGCGGCGCCGACAGCGCGGCTCGGGGGAAGGGCTGGACGCGGGTCATGCCGCGAGCCATAGCACGCCCTTCGCGCGGCGCGAGAGGCAATCGCGCGATCCCCGGCGCCGGCCGGATTGCGTGGTTGACTAACCCCGTACCTTCGACTAACGGCACCTCTCTTTCCGGCACCCGTGACTTCATGGGATGTCGGAGGCGTCGCTCGCACCGCGCTGTTTCTGGCCTTCGGGCCGAAAAACGACGCAGCGGCCGGGGCAGGTTGTTTCGGCTCGTTTCGGGCAAGTTTTATAGAGTGGGTAAGGCACCATGTTCGCAGTAGTGCGCACGGGCGGCAAGCAGTATCGGGTTGCCGCCGGAGACAAGATCGCGGTCGAGAAGCTGGCGGGTGAAGCCGGCGACACGATCACCCTGGGCGACATCCTGCTCGCCGGCAACGACGGCGAGATCGCCGACGTCGCCAACCTGACGGTCTCTGCCGAGATCATCGCGCAGGCCAAGAGCGAGAAGGTCGTGGTGTTCAAGAAGCGCCGCCGCCACAACTATCGCCGCAAGAACGGCCATCGCCAGCAGATGACCCTGCTGCGCATCGTGTCGGTCGGCTGAAGCCAGAATTCCGGAGTAGTTTGAGATGGCACACAAGAAAGCAGGCGGCTCCTCGCGCAACGGTCGCGACTCAGCGGGCCGCCGCCTCGGCGTGAAGAAGTTCGGCGGTCAGGAAGTGATCGGCGGCAACATCATCATCCGTCAGCGCGGCACCCGCGTGTACCCGGGCGTGAACGTGGGCATGGGCAAGGACCACACCCTCTTCGCGCTGGCCGAGGGACGCGTGCGCTTCCACGATGGCAAGCAGGGCCGCAAGTACGTGTCGGTCGACATGATGGCACAGGCTGCCGAATAACGGATGGTCGATGACGGGCCGTCCTCACCGGGATGGCCCCGCCGGACTTGCTAGGCAAGAACCGGCCAGATGAAGGGAGAGGGCCAGACCCGCTCCCTTTTTTCGCGTCTCCCTTCAGTCACTTGGCACCGGAAGCCGGGATCGTGCGTTCCCCGCGCCGAAGGTGCGTAACGCCCCTGTCATGGGCGCGTCCTAGAGGCGCGGCCGGGGGATGGACGAACGGAGACTGCCATGTTCATTCGCAGCGAACGCCTGTTCCTGAGGCCTCCGTGGCCCGAGGACGCGCAGGACTTGCAGAGTGCGATTGCCCACGAGGCGGTCGTGCGCAATCTGGCGCGGGCGCCGTGGCCCTACACGCATGACCATGCGCGCGAGTTCGTGTCGCGCCCGCAGGATCATCGCCTGCCCAACTTCCTCGTCACGCTTCCCGGTGCCGGGGGATCGCGGATCATCGGCGGCGTCGGGCTGCATGGTGACGGCGCGAGCGTCGAGCTTGGCTATTGGCTGACGCCCGACGCCTGGGGCCGGGGCTACGCCACCGAGGCGGCGAGCGCGGTGCTGCGCCTGGCGCGTACGCTGGGTCATCGCCGGATCGGTGCGTATCACTTCCTCGACAACCCCGGTTCGGGCCGCGTGCTTGAGAAGCTGGGCTTTCGCAGCACTAGCTTCGTGTCCGAGCGCCCGAGCCTGGGCCGAGGCGGCTCCTTCCCCTCGCGGCGCTATGTTCTGCAATTCGATCAGGATCTGTGCGGCTCCGACGAGATCGAGGACATCGCGGTGCCAGATATGCGAGCGGCCTGACCGAGGCCCGCGCGCCGCGCGATCGCGGGGCTCGCGCGGCCTGGCGAATTTCGCGTGCATTCTCCACCGGACGGTTGCATGTTTCGGATGCGGCATTGAAACGGAGAAAAAGCCATGTTCATCCGCACGGAGAGGTTGTTCCTGCGGCCCGCGTGGCCCGAGGATCTCGATGATCTGCTGGCGGCGTTCGGAGGAGATGCCCTCTTTCGGAACTCTGGCGTTGCCGCGTTTCCGCGAACACGACGAGCGCTGCGCGAATACCTGAAGCGACCGCGCCAGGGAGCCCTGCCGCAGTTGGTCATCCACGTGCGCGACGAGCATGGCGCGAAGCTCGTTGGTGGCGTCGGCCTGGGCCGGAATGGCGAAGACGTGGAACTGGGCTACTGGATCGCCCGGGGCTACCAGGGCAAGGGCTATGCCGCCGAAGCCGTGCGTGCCGTGCTGGCGCAGGCCCGGGCCCTGGGTCATCGCCGGATTGTCGCTGCGCGCCTCGCCGACGCGGCGCGGCCGGATAAAGTGCTCGAGCAACTCGGCTTCAAGGCGACCGGCGAGACTCGTTCGCCGGTTAGTGCCGGCCGGGGCGGTGAGGCGCCCGTGCGGCTCTATGCGGCGGTGCTTGCCGACAAGCTGTTCGACATGCTGGGTGTCGGACCGCAGCAGGCGGCCGCGTGACGAACCCGGCTCTTCGGTGGCTCAATCCTCGGCCGCGAGGTTCAGCCACTTGGGGGCGAGATCGGGCGTGATGTCCTCGAGCCGCAAGTGGTCGACGGCGTAGCCTAGGTCCGGATAAGCGATGCGCTGGCGCTTGGGGTCCGAGCGGCCGATCGGCACCACGATCAGCCGCCGGTTGACCTTCTGCCGCCAGTTCATCCGCGCGGTGTTCTCCTGGCCGACGTAACAGCCCTTGGCGAAGCTGACGCCGTTCAGTTCCACCGCGTTGCACTCCAGCCACAAGGTCGCGTCCTGGCCTAGTTCCACCGCGCCTTCCGGCACCCCCAGCGCCAGGCGATGGGCGAGATAGGCGGCGTCGGCGCTCGCGTCTTCGGGGCCAGCCGGTTCCAGCCAACGCTCGCCCAGGGCGGCAAGGCGAGGGTCCGGCGCGGCTCCGTCCCCCACGTGTGGGCGCCAGTGCACCGCGACGCGGGGGTCGACGGCGATGTCGATCGCACGACGCAGGCGATAGAGCGCGAGACGCTTGACCAAGGCATCGGCCCGATCTGCCTCGCAGTCGAGCAGCAGGCCGTCGCCACCGGGCCACACGATGAAGTCGAACAAGGCCTTGCCCTGCGGGCTGAGCAGGCCGGACCAGGTCGGAAGGACGCCTTGCACGTCCGCGGTGACCAGGCCCTGCAGGAACGTGGCGACGTCCTCGCCGGAACCCTCGCGGGGCGAAAGCCGGATCACGGCGCGGGATGTGAGGCGAGTCGCTGTCATGCGCGTAAAATGGGAGGCTCAAGCGCGAGAGACAATCGCCCAGCCTCGGCCGGCGCGTCAATCGCGTGGGCAACTCGCGAACAGGCCCGGCAATTGGTCCAGCACCCAGGTGGCGGCCGGTCCCGGCGGGCTGTCCTTGCGCCACAAGGCGACGAGCGAATAGTCCATCGGCGGCCGTTCCGGCAGGACGAGCTCGACGAGGGCGCCGTTGCGCAGATCATCGCGCACCGCATGGCGGGGCATCGAACCCCAGCCGATCCCTTCCTTGAGCAGCGCGTGCTTGGCGCTGAGATCGGCAAGGCGCCAGGTGCGCTGGCTGAAGACGGAAAAGTCCCGCCCCTCGGTCAGCGGCGAACGGTCGGTCAGGACCAACTGCAAGTGCCGGCGCGCTTCCCCCGGGGCAATGCGCGCCATCCGTGCCAGCGGGTGCCCGGGCGCCGCAACCGGGACCAGCTCGACCGCGCCTACGGTCTCGCGCTCGATCTGCGGCAGGTCCGCGATGTCGGGTCCGGCGATCGCCAGCGTGGCGCGGCCTTCCAGCACGAGCGCGGCGACCGCGCCGAGCGCTTCGACATTGAGCCTGAGGCCGACGCTCGGGTACATCGCCTGGAAATCGCGCAACAGCTTGGCAAGGGCTTCGCTGGGCACCATCACGTCGACCGCGAGGCACAGCTCCGCCTCCAGGCCCTGGCGCAGCGAGCGCACTTTGGCGAGAAGCGCATCGACATCGTCGGAGATCGCGTGTGCCTCCCCAAGCAGCGCCTTGCCCGCCACGGTCAGTTCGGGGCGGCGCGATCCCTCCCGCTCGAACAGGCGCACGTCCAGCTGCGCCTCGAGCTGGGCGATGGCGTAGCTCACCACGGAGATCGCACGTCCGAGCTTGCGCGCGGCTGCGTTGAAACTTCCTTCCTCGACGACCGCGAGGAAGACCCGCACGTGATCGACACTCGGCGCTACGACATCAGCCATTCGACAATCCTGAACATGTTCGTCGAATTTATCCCAATTTGCCGATCAGCGATCAAGCGCCATTTAGCCTTCACACCTCACACGATGCCAAGGCATCCGGGAGACCGACCATGATCGAACTTCGCCCCTTCAACACGCTCGGTGCTGCCGACCACGGCTGGCTCGATGCGCATCATCACTTCTCCTTCTCCAGCTATCACGATCCCGATCGCACCAACTGGGGGCGCCTGCGCGTCTGGAACGACGACACGATCGCGCCCAAGAGCGGCTTTCCCGCGCATCCGCACAACGACATGGAGATCGTGACGTACGTGCGCAAAGGCGCGATCACCCATCGCGACAGCCTGGGCAACGAAGGCCGCACCGAAGCGGGCGACGTCCAGGTGATGAGCGCGGGCACCGGCATCCGCCACAGCGAGTACAACCTGGAGGACGAGGAAACGACGCTCTTCCAGATCTGGATCCTGCCCGACCGTCGTGGCGAGGCTCCCAGCTGGGGCGCGCGGCCGTTCCCCAAGGATGCGCGCGAGGGCAAGTTCGTGACTTTGGCCTCCGGCGTCGCGGGCGATGACGACGTGCTGCCGATCCGTGCCGATGCGCGCGTGCTGGGCGCCACCGTGAAGGCGGGCGAGACCGTGACCTACCCGACCCAGCCCGGCCGTCACGCCTATCTCGTTCCCGCCACCGGCAAGGTGACGGTGGGCGATGTCGAGGCCAATGCCCGCGACGGGGTCGCCATCACGGGGCTCGATACCATCACCGTCACCGCGATCGAGGATGCCGAACTCGTCCTCGTCGACGCCGCCTGATCCCCCCTCAAGAAAGGACACCATCATGACCGGACGCACTGCTCATCCCAAAGTCGAGAAGCTGTTCGTCGAGCGCTGGAGCCCGCGCTCGTTCGACGGCAGCGAGATCCCGCAGGAAGACCTCGAGGTGATCTTCGAGGCAGGCGGCTGGGCGCCCTCGGCGTACAACGTGCAGCCCTGGACCTTCCTCTATGCACGCCGGGGGGATGAGAACTGGGACCTGCTGCTGTCGCAGCTGATCGATTTCAACCAAGGCTGGGCCAAGAGCGCCTCGGCGATCGTCTATGTCGTGTCGGACCGGTTCATGCGCTCGGACAAGGGCAACTCGGAGAACCACAGCCACAGCTTCGATGCGGGCGCGGCCTGGGCCTTGGCGGCACTGCAGGCGCAGGCGCTCGGCTATCACACGCACGGCATGAGCGGCATCAAGTTCGGCGAGGCCGAGGCGGCGCTCGGCATTCCGGACGATCACCGCCTGGAAGCCGCGTTCGTGATCGGCAAGATCGCGGACAAGGAGCTTTTGCCCGACTTCCTGCAAGAGCGCGAAGTGCCGAGCGATCGCAAGCCCGTCAGCGAGATCGCGCGTCCGGGCAAGTTCTCCTGACAGGCTGCACTTAGCGGCGCTGCTACGATCCCCCCGCCTGGCGGCGTCTGCAAAAAGGAGCCCGGTTCGCGTCGCGAGCCGGGCTCCGTTTTTCTTGGCCACTATCGGGCAAGGGGTGAGAACACGGAGGGGGCGATAGCTCCGTAGCCTTGGGACAGGCGTTTAAGTCGCCTCAGGGCTGCTGCTTCTGCTCCTTGGCGCTCTGTTCGGCGGCAGCCCGCGCGGAGTCGTCCACGCCGTTGTTGGCGTGATTCGAACTGAACGAGCCGGTCATCACGATGATCGCGAACGCGATCACCACAAGGACCAGGCTGATCATCAGCACGTATCGCGCGATGCCGGGGGTGCTGCCGGCGCGGGCTTCCTCGCTATCGAGGTGAACCTCCTGGCCACGGGTTTCCATCGCGTCTCTCCTTGTCCTTGTTCCCGGCGGGCGGGGACTTCGAGAAGGGAACGCGTGAGGGTCGAGGCCGTTCCGGCGCTGTCCGCGCGGCCAGGAGTGGGTCAGTCGCGCAGGAGTTCGTTGATGCCGGTCTTGGAGCGTGTCTGCGCGTCGACCGTCTTGACGATCACCGCGCAGTAGAGCGACGGCCCGGGGGTGCCATCGGGCAGCGGCTTGCCGGGCAGGGCGCCGGGCACGACGACCGAGTAGGGCGGAACGCGGCCGACGTGGACTTCGCCCGTCGCGCGATCGACGATCTTGGTCGAAGCGCCGATGTAGACGCCCATCGACAGCACCGCGCCTTCGCCCACGATCACGCCCTCGGCCACTTCTGAGCGGGCGCCGATGAAGCAATTGTCCTCGATCACCACGGGGCCGGCCTGCAGCGGCTCGAGCACGCCGCCGATCCCGGCGCCACCGGAAATGTGGACCTTGCGGCCGATCTGCGCGCACGAGCCTACGGTGGCCCAGGTGTCGACCATGGTGCCTTCGCCGACATAGGCGCCCAGGTTCACGAAGCTGGGCATGAGCACGACGCCCTTGGCGATGAATGCGCTGCGCCGAACGACGGCGCCGGGCACGACACGAATGCCGGCCTGCTTGAAGCGGCTCTCGTCCCAACCCTCGAACTTGAGCGGCACCTTGTCGAACGCCGGCGCTCCGCCCGAACCGTAGGCCATGGGCGCATTGTCGTTGAGGCGGAAGGACAGCAGCACCGCCTTCTTGAGCCATTGATTGACCTTCCACCCGCCGTTCCCGTCGGGCTCGGCCACGCGCGCCTCGCCGGCATCGAGCAGCGCAAGCGCCTGCTCGACAGGAGCGCGCACATCGCTGCTGGCGGGCGTGACGGTATCGCGCGCGTCAAAGGCGGCTTCGATGGCGGCTTCGAGGTCGGACATGCGCGATAGTCTCCGGTCAGTTCCTGGCGGGGCTGCGCCTATCCGCTGCAAGCCGGTGGCACAAGCGTGTGGTGGCGGGCCGCAGGTCTTCTGCCGTTTCGTTAACCATGAGCGGCTATGCTCGCCCGGGGGATCCGGGGAGGGGGAGGCATGAACACGAAGGAGGCAGGGCTTCGCTGGCTCGGCAGGCTTGGCCTGATCACCCTGGTTGGCGCGATCCTGTGTGGCATGCTGCTGCCGGTCTATTCGGACGAGATCGGCTGGCGGCTGCAGGAGCGTGCGGGGCTCGACGGCGTCGACAAGATGTACGACGCGCTGTGCGGGCCGGGCACCGCGCTCGCCCCGCCGTTCTGGATGATGCCGGTGCGCTGGTACTCGGCGGTGTTCAACAGCGCGTTCGCCGACCCTTTCTACGTCCGCGTGTCAGGCGTGCTCTATGCGCTTGCCGGCGTGGTGATTTTCGCAGGCATCGTCCGCCAGGCGGCCGGCGACGGGACTCTGCGGCGGCCCGTCGCCATGGTGGTGGCCGGGCTCGGCAGCCTGGGCGTGATGCCGCTGCTGTGGGTGTGGAGCCGGCCCGAACAGCCGATCGTCCTCGCGCTCCTGGGCGCCGTGCTGCTGTCCAGTGCAGGGTGGAGCGCTCCTCGGGCTCGCACCAGTCCCGGCTTCGGCATCGTCGCTCGTCCGCTCGTCATCGTCGCGCTCGGAGTGGTGGCGCTGAGCTATCACTTCAAGGCGGTGTTCCTGCTCCCGGCGCTGCTGGCCTGCATCGTCGCCTGTCCGCGCGGCAAGGGCGGCTTCGGCGCCAAGGCGGCCTCCGCGACGCTCCTCGTCGGCCTGAGCGCCTGGGCTGCTCGTTACTGGCTGGCGCGCCTGGCTTGTTCCAATCCCCTGATCGCCGCCAACATGGCCGGGGAGAATCTGGGCGCTACCCTGCTTGCGGCGCGCACTCCCGCGGCCGTTCTCGACGTGATCGGCAAGCTGCTGCACCACTTGGACATCTTCGCCTACGTCGGACTTGCCGCGCCGCGACCCGACCCGATGAGCGACTGGCTCCCGGCGGACCGCATCGGCGGCGCCGGGACGAGCCTGTGGTATGCGGGGCTGACCCTGCTCTGGCTCGCCGCGCTTTCGATCGCCGCCATCGGGCTCGTGAAGCGCCTGGTCGATGCCGCCCGCGAACGCCGCGTCGACGGGCAGGCGCTGGTGGCATTGGGTCTGCTCGCGAGCGCGCTTGGCTGGATCGCTCTCCAGCAGGTCATCAACGTCTACGAAGCGATCTTCGTGGTCCCGATGCTCCTGACCGCGCTGGTCCTGGGCTTGGGCCTGCTGGAACCGCATGCCGCACAGGGAATGGAACGTGCGCTGCGGTCCTTCGCCGCGATCGTGTCTGCCGCAGGGATCGGCAGCGTCGCCGCGATCGCTGCGATCTACGGCCCGGCGCTCGTTTCGGCGCGCTCCGAGCGCGGTTATCTCCTGCAGCAGCCGTCGTCGGTCTCGCTGGCGGGCTATCGGCAGACGAAAGCGACGATTCTCGCGGCCGGACAAGCCTGCGGGATCACGCCCGGGCCCGGCACGAACCGGCTGCTGATCGACGACGTGACGTACTTCGCCTATGTGCGGACGCGCCTGCCGGATCACGTCATCATGCCGGGTTCGAAGATGCCGTCGCCCGACCACCCGACTTACATGGAGGCGATGCATTCCAGCGGCGCCGTCCTGAGTTGCCGCCGGCTCCCAGCCGACCTGGGGGCGCGCGCGATCCGAACCGGCGACTTCTGCTGCGTGCCGCCGATCGGCTTCTAGGGGAGCATCAACTCGCGTACGAAGCCGATCAGGCCGGTCTGGCGAGCGCGGCGCATGCGTTCGGCGGCGAGGATCTGGACGACCTTGGCGAAGCAGATGTCGATATCGTCGTTGACGATCACGTAGTCGTAGCCGTCCCAGTGGCTGATCTCAGCCTTGGCGCGTTCCATGCGGGCGGCGATCACTTCGGCGCTGTCGGTGCCGCGCGAGGTCAGGCGGCGGCGTAGCTCCTCGATGCTGGGCGGCAGGAGGAACACGCGCACGACGTCCCGCTCCAGCTTCTGGTAGAGCTGCTGCGTGCCCTGCCAGTCGATGTCGAACAGATAGTCCTTGCCGTCCTTGAGGCCCGCCTTCACCTCGGCCTTGGGCGTGCCGTAGCTGTGGCCGAAGACGTGCGCCCACTCCAGGAAGTCGCCCTCGCGCACGCGCCTCTCGAACTCGGCCTGGTCGACGAAGTGATAGTCGCGCCCGTCGATCTCTCCCGGACGCGGCGACCGGGTGGTGGCCGAGACCGACATGCGCAGCCGCCGGTCCTGCTCGAGCAGCATGCGCGAGATCGTCGTCTTGCCTGCGCCCGATGGCGAGGAGAGGATGAACATCAATCCGCGGCGATGCAGCGCGTCGGAATCGGGGATCGAGAGAACGGGGGCGTTGGGGTCGGCCATGCCCGCTAGTGGCGGGGAGGGGCGCTCAAATCAAGATGGACCATGCGCGAGGCCAGTCAGGCCAGCCAATTAGGCCAAGCAGAACCGCAGGTCCCCTTACTCCTCGCCGTCCTTCGCCTGCGCATGAAGCTTGGCTTCGCCCTCCAGTCGCGCCTGACCGGCTTTGCTGCGGTCGTAGAGCGTCTTGGCGATCAGGCCGCCGCCTACCAGGATGGCGCCCGGCACCGACGTGACGGCGATGCGCGCGATCGCGGTGTGCAACAGCGTTTCGCCCAGCGTCCGTCCCTTCAGGATCGCCTTGGCCTTGCGCGGGGCGTACTTGCTGCCGAGCAATCCGCGCTCGACCGCACGGCGCGCCAGCGTGGCGCTGCCGCGCAGCGCGACATCGGCGATGATGAGGTTGGTCGCCGGATTGGGGCTGGGCCCGTGCAACTGCTCGGCGCCGGGAAGCGCTCCCTCGAGCTTGTCGCCCACGGCATCGGCGGCCGACTTGGCCTTGACCTTTGCCTTGGCGGAAGCGCCCGACTTGGAACCCAGCAGATTGAACTTGCCCATCGCACCACCGTTTGCGGGCAAGACCCGCTTATTTCTTTTTGCCGAAGTCCACCGATACGACGTTCGATCCATCGTCACTCGAGGTAATGCGCGATGCCGCGTCGCGTTCCTGACCGTCGTTGTCCGGATCGTGGTCGTCCTCGCCATCGTCCCCGGCCATCGCCTGGAATTGCAGCCCGAAGTCGACCGCGGGGTCCACGAAAGCGGTGATCGCAGAGAAAGGCACGTCGAGCTTGGCCGGGATCTGGTTGAAGCTCAAGCCCACGCTGAAGCCGTCCTCGCGCACGATCAGGTCCCAGAACTTGTTCTGCAGGACGATCGTCATCTCATCCGGAAAGCGCGCCCGCAATTCGGCCGGCACCGACACGCCGGGGGCCCCGGTCTTGAAGGTGATGTAGAAGTGATGATTGCCGGGCAAGTGCCCGCCGGTCGTTTCGACTTCGCCCAGAACCCGTCCGACGACGGCGCGTAGCGCCTCCTGGACGATTTCGTCATATGGGATCAGGCTGTCGGGCGGGGTATCGTTCATGGCGCCTAACTGCGCATCGACTCGGGGCCGGTCAACCCGGTTACTTGGGTAAATCTGAGGATTGGTCTCGTGCGGCGCGCGAAAGCCCACTTATTCCGGCCCGTGTGGCAAATGGATTGCAAGTTTTCGACTGCCGATTGATTCCGCTTCCCGCCGCTCTATAGGCGCAGCCCATGCGCACCGCACGGATCGCCCGCAAGACCCACGAGACCGACATCGCGGTCGAGGTGAACCTCGACGGCACGGGGGCTTACGACGTGTCGACCGGGATCGGCTTTCTCGATCACATGATTGAGCAGTTCTCGCGCCACTCGCTGATCGACATCACCTGTCGCATCGTGGGTGACCTGCACGTCGACCAGCATCATACCACCGAGGATAGCGCCATCGCCATCGGCCAGGCGATCGCCCAGGCGCTGGGCGACAAGGGCGGGATCGGCCGCTACGGCCAGGCCTACTCGCCCATGGACGAGACCCTGGCGCGCGTGGCGCTCGACATTTCGGGGCGGCCCTACTTCGTGTGGAAGGCCGGCTTCACGCAGGAGAAGCTGGGCGAACTCGACACCGAACTGGTCGAGCACTGGTTCCATTCGATCGGGCAGGCGGTGGGCATCACCCTGCACATCGAGCTGCTCTACGGCTCCAACAACCACCACATCTGCGAGGCGATCTTCAAGGGCTTCGCGCGTGCCATGCGCGCCGCGGTCGAGCTCGATCCGCGCAAGAACGGCGCCGTGCCTTCCACGAAGGGCCTGCTGGGTGGGTGAAGTCCTCGCCCTGATCGATTACGGCGCGGGCAATCTCCATTCGGTGGCTAACGCCCTCAAGGCAGCCGGCGCGCCCAACGTGTGCGTCACCGCCAATCCCGACGTGGTCCGCGCGGCGGATCGGATCGTGCTGCCCGGCGTCGGCTCCTTCAAGGCCTGCGCCGAGGGGCTGCGGGCGATTCCGCACCTGGTCGAGGCGATGACGGAGCGCGTGCGGATCGGCGGCGCGCCCTTCCTGGGAATCTGCGTGGGCATGCAACTCCTCGCCGATCGCGGGCTAGAGCATGGCGAGACGCCAGGGCTTGGCTGGATCGCGGGCGAAGTCCGCCTGATCGAGCGCACCGACCCCGCGATCAAGGTGCCGCACATGGGGTGGAACGATGTCTCGCTGGGGCTCCACGATCCCGCGAGCGGCCTGATCGTTCTGGGCGAGGCGTACTTCCTGCACTCGTACCACTTCGCGCCCGAGGATGGCCGCACCGTCGCGGCGATGACCGATCATGGCGGCGGCCTCGTTGCCGCGGTGGCGCAGGACAACGTGGTCGGCGTGCAGTTCCATCCCGAAAAGAGCCAGGCCTATGGGCTCGACCTGCTCGCGCGGTTTCTGGAGTGGGCGCCGTGATGGGGGCGGCCCCGTCTTCTCCCCTCCTCTACAGGGGATGGGTCGGAGGTGGGGGCCCTCACCACCAAGCGACGCCGAAGGACGAGAACCCCAACTCCTCCCCTGAAGAGGTGGGGCTAGAAGTGAGACCATCATGATCGTCTTTCCCGCCATCGACCTCAAGCAAGGGCAGGTCGTACGCCTCGCCGAGGGCGACATGGCGCGTGCGACCGTCTACGGCGACGATCCCGCCGCACAGGCCACGCTGTTCGCACAGGCCGGCTCGCAGTACCTCCACGTCGTCGATCTTGACGGCTCGTTCGCCGGCTCGGCGCAGAACCGCGAGGCGGTCGAGGGCATCCTCCAGGTGTTCCCCGGCCATGTGCAGCTGGGCGGCGGCATCCGTACGCCCGAGGCAGTGGCCGGCTGGTTCGATCTCGGCGTCAGTCGCGTGGTGATGGGCACCGCCGCGCTCAAGGACCCGCAGTTCGTCAAGGACATGGCGCGCGAATACCCGGGCGGCATCGTCGTCGCGGTGGACGCGCGCGACGGCATGGTCGCGACCGAGGGCTGGGCCGAAGTGTCGGACGTCTCGATCGTCGACATGGCCCGCCGCTTCGAGGATGCGGGCGTCGCCAGCCTGCTCTTCACCGACATCGGCCGCGACGGGCTGCTCAAGGGCTGCAACATCGAGGCCACGGTCGACCTCGCCCGCCGCACCGACTTGCCGGTGATCGCCAGCGGCGGCGTCAAGGGGCTGGACGACATCCGCCTGCTGGCGGTGCATGCCGCCGACGGGATCGAGGGCGTGATCACCGGCCGCGCGCTTTATGACGGGCGGCTGGACCTTGCCGCCGCGATCGCAATGGCGGAGGCGGCGTGACCGTCCGCGTCCGCGTCATTCCCTGCCTCGACGTGGCCGAGGGCCGCGTGGTCAAGGGTGTGAACTTCGTCGAGCTGCGCGATGCCGGCGATCCGGTCGAGCAGGCGCGCGCCTACGACGCGGCCGGCGCCGACGAGCTGTGCTTCCTCGATATCTCGGCCAGCCACGAGGGGCGCGGCACGCTGCTCGACATCGTCCGCCGGACGGCCGAAGTCTGCTTCATGCCGCTGACGGTGGGCGGCGGCGTGCGCACGCCCGAGGACGCCCGGGCGCTGCTGCTGGCCGGGGCCGACAAGGTGGCGGTCAACTCCGCCGCGGTCGCCCGGCCCGAAGTGGTGGCCGACATCGCCGAGCGTTTCGGCAGCCAGTGCGTGGTCGCATCGGTCGACGCGCGGCAGGTCGAGCCCGGCCGCTGGGAGATATTCACTCACGGCGGTCGTCGCGAGACCGGGATCGACGCGGTGGAGCATGCCGTCAAGCTGGCCGGCCTCGGGGCCGGAGAGCTGCTGGTGACATCGATGGACGGCGACGGGACAAAGGCCGGCTACGACCTCGCCTTGACTCGCACGATCGCCGAGGCGGTCAGCGTGCCGGTGATCGCCAGCGGGGGTGTCGGCACGCTTGACCATCTCGTCGCCGGGGTGACCGAGGGCAAGGCGAGCGCAGTCCTGGCCGCGTCGATCTTCCATTTCGGGACGTATTCGATCGCTCAGGCGCATGGCGCCTTGAGGGCGGCAGGATTGCCGGCTCGGGGCTGAAGCGTCGGATTCATTTACACTCGGGCGCTCGGCGCAAGCGCCGTTAACCTTCTTATGATACCGCACCGTAGTATTTTTCCGGATGTGGCACAGCGCTTGCGTTAATCTTGGTCGAACCCCGACTAAGGAAAATTCCGTGTCGATCCCCCGTTACCTGATTGTCCTTGCCGCCTTGAGCTTGCCCGTCCCGGCCTACGCCGCCGGGGGCAGCGTGCAATTGCCCGAGCCCAGCGGCATGGTCCTGCTGGCGCTCGGTTTTGCCGGCGTGGCGGTGGGCCGCCGGTTCTCCTCCAAGCGCCCGCGCGACTGAACCGCTTGACCGGTTCCGGCCGGCACCGCATGGCAGCCGGCATGGTTTCCACCGACACTCTCGCGCGCCTGGAGCAGACGATCGCGGCCCGGCGCGGCGCCGATCCCGACAGCAGCTACGTCGCCAAACTCCACGCGCGCGGCCTCACCAAGATCGCGCAGAAGCTGGGCGAGGAGGCGACCGAGACCGTCATCGCCGCGCTGGCCGAGGATCGCCGGGCGCTCACCGGCGAGGCGGCGGACCTGATCTTCCACTTGCTGGTGCTGCTGGGCGCTCGCGACGTGCCGCTGGCCGACGTCCTGGCCGAGCTCGACCGCCGCGAAGGCACTTCAGGCATCGCCGAGAAGGCCGCGCGCCAAAGCTGAGGAGACGTGCCGGTGCCTATCGATCCCAAGCTGCCCTACGACGACGACAACATCTTCGCGAAGATCCTGCGCGGCGAGCTGCCGTGCAACAAGGTCTACGAGGACGAGCACGTGCTGGCCTTCCACGACATCCGGCCGCAGGCGCCGGTGCACGTGCTGGTGATCCCCAAGGACCGGTTCGTCTCGTGGGACGACTTCACCGCCAAGGGCAGCGACGCTCAGATCGCGGGCTTCATGCGCGGCGTGGGCGAGGTGACGCGGCTGCTGCAGCTCGACACGCCGGGCTACCGGCTGATGGTCAACATGGGCGAGCACGGCCACCAGGAAGTGCCGCACCTGCACGTCCACATCTTCGGCGGCCGCCGGTTCTACCAGATGATCTCGGACTGAGGGATCAACCTGCCGAGGCGATGCTCTCGGCGACGGCGACCAGACGACGGGCCTGCTCCAGGTGGAGCAGCTCGGCCATCTTGCCTTCCACGCGGATCGCGCCCTTGCCGGCATTCTCGGGCAGCGCGAAGGCCGCGATCACCGCGTTTGCCCAGGCCAGCTCCTGCTCGGAGGGCGAGAACACCGCGTTGCACGGCTCTATCTGCGCGGGGTGGATCAGGCTCTTGCCGTCGAACCCGAACATCAATCCCTGGCGCGCCTCGGCCTCGAACGCGGCGAGATCGCGGAATTCGTTGCACACCCCGTCGAGGATGGCGATGCCGTGGCTGCGCGCGGCGGCGACCGCCATCGACAGGAACGGCAGAAACGGCGTGCGGCAAGGCGTCAGCTGCGCCCGCATCTCCTTGGCGAGGTCGTTGGTGCCCATGATCCACAGCGACAGGCGCGACGAGCCAGCGGTGGCGGCGATCGCCGGCAGGTCGGCCACGGCCGCGCAGGTTTCGATCATGGCCCACAGCCGCAGCGCCGGAGGTGCGGAGCCAAGGGCTTCCTCGTAGGCGGCGATGTCCTGGGGCCCGTTGACCTTGGGCACCACCACCGCGTCCGCGAGCGATCCGGCGATGGCGGCAAGGTCCGCCGCGCCCCAGGGCGTGTCGAGGCCGTTGGCGCGGATCGCCACTTCGCGGTGGCCGAAACCGCCTTCGTTGACGGCGGCGACGGCGGCGCCGCGCGCCTCGTCCTTCATCTCCGGCGCGACGGCGTCCTCAAGGTCGAGGATGACGATGTCGCAGGGCAGGGTGCGGGCCTTGGCGATCGCCTTGGCGTTCGATGCGGGAAGGTAGAGCGCGCTTCGGCGCGGGCGCAGGGTCGAGTCCATGCCCGTTCCCTAGCCTGCGCCGCCGGCGACTAGAAGCCTTGGGCGCTAGCCTGTGGCATCTTGCGGGAGAGATGGTCCGGGCTGTGCAGAAAGTGCTTTCCTACAGGTTATGTTCTATGTATGTTCTATTGAATGTGAGCGAATCGACGCGGCGTCGTACGATTTGGATGCGGAAACCCCGGTGCGATCGGGTAGGCAGTATCCGGAGTCGATTGCGACAGTAAGGGTGATGCGATGCGTATGATGATGAAGGTTCTCGCCCTGCTTGTCGCGCTGGTGCTGCCCGCCGCGGCGATGGCCACGCTGCCGGTCGGGGCCCAGGCGCCCGCGTTCAGCACGCAAGGCGCCTTGGGCGGCAAGGACGTCGCGTTCGACCTGCGCAAGGCGCTGCGCAAGGGTCCGGTCGTGCTCTACTTCTACCCCAAGGCGTTCACGCAGGGCTGCACGCTGGAAGCGCACGCCTTTGCCGAGGCGACACCCGAGTTCGCCAAGTACGGCGCGACGGTGATCGGCATGTCGGCGGACGATCTGCCGACGCTGCGCAAGTTCTCGACCGAGGAATGCCGCAGCCAGTTCGCGGTGGGCACGGCGACTCCGGCGGTGGTGAAGGCTTACGATGTTGGGTTCGCCCGTCCTGGCGCTCCGGCTGGCCTGACCAACCGCACCAGCTACGTGATCGCGCCCAGCGGCAAGATCGTGTTCGTCCACTCCGATCTCGACTATCGCGACCACGTGAAGCTGACGCTTGATGCGGTGAAGCGGCTCAAGAAGAAGTAGCCCCGTCATCCCGGGTCGATCCCGGGACGGGGAGGCGGGCCCCCCGCGCTTTACTTTCATCGCCGCTCCGCTAAGCGGGGCGGCTTCCATTTTGACCGGCGGAGTAGTCCCATGCGTGCCGAAGGGCAGGCCCATGTTGAGCGTATCGAAAAGGCCATGGCGCTCGTCCGCAAGTTCCTGGATTGGGATCGCGCGGTCCGCCGGCTCGACGAGCTCAATGCCCGTGTCGAGGATCCGACGCTCTGGGAGAAGCCCAAGGAAGCCGAGGCGGTGATGAAGGAGCGGCGCCGGCTGGAGGCTTCGATCGGCGCGGTGCGCCAGATCGAGGGCGAGATGGCCGACGCGGTCGAGTTCATCGAGCTCGGCGAGATGGAGGACGATGCCGCCACGATCGACGAAGGGCACGCCACGCTCAAGGCGCTGGCCGAGCGCGCCGATCGCGACAAGGTCCAGGCGCTCCTGGCGGGCGAGGCGGACGGCAACGACACCTATCTCGAAGTCCACGCCGGCGCGGGCGGCACCGAGAGTCAGGACTGGGCCGAGATGCTCCAGCGGATGTACACCCGCTGGGCCGAGCGCAAGGGCTACAAGGTCGAACTGGTCGACTATCACGCGGGCGAGGCCGCCGGGATCAAGAGCGCGACGCTGCTGATCAAGGGCGAGAACGCCTACGGCTACGCCAAGACCGAAAGCGGCGTGCACCGCCTCGTGCGCATCAGTCCTTACGACAGCTCGGCGCGGCGCCACACCAGCTTCTCGAGCGTGTGGGTCTACCCGGTGATCGACGATACCTTCGAGATCGACATCAATCCTGCCGACCTGAAGATCGACACCTATCGGGCCTCGGGTGCGGGCGGTCAGCACGTCAACACGACCGACTCCGCGGTGCGCATCACCCACCAGCCGTCCGGCATCGTCGTCGCCAGCCAGATCGACCGCTCGCAGCACAAGAACCGCGAAATCGCCATGGGCATGCTCAAGGCGCGGATGTTCGAGGAGGAGATGCGCAAGCGCGAGGAAGCCGCGAGTGCCGAGCATGCCAGCAAAAGCGACATCGGCTGGGGCCACCAGATCCGCTCCTACGTGCTGCAACCCTACCAGCAAGTGAAGGACTTGCGCACCGGCCTTGTCTCCACCGCGCCGGGCGACGTGCTCGATGGCGAGCTCGATCCGTTCATGGCCGCGGCGCTGTCGCAGCGGGTCACCGGCGAGAAGGTCGAAGTCGAGGACGTGGACTGATCCGGCCGCCCCGGATCGAGCCCGGGACGACATAAGAGCGCTTTTGCCAAGCGCATTGCGACTCGCTAAGGGGCCGCATGGCCGCTCGCCGCATCGCCTTCCTGATGATCGCCCTGACCTTGTGCACGCTCGGCGCGTGCGAGAAGAAGGCGGATGACGGCCGTCTCCCAACCGCGCGCGCATTCCCGCGCGCCGACCGGCCGGTCTCGAAGCTGGGCGGCAATGGTTTCGCGTCCGAAACGGAGCGTGACAGCGTCAACGAGGCGCGAACCGTGATGGACCTGGCGGGCATCGCCAAGGGCATGACGGTGGCCGATATCGGCGCGGGCCAGGGCTACTACACGGTTCGCCTGTCGCAGCGCGTGGGCAAGGACGGCCGCGTGCTCGCGCAGGATATCGACCCCGACGCGATGCGCGAGCTGGGCCTGCGCATCGAGCGCGAGCGGCTGGATAACGTCTCGATCAAGCTTGGCGCCGAAGATGATCCGCGCTTGCCGACCAACAGCTTCGACCGGGTCATGCTGGTCCACATGTACCACGAGGTCGGCGAGCCTTATGCGTTCCTCTGGCGCCTGCGTCCCTCGCTGCGCAAGGGCGGGCGCGTGGTCGTGGTCGATCTCGACAGGCCTACCGATCGTCACGGTATCCCGCCCGCGCTGCTGTTCTGCGAATTCGAGGCGGTGGGCTTTCGCTTGACCGATTTTGTGCGTAAGCCCCAAGTGCAAGGTTACTTCGCGCAGTTCGAGGCGAGTGGGACGGCACCCGCGCCCGCCTCGATCCGACCTTGTCGATTGGCTGGCGGCAACCCGGCCTCAGGTGGCTGAGCCGGCGCGCTCCAGAAGGAAGACAAAGAGAGACATGAGTTTCAAGGGTCTGAAGCCGATCACTTACGGCGGGCGCGAAGTCTGGCCGCTGATCGAGGGCGGCAAGGGCGTCTCGGCGACGAATCACGCAAGCTCGGGCGCCTGGGCGGCGGCGGGCGGCATCGGCACCGTCAGCGCGGTGAACGCCGACAGCTACGACGCCGAAGGCAAGATCATCCCGCAGATCTACGATGCCCTGACCCGCAAGGAACGGCACGAGCAGCTGGTCCGCTTCGCCATCGACGGCGCGGTCGAGCAGGTGCGCCGCGCCTACGACATCGCCAGCGGCAAAGGCGCGATCAACATCAACGTGCTGTGGGAGATGGGCGGCGCGCAGGCGGTGCTGGAAGGCGTGCTGGAGAAGACCCGCGGCCTCGTCACCGGCGTGACCTGCGGCGCGGGCATGCCCTACAAGCTGTCCGAGATCGCGGCGCGCTTCAACGTCAACTACCTGCCGATCGTCAGCTCGGCGCGCGCTTTCCGGGCGCTGTGGAAGCGGGCCTACCATAAGGTCTCCGACCTGATGGCGGCGGTGGTGTACGAGGACCCGTGGCTGGCGGGCGGGCACAACGGACTCTCCAATGCAGAAGACCCGACCAAGCCCGAGGATCCGTACCCCCGCGTGAAAGCGCTGCGCGACACGATGCGGGGCGAGGGCATTTCGGACGATGTGCCGATCGTGATGGCCGGCGGCGTGTGGTACTTGCGCGACTGGGAAAACTGGATCGACAATCCCGAGCTGGGCACGATCGCCTTCCAGTACGGCACCCGCCCGCTGTTGACGCACGAGAGCCCGATCCCCGAACAGTGGAAGGAGGCGCTGCGCCACCTGGAGCCCGGCGACGTGCTGCTCCACCGCTTCTCGCCGACCGGTTTCTACTCCTCGGCCGTGCGCAACCCGTTCTTGCGCAGCCTCGAAGCGCGGTCCGAGCGGCAAATCCCCTACTCGAAGGTCGAGGCGGGCGAACACACCGTGCGGCTCGACGTGGGGGTGAAGGGCAAGAACTTCTGGGTGACGCCCAAGGACCTCGATCGCGCGCGGAGCTGGGCGGCGGCCGGCTACGCCGACGGCCTGCGCACGCCCGACGATACGATCGTGTTCGTCGATCCGGCCGAGCGCGACACGATCCGCCAGGATCAGGCCGATTGCATGGGCTGCCTGTCGCACTGCGGCTTCTCGTCGTGGAAGGACCATGACGATTACACCACCGGGCGCCTCGCCGATCCGCGCAGCTTCTGCATCCAGAAGACACTGCAGGACATCGCCCATGGCGGTCCGATCGACGACAACCTGATGTTCGCGGGCCACGCGGCGTACAAGTTCAAGCAGGACCCGTTCTACTCGAACGGCTTCACACCCACGGTCAAGCAGCTGGTCGATCGCATCCTGACCGGCGACTGATCGCTCAGGCTTCGCCGTGGCTCGTCGCGTCGAGCCCGGCGGCCTCGGCCTGCTCGCTCACGCGCATGGGGAAGGCGAGCGAGCACATCAACGCGACGATCGCGGTGCCGATCACCGACCAGACCACCACGGCCATGACCGCGATCGCTTGCGCCACCAGCTGTGCGAGCGGGTTCATGCCGGCGTCGTAGCCGGCCCCGCCCAGAGTCTGCGCCATGAACGGCGCCAGCAGCAGCGCGCCGACGATACCGGGTACGGCGAAGAGGGCGAACACGTCGAGGCGGTCGTCGATCCCCGCGCGGCGGATTAGTGCGGCCGCGCCGTAGGAGGCGAGCGAGCCCAGCGCGCCGAAGCAGATCGCGCTGCCCGGCGAAACGTAGAGCGCCGCCGGTGCGATCGCGGCAAGGCCCGAGACCAGGCCCGTGGCGACGGCTTCGGCCGTCACCGGCCGGCGGCGCAGGCGCGCTGTCCCGAGGCGGACGAGCAGACCCGCGCAAGCGGCCGCGTGACCGGCGAGCAGGGCGCTGGCGGCATCATCGTTCGCCGAGAACGCCGAGCCGCCGCACAGCGCGAGCCAACCGACCCACAGGAGGAAGGCGCCAGCCAGGGTGAACGGCGCGAACGCGGCGGGCCGGGCCTTGGCATCGAAGTCGAGCCCGCGCCCGATCAGGAGCGCGGCGACCAGCGCGCTCGTTCCCGCCGCAGCCTCGATGGCGAGACCGCCGGCGAAGTCGATCGCCCCGACCGAGGCGGCGAGCCAGCCGCCGCCCCAGAGCCAGTGGACGATAGGGGCGAGCACGACGAGGCTCCAGAGCGTGGAGAACAGGACCACCCAGCCAAAGCGCCCGCGTCCGGCCCAGGCGCCGGTCATCAGCGAGGCTGCGATGAGGGCGCAGGCGATCTGGAACAGGGCGAATCCGCTCTCCGGCACAGTCAGCCCGTCGCGCACATTGCCCAGCGTGATCAGCATCCAGGCGTTGCCGGTGCCCAACCACCCGCCCGAGACGTCGCCGAACGCCAGCGTGTAGCCGACCACGATCCAGGCGAGCGATACGGCCGCGGCGACGGATGCGGTCTGGACCATGCCCGACACGAGCGCCCCCGAGCGCGCCCTCCCGGAATTGAAGAGCGCAAGCCCCGGGATGACCAGCAGCAGCAGGAGTGTCGCGGCGAGAAGCCAGCCGGTGTCGCCAGTGTCGGTGACTTCCGCCGCGCCGTCTTGTGCCAGGGCGGCGGTGGGCGCGGCGGCGAGCAGCGCTGCCAGCGGCATCAAACGGCGGTAGTGCATGGCCCGGCATTCCCCTCGCAAGCACGGCCGAACCCGCACCGGTCGAACGCGCCTAGCAGCATTTGCTCACGAAACCGTTACTGCACAAGGCTATAGCCGGCGCTTGCAGGGATACCCCGTCCGTCGATCGAAGCCGCAGCGTGACATCCCAATGACGATGACAATGGCGATGGTGATGGCGCTGCAAACGATTTGCATAGGTCGTGCTGACGCTCAAGAAGCCTTGCCGCCGTGGCGGCCGCGGCGCTATGCCCCCGTCCATGACCATGCTGCGTTCCCTGATGGCTGCCTTCGTCGTCCTCACCGCGGGGCTCGGCAGGCCTGCCGCCGCCGAGGATGGCGGCGTGCCCTATTGGGCCTCGGTCGATGCCGATGTCGCCAATCTGCGTGTCGGGCCGGGCGACAGCTACCGGATCGACTGGGTCTATCGGCGGCCTCGCTTGCCGGTCAAGGTGATCCGCCGCGAAGGGCCGTGGCGGCAGATCCAGGACCCCGATGGCGACAAGGGCTGGATGCGCGACCTGCTGCTGTCACGCCAGCGATCCGCGCTGGTCGTCGGCAAGGGGCTGGCGGAGATGCATGCGGAGGCAAACGGCGGCTCGAAGCTGCTCTGGCGCCTGGAGCCGGGGGTCGTCGGTCTGCTCGGCGATTGCGATGCCGGTTGGTGCCAGTTCGACGTCGACGGCCACAAGGGCTTTGCGCCCGCCGATCGCCTGTGGGGCACAGGGGCGCCTTGACGATATAGACGCCGTGGATGGCCCACGTCGTCCCGGGGCGAGCCTGGGACGACGGATTTCCAGCTTCGACCTCAGATCAGCTCGATCGCCACTGCGGTGGCCTCGCCGCCGCCGATGCACAGGCTGGCGACGCCGCGCTTCAGGCCCTTCTCCTTGAGCGCGCCGATCAGCGTCACGATGATGCGCGTGCCTGAGGCGCCGATGGGGTGCCCCAGGGCGGTCGCGCCACCGTGGATGTTGATCTTGTCGTGCGGGATGCCGAGGTCGTGCATCGCGAACATGGCGACGCAAGCGAAGGCTTCGTTGATCTCGAACAGGTCGACGTCGGAAACCTGCCAGCCGACCTTGTCGAGAAGCTTGGTGATCGCGCCGACCGGGGCGGTCGTGAACTTGGCCGGCTCATGCGCGTGGGCGGCGACCGCGAGCACCTTGGCGACCGGCTCCAGGCCCTTCTCTCGGGCCACGCTCTCACGGCTGAGCACGATCGCGGCCGCGCCGTCGGAGATCGAGCTGGAACTGGCCGCCGTGATTGTCCCTTCCTTGGCGAAGGCCGCCTTGAGCTGCGGTATCTTCTCGGGCTGGCCCTTGCCGGGTGCCTCGTCGTGATCGACCACGACCTCGCCCTTGCGCGTCTTGACGGTGACGGGAACCACTTCGCCATCGAAGCTGCCCGAGGCGATCGCCGCCTGCGCGCGGCGCAGCGACTCGATCGTGTAGGCGTCCTGCGCCTCGCGCGTCAGCTGGTACTCGTCGGCGGTGCACTGGGCGAAGCTGCCCATGGCGCGGCCTTCCTCGTAAGCGTCTTCAAGGCCATCGAGGAACATGTGGTCGTAGAGCGTGTCGTGGCCTGCACGCGCGCCGCCGCGGTGCTTCTTGGTCAGGTAGGGCGCGTTGGTCATGCTCTCCATGCCGCCGGCGACTACCAAGTCGATTGACCCTGACGCGAGCGCCTCCGCCCCCATGATCACCGTCTGCATGCCCGAGCCGCAGACTTTGTTGACGGTGGTGGCCTGCACCGATGCCGGCAGGCCCGCCTTGATCGCCGCCTGGCGGGCCGGGGCCTGGCCCAGGCCGGCCGGCAGCACGCAGCCCATGTAGATGCGCTCGATCTCCTCACCGGGAACGCCGGCGCGCTCGACTGCCGCCTTCACGGCCGTCGCGCCAAGGTCGGTGGCGCTCACGTCGGCGAGAGCGCCCTGCAGGCCCCCCATGGGGGTGCGGGCGTACGAAAGGATCACGATCGGATCCGCGGCGGAGAGCTGAGCCATTTACGGGCTGCCTTTCGGATTGGCGTTGGACAGAAGTTGCGATTGCGAATAATGCTGCGGTGCGGCGATGGCAATGCGAGGCGCAAGCTGCCGAAACGCGTAGTCATCGCTCTTGCAGCATAGCCTTCTGTTAGGATTGGTCCGAGCCATACATAGGGAGATTTCTCCCGGTGTTTAAGGGCCGAAGGAGGTCTACCCGGGGTTGCACCGTGCTCCGGGCGGGACTAGGGCGCGGTGCAAACCGGTAAACGCAACGAGTCAGAGCTTTGGTCGACCTCTCGCAATACCTTCCGATCCTCATCTTCCTGGTCATCGCGCTGGGTCTGTCGTCGGCCTTCGTGTTCCTGCCGATGGGCGTTTCGCGTCTGACCGGCACCCACAAGCCGAGTGCCGACAAGCTGTCCGAGTACGAGTGCGGCTTCCCCGCGTTCGAGGACCCGCGCAGCCAGTTCGATGTGCGGTTCTATCTGATCGCCATCCTGTTCATCGTGTTCGACCTGGAAGCGGCGTTCCTGTTTCCCTGGGCGGTCTCGCTGAACGTGACCGGCTGGCCGGGCTGGATCACGATGATGGTGTTCCTGGGCGAACTGGCGATCGGCCTCGCCTATGCATGGAAGAAGGGAGCTCTGGACTGGGAATGAACCAGATCGTCACGCCTCCCGCCTCCGGTCAAGTCATCGCGCCGGACCAGTCGTTCTTCGACGGCCTCAACAACGAAGTTTCCGACAAGGGCTTCCTCGTCACCTCGACCGAGGAGCTGTTCCAGTGGGCCCGCACCGGCTCGCTGTGGTGGATGACCTTCGGCCTTGCCTGCTGCGCGGTCGAGATGATCCACGTGAACATGCCGCGTTATGACATGGAGCGCTTCGGCGTCGCCCCGCGCGCGTCCCCCCGTCAGTCGGACGTGATGATCGTGGCCGGCACGCTGTGCAACAAGATGGCTCCGGCGCTGCGCCGCGTCTACGACCAGATGTCGGACCCCAAGTACGTCATCTCGATGGGATCGTGCGCGAACGGCGGCGGCTATTATCACTACAGCTACAGTGTGGTTCGCGGCTGCGATCGCGTGGTGCCGGTCGATATCTACGTGCCCGGCTGCCCGCCGACCGCCGAGGCGCTGCTCTATGGCGTGATGCAGTTGCAGCGCAAGATCCGCCGCGTCGGCACGCTGGAGCGCTGAGGATGGCCCTGGTCCTGCATTCCGCTCCCCGGATCGCCTCGAACGAGGGGGTTCTCGACGCGCTCTCGGCCGCGCTCGGCGCGATGCTCGTGGCGGCCAAGGAGGAGCATGGCGAGGTCGTGCTCACCGTCGCGCGCGACAGCATCGAGGACGCGCTGCGCCTGCTGCGCGACGAGCATGCCTATCAGCAGCTGATGGAGATCGCCGGGGCCGACTATCCGTCGCGGCCCGAGCGCTTCGAGGTCGTCTACATGCTGCTCTCGCTGACCAAGAACCACCGGATCATGGTCAAGGTCACCGCGTCCGAGGCGACGCCGGTGCCCACCGTGACGACGCTGTGGCCGGTCGCGGGCTGGCTCGAGCGCGAAGTGTTCGACATGTACGGCGTCGTCTTCGCCGGCAACCAGGACTTGCGGCGCATCCTCACCGACTACGGGTTCGAGGGGCATCCGTTCCGCAAGGACTTCCCGCTGACCGGCTACGTCGAGGTCCGCTATTCCGAAGAGGACAAGCGCGTCGTCTACGAGCCGGTGAAGCTGGCGCAGGACTTGCGCAGCTTCGACTTCATGAGCCCGTGGGAAGGCGCGAACTACGTGCTGCCGGGCGACGAGAAGAGTTCCGCGCAGCCGGGCACGCCGCCAGTGGCGGAGGCCAAGGTGACCGAGACGCCCAAGCAGACCGGTGCCGGCGCACCGGCCGATGCCAAGGCGGCGGAGAAGGTCGCGCCGAGCGCCTCCACGTCGGGTACCATCGCCGGCCAGGGCCAGAGCGAACCGGCGGTGAAGACGACCGGAACGCCCGAGCCTGGTGCTCCCGATCCGACCGCCAAGCGCCCCGACCGCCCCGCCGATGGCGGCGCGAGCGCGGACGAGGGTGCCGGCCCGGCGCCCGAAGGAAGCTGACATGAGTGGCATGACTCTGGAACGCTCGCCCACCACCACGGGCGAGTCGGTCGACAACTACACGATCAATTTCGGGCCCCAGCATCCGGCGGCGCACGGCGTGCTGCGCATGGTGATGGAACTCGACGGCGAGGTGATCGAGCGGGTCGATCCGCACGTCGGGCTGCTCCATCGCGGCACCGAGAAGCTGATCGAGCACAAGACCTACCTTCAGGCGCTGCCCTATTTCGACCGCCTCGACTACTGCTCGCCGCTGTGCATGGAGCACAGCTACGTGCTGGCGATCGAGAAGCTGCTGAACCTCGAGGTGCCGATCCGCGCGCAGTACCTGCGCGTGCTGTTCGCCGAGCTGACGCGTATCTGCAACCACATGCTCAACCTCGGCTCCCACGTCATGGACGTGGGCGCGATGACGCCGAACCTGTGGCTGTTCGAAATCCGCGAGGACTGCCTCAACTTCTTCGAGCGCGCCTCGGGCGCGCGCATGCATGCGGCTTGGTATCGGCCCGGCGGCGTGCACCAGGACGTGCCGCTCAAGCTGCTGACCGACATCGGCGATTGGCTCGATACGCGCCTGCCGCAGCTGTTCGAGGACGCGATGAGCCTCGTGGTCGACAATCGCATCTTCAAGCAGCGCAATGTCGACATCGCCCATGTTGGCCGCGACGACGCGATCGCCTGGGGCTTCTCGGGCCCGATGATCCGGGGTGCCGGCATCCCGTGGGACTTGCGCAAGAGCCAGCCTTACGACGTCTACGATCGCATGGAATTCGACGTGCCGGTGGGCACCAACTCGGACTGCTACGACCGCTTCATGGTTCGCGTCGAGGAAGTGCGCCAGTCGGCCCGCATCATCAAGCAGTGCCTGCGTGAAATGCCGGAAGGTCCGGTTGCGTCGACCGACCGCAAGGTGGTCCCGCCCAAGCGCGCCGAGATGAAGAGCTCGATGGAAGCGCTGATCCACCACTTCAAGCTCTACACCGAGGGTTTCCACGTGCCCGCCGGTGAAGTCTATGTGGCGACCGAAAGCCCTAAGGGGGAATTCGGCGTCTACCTCGTCTCGGACGGGTCGAACAAGCCGTACCGGTGCAAGATCCGGCCGACGGCCTTCTCGCACCTCCAGGCGATGGACATGATGTGCAAGGGGCACATGCTGCCCGATGCGACCGCGATCCTGGGGGCGATCGACGTCGTGTTCGGGGAGTGCGACCGGTAAGCTTTCGAGTGCCGGGGCGAGTGGGGTGGGACCCCTCGCTTCTGGTGAGTGCGTGGCGGGTGGCGTGGGAGTACGTTGATATGAAGTCGCAGGTTTTCGTGATGACGCGGATGTGGGCCATGGTAACGGGGCTGGCGCTCGCGGTGTGGTACTTCGGGGCGCTGTACCTGGGGTTCAAACACAGCGAACTGCTGCCGATGCTGGTGACGGCGATCGGCGGTTTCGAGCTGTTCCTGTACAGCCAGGACGTGTGGCTGCGCCGCAGGAGCCGGCAGGGCTGATCAGCTCCGCCGTAGGTTGACGCAAGGATCGGGCGCGCCGCTCGCGTGAGCGGTGTTGCCCGTTGTAGATTGAGGACTGTGGATCAGTGGCCGACCGCTACCTTGAACCGGACTCGCCCGAACTGCGGGCGCGCTGGGGCAACTTCGCCTGGACGCAGAAGTGGGCCGACAAGGCAAAGGCGGCGATCGCCCGCTATCCCGAGGGGCGCCAGCGCTCCGCGGTGATGGCGCTGCTCGACTACGCCCAGCGCCAGGTCGGCGAAGAGACCAATACGCAAGGCTGGCTGCCGATCCCGGTGATCGAATTCGTCGCCCGCGAGCTCGACATGCCGGTGGTGCGGGTGCTCGAAGTCGCAACGTTCTACTTCATGTACAACCTCGTGCCGGTAGGCCGCTTCCACGTGCAGGTCTGCGGCACCACGCCGTGCATGCTGCGCGGATCGGACGACATCATGACCGCCTGCGAGAAGCGGGGCATGCACGTGGGTCACACGACCGACGACGGGCTGTGGACGCTCACCGAGGTCGAGTGCATGGGCAACTGCGCCTCGGCACCGATGGTCCAGATCAACGACGACAACTACGAGGACCTGACGCCCGAGCGGCTCGACGCCGTTCTCGATGCGCTGGCGCGCGGCGAGACGCCCCAGCCGGGCACGCAGGAGCCGGGCCGTCACACGGTCGAGCCGGCCGGCGCGCTGTCGACGCTGTCGGCCATGGTCGACGAGAACCACGACTATCGGGGTGAATGGTAAGATGAGCCTCGCCGACAAGGATCGCATCTTCACCAACGTCTACGGCTATCAGCCGTGGAACCTGGCCGCTGCGCAGGCGCGGGGCGATTGGGACAATACCAAGGACCTGATCGCGCGCGGGCGCGACGCCATCATCCAGGAGATGAAGGACTCAGGGCTGCGCGGCCGTGGCGGCGCGGGCTTCCCGACCGGCATGAAGTGGTCGTTCATGCCCAAGCAGGCCCCTGTCGATGCCGCCGGCAATCCCAAGCCCAGTTTCCTGGTCATCAACGCCGACGAGTCCGAGCCCGGCAGTTGCAAGGACCGCGAGATCATCCGCCACGATCCGCACAAGCTGATCGAGGGCGCCCTGGTCGCCGGCTTCGCGATGGGCGCGCGCGCGGCCTACATCTACATCCGCGGCGAATACATCCGCGAGGCCGAAACGCTCTTTGCCGCAGTGCAGGAGGCCTATGACGCCGGCCTGCTCGGCAAGAACGCCGCCGGATCGGGCTACGACTACGACGTCTTCGTCCATCGCGGCGCCGGCGCCTACATCTGCGGCGAAGAGACCGCGATGATCGAGAGCCTGGAAGGCAAGAAGGGCCAGCCGCGCCTGAAGCCGCCGTTCCCGGCCGGCGCCGGCCTCTACGGCTGCCCGACCACGGTGAACAACGTCGAATCGATCGCCGTCGCGCCGACCATCCTGCGCCGCGGCGCGGCCTGGTTCTCCAGCTTCGGCAACGAGAATAACCGCGGCACCAAGCTCTTCCAGATCAGCGGCCACGTGAACAAGCCCTGCGTCGTCGAAGAGGCGATGAGCATCCCGTTCAGCGAACTGATCGAGAAGCATTGCGGCGGGATTCGCGGCGGCAGGGACAACCTGCTCGCGGTGATCCCCGGCGGCTCCTCCGTTCCGCTCGTCCCTGCCGCGCAGATCTGGGACGCACCGATGGACTTCGACGGCCTCAAGGCGGTCGGCTCGGGCCTCGGCACCGCCGCCGTGATCGTCATGGACAAGTCCACCGACATCGTGCGCGCGATCAGCCGCCTGTCGTACTTCTACAAGCACGAGTCCTGCGGCCAGTGCACGCCCTGCCGCGAAGGCACCGGCTGGATGTGGCGCGTCATGGAACGCCTGCGCACGGGCGAGGCGGCGGTCGAGGAGATCGACATGCTGCAGCAAGTCACCAAGCAAGTCGAAGGCCACACCATCTGTGCGCTGGGCGATGCTGCCGCCTGGCCGATCCAGGGCCTCATCCGCCACTTCCGCCCGGAGATCGAGCGCCGCATCGAAGAGCGGAACGGCGGCTTCGCAGTGGCGGCCGAATGACAGACGACCGCGCCGATCTCATGCTGGAAATCCTGAAAAACATTCAGGCCGACGTTTCCGCCATCAAGCGGGAACAAGCCTCGCAAGGGATACGGCTTCACGCGTTGGAGGATCATCAACGCGGGATCATGACGTCCATCTTCGGAATGCAAGCCGACATTTCGGACCTCAAGGATCGCGTTGATCGGATCGAGAAGCGTCTCGGTCTTCTGGATACGGAACACTGAAATGCCCAAGCTGAAAGTCGACGGCGTCGAGATCGAAGTCCCCAACGGCGCCACCGTGCTCCAGGCCTGCGAGCTTGCGGGCAAGGAGATCCCGCGCTTCTGCTATCACGAGCGGCTGAGCATCGCCGGCAACTGCCGAATGTGCCTGGTCGAGGTGAAGCCCGGGCCGCCCAAGCCGCAGGCTTCATGCGCGCTTCCGGCCACCGAGGGGCAGGAAATCCGCACGGACTCCGAAATGGTCAAGAAGGCGCGCGAGGGGGTGATGGAGTTCCTCCTCATCAACCACCCGCTCGACTGCCCGATCTGCGACCAGGGCGGCGAGTGCGACTTGCAGGACCAGGCCGTCGCCTACGGCCGTGGCGGCTCGCGCTACCACGAGAACAAGCGCGCGGTGACCGAGAAGTACATGGGCCCGCTCATCAAGACGGTGATGACGCGCTGCATCCACTGCACCCGCTGCGTGCGCTTCTCCGAGGAGATCGCCGGCGTCGACGAGATCGGCGCGCTCTACCGCGGCGAGAACATGCAGATCACGACGTACTTGGAGCATGCCGCCAAGCACGAGATGAGCGCCAACGTTATCGACTTGTGCCCGGTGGGCGCGCTCACCAGCCGGCCCTATGCGTTCGAGGCAAGGCCGTGGGAGCTCAAGAAGGTCCTGGGTATCGACGTGTCCGACGCGACGGGCTCGAACATCCGTATCGACGTGCGCGGCCGCGAGGTCATGCGCGTGCTCCCGCGCGTTAACGACGACGTGAACGAGGAGTGGATCAGCGACAAGGCGCGCTACCAGGTCGATGGCCTCACCCGCCGCCGGCTCGACCGCCCGTGGATCCGGCGTGACGGCAAGCTGCAGCCGGCGAGCTGGGACGAGGCGTTCGCGGCGATCGCCTCGCTCAATCCCGGCGCGTCGATCGCGGCGATCGCGGGCGACATGGTGGACTGCGAGACGATGTTCGCCGCCAAGGCGCTGCTTGGCGCGCTCGGTTCGGACCTGCTGGAAGGCCGGCAGACGGGCATGGACTATGCCACCGACAGCCTGAGCGCCGTCAACTTCAATACGACTTTCGCCGGGATCGAGACCGCCGACGCGATCCTGATCGTCGGCTCGATGGTGCGCTGGGAAGCGCCGCTCGTGAACGTGCGCATCCGCAAGGCGGTGAAGCGCGGCGCCAAGGTGTTCCTCGTGGGACCGGAGTGGGAGACCACTTTCGGTGGCGAGTTCATCGGTGCGGATCGCTCGGTCCTCGGCAACCTGCCGCAGGCGGTGACCGACGCGTTCGGTTCGGCCAAGCGCCCGGCGGTGATCGTCGGCGGGGCAGGGCTGGCTGCCGGCGGCCTCGGCGCGGCGCTCTCGCTCGTCGGTCCGTTGAACCTCGTGCGCGATCTGGAGGACGGCACGAAGTGGAACGGCTTCAACGTCCTGCACATGGCGGCGAGCCGCATGGGTGGCCTGATGCTCGGTTTCGCGCAGCAGGGCGGCATCGCGGACCTCGTGGCCGCCAAACCCAAGGTAGTGCTCTCGCTCGGCGCCGACGAGGTGGACTATGCCAAGTTCGCCGGCTCGATGATCGTCTACATCGGACACCACGGCGACAACGGCGCGCACGCCGCCGACGTGATCCTGCCGAGCGCCGCCTATACCGAGAAGGCCGGCACTTACGTCAACACCGAGGGCCGGGTGCAGTTCGCCGACAAGGCGGTGTTCGCTCCCGGAGACGCGCGTGAGGACTGGACCATCCTGCGGGCGTTGGCCGACGCCTTCGGCGTGTCGGTCGGCTTCGACAGCTTCGAGGAATTGCGCGCGGCGATGATTTCGCAGGTACCAGCGCTTGGCATCGAGGGCTTGGCGGACTACGGAAGCGACCTGCCGTCCGGCGGCGGTTCCACCAGCGGCGCCATCGCCTATCCGATCCAGGATTTCTACATGACCAACCCGATCGCGCGCGCGAGCGCGGTGATGCAGCGCTGCTCGGCCGAACTGCTCCACGGCGAGGACTTCGCGGAGGCGGCCGAGTGACCGCGTTCTTCCAGAACCTGGGCCTGCCCTATGGCTGGGCGTGGGCGATCGCGACGATCTGCGGCATCCTGCTGATCGCGCTGCCGGTCATGCTCGGTGTGGCGATGATGATCTATGCCGACCGCAAGATTTGGGCGGCCATGGCGCTTCGGCGCGGGCCCAACGTGGTCGGTCCGTTCGGTCTGCTCCAGTCGTTTGCCGATGGTCTCAAAGTCTTCCTGCAGGAGACCATCATCCCATCGGCGGCGAACAAGGGCATCTTCCTGCTCGCACCGATCGTTACATTCACGATCGCGCTGCTCGCCTGGGCGGTGATCCCGTTCAACTCGGGTGCGGTGCTGGCCAACATCAACGTCGGCCTGCTCTACGTGCTCGCGATTAGCTCGCTGGGTGTCTACGGCACCGTAATGGCCGGCTGGGCTTCCAACTCGAAGTATCCGTTCTTCTCGGCCATGCGCGCCTCGGCACAGATGATCAGCTACGAAGTCTCGATCGGCTTCATCCTGATCTGCGTGGTGCTCTGGGCCAACAGCTTCAACCTGAACGAGATCGTGCTGGCGCAGAAGGGCGCGGGCCTCGGCTTCGTGAACGGCTTCTGGTTCAACATCCTGCTGTTCCCGATGTGGGTGATGTTCCTGATCTCGGGCATGGCGGAGACCGGCCGCCCGCCGTTCGACCTGACCGAGGCGGAGTCCGAGCTCGTCGCGGGCTACCAGACCGAATACTCGTCGATGTCGTTCGCGCTCTACTGGCTGGGCGAATACACCAACGTGCTGCTGATGTGCGCGCTCAATGCGACGCTGTTCTTCGGCGGCTGGCTGCCTCCGTTCGAGATCCCGTTCCTCTATTGGATTCCGGGCTTCGTCTGGCTGCTGCTCAAGATCCTGTTCTTCTTCTTCGTCTTCTCCTGGGTGAAGGCGACCGTGCCCCGGTACCGCTATGACCAGCTGATGCGGCTGGGCTGGAAGGTCTTCCTGCCGGTTTCGCTCGGGTTCGTGGTCCTGGTCTCGGGCTGGCTCATGTTTACGAGGTATGGCGCATGAGTGTCGCCCAACTGGTCAAGTCCTTCACGCTCTACGAGTTCGTGAAGGCGCATGCCCTGACGCTGAAGTACTTCTTCAAGCCCAAGGCAACGATCAACTATCCGTTCGAGAAGAACCCGCTCAGCCCGCGCTTCCGCGGTGAGCACGCGCTGCGGCGTTATCCGAACGGCGAGGAGCGCTGCATCGCGTGCAAGCTGTGCGAGGCGGTCTGCCCGGCCCAGGCGATCACGATCGAGGCCGAGCCGCGGGCCGACGGCTCGCGCCGCACGACGCGATACGACATCGACATGACGAAGTGCATCTACTGCGGCTTCTGCCAGGAGGCCTGCCCGGTCGATGCCATCGTCGAAGGGCCTAACTTCGAGTATTCCACGGAAACACGCGAGGAACTGCTCTACGACAAGGCGAAGCTGCTGGCGAACGGGGACAAGTGGGAGCGGGCACTGGCCGCGAACCTTGAAGCCGATGCGCCCTACCGCTAGGGGGCCGCGGCGCTCATGATTCACGTCTTCGCCTTCTACCTCTTCGCGGTGCTGACGATCGCCTCGGGCGCCGTCACCATCCTCGCGCGCAACCCGGTGCATTCGGTGCTCTGGCTGATCCTCGCGTTCTTCAACGCTGCCGGCCTGATGGTGCTGGTGGGCGCCGAGTTCATCGCGATGCTGCTGGTGATCGTCTACGTCGGCGCGGTCGCGGTGCTGTTCCTCTTCGTGGTCATGATGCTCGACATCGACTTTGCCGAGCTGCGCGCCGGGTTCGTGAAGAACTTCCCGCTCGGCATGCTGGTCGCGGTCGTGCTCCTGGCCGAGATCGTGCTCGGCATCGGCGCCTACAAGGCCGGTGCGTTGCAGCTGGGTTCACCTGACGGCACCGCCACGACGGCGCCCGGTGACACCAACATCGCCGCGATCGGCGAGCTGCTCTATGGCCGCTACCTGTTCCTGTTCGAAGCCTCCGGCCTCGTCCTGCTGGTCGCCATGATCGGTGCGATCGTACTCACGCACCGCCAGCGCAGCGATACCCGCGGCCAGATCGTCGCCAAGCAGAATGCGCGCCGTCCCGAGGAGGCGACCATCAACATGAAGCCAGAGGTCGGTAAGGGGATGACGCTGTGATCGGCATCGAACACTACGTCGTCGTCAGTTCGATCCTGTTCGTGCTCGGCGTCCTGGGGATCTTCCTCAACCGCAAGAACATCATCGTCATCCTGATGGCGATCGAGCTGATCCTGCTGGCGGTGAACATCAACCTGGTCGCGTTCAGCGCCTTCCTGCATGACCTCACCGGCCAGATCTTCGCGATGTTCGTGCTGACGGTGGCGGCGGGCGAGGCCGCGGTCGGCCTGGCCATCCTCGTCATCTACTTCCGCAGCCGCGGCACGATCGCGGTCGACGACGTCAATCGGATGAAGGGCTAAGATCTTGCACCCCATCCTCCTCATCGTCTTCCTGCCGCTGCTCGCCGCGATCGTCGCGGGGCTGGGCAACAAACAGTTGGGCGCGTTTCCGGCCAAGGTGGTGACCACCGGCGCGCTGTTCGCCGCCTGCGCATTGTCCTGGCCGATCTTCATCGGCTTCCTGTCGGGGGCTTCCGAAGCGACGGTCGTCCCGGTGCTCAAGTGGGTGCAGTCGGGCACGATGACCTTCGACTGGGCGCTGCGGGTCGACACGCTGACGGCGGTCATGCTGGTTGTCATCACCAGCGTCTCGGCGCTCGTGCACTTGTACTCGTGGGGTTACATGGAGGAGGAGCCGGACCAGCCGCGCTTCTTCGCGTACCTCTCGCTCTTCACCTTCGCCATGCTGATGCTGGTGACTGCCGACAACCTCGTGCAGATGTTCTTCGGCTGGGAAGGGGTGGGCCTGGCATCGTACCTGCTGATCGGCTTCTGGTTCCGCAAGCCGTCGGCCAGCGCTGCCGCGATCAAGGCCTTCGTGGTCAACCGCGTGGGTGACCTCGGCTTCATGCTGGGCATCTTCGGCACATACCTCGTCTTCAACACCGTCTCGATCCCCGAGATCCTGAGCGCCGCGCCTGGCATGGCGGGTTCGACCATCGGCTTCCTCGGCCATCGCTTCGACACGATGACCGTGTTGTGCCTGCTGCTGTTTGTGGGCGCGATGGGCAAGTCGGCGCAGTTGGGCCTGCACACCTGGCTTCCGGACGCGATGGAAGGCCCGACCCCGGTCTCGGCGTTGATCCATGCCGCGACGATGGTGACCGCCGGCGTGTTCATGGTCTGCCGCCTGTCACCGATGTTCATGACCGCGCCGACCGCGATGGGCTTCGTGGCATTCATCGGCGCTTCGACCTGCTTCTTCGCAGCGACGATCGGCTGCACGCAGTGGGACATCAAGCGCGTCATCGCCTACTCGACCTGTTCGCAGCTGGGCTACATGTTCTTCGCGGCCGGCGTCGGCGCGTTCGGCGCGGCGATGTTCCACCTCTTCACGCACGCGTTCTTCAAGGCGCTGCTGTTCCTGGGCGCAGGATCGGTGATCCACGCGATGCACCACGAGCAGGACATGCGGTACTACGGCGCGCTGCGGAAGGAGATCCCGGTCACGTTCTGGGCGATGACGGCGGGCACACTCGCCATCACCGGCGTCGGCATCGTCGACGTGTTCGGTTTCGCCGGGTTCTATTCGAAGGACTCGATCCTCGAGGCGGCCTACGCGTCGAACTCGCAAGTCGGCAGCTACGCTTTCTGGCTCGGCATAGCCGCCGCGCTGATGACCAGCTTCTACTCCTGGCGCCTCGCGTTCCTGACGTTCTTCGGCAAGCCCCGCTGGGCCGCCTCGGAGCACATCCAGCACGCGCTGCACGATGCCCACGGCCATGACGCGCACGACACGCATGGCCACGGCAGCGAAGAGGCGAACGCGCCCGCCCAGGAAGACGCCGGCCACGACGCTCACCATGCCCACGCCGCCGACGCGCATGAGGGTACCGGCGGCTATCACCCGCACGAGAGCCCCTGGGTCATGCTCATCCCGCTGATCGTGCTGTCGGTCGGTGCGGTGCTGGCCGGCTATGTGTTCAGCCATGCCTTCGTCTCGGAAGGCGACGGCGAGTTCTGGAAGGGCAGCCTGGCCTTCTCCGAGCACCTGATCCACGCGATGCACGGCGTGCCGGGCTGGGTGAAGTGGGCGCCGTTCACCGTTATGGCGATCGGCTTCGTGATCGCCTGGTATGGCTACATCCGCAACACGCGCTTCCCGGCCGCCTTCGCCGAGCAGCTCGGTCCGATCTACACGTTCGTCTATCGCAAGTGGATGTTCGACGAGCTGTACCACTACGTGTTCGTGGTCCCGGCGTTCTGGCTCGGCCGCAAGTTCTGGCAGATCGGCGATGTCGGCATCATCGATCGCTTCGGTCCGAACGGCGCCGCCTGGGTCGTCGCCAAGGGCTCGACCTATGCGCAGAAGGTGCAATCGGGCTATCTCTACAGTTATGCGCTGGTGATGCTGCTCGGCCTGGTCGGCGCCATCAGCTGGGTGATCGCGGGATGAGCGCGGTTCTGGTTCAGGGGTTTTCGATGTCCATGGTGACAGCCGCCGCGATGGGGCGCGCGTGATGGGAGGCTTTCCGATCCTCTCGCTTATGCTGCTCGTGCCGCTGGTGGGCGCTGTTGCGTGCCTGCTGCTCGAGGCACAGGCGGCGCGCACTGTGGCGCTGCTCGCGACGCTGGTCGATTTCGCGCTCGGCGTGCTGCTGTGGGTGAACTTCGACATCGGCGGCGCGCAGTGGCAGTTCACCGAGCGCCACGCGATCTTCTCCAGCTTCTCCTACGCGCTCGGCATCGATGGCATTGCCCTCGTGCTGATCATGCTGTCGGTGTTCCTGATGCCGGTCTGCATCGGCGCCAGCTGGCATTCGATCACCAAGCGCGTGGGCGAGTACATGGCCGCCTTCCTGCTGATGGAAACGCTGATGATCGGCGTTTTCGCGGCGCAGGACCTGTACTTGTTCTATATCTTCTTCGAGGCCGGCCTCATCCCGATGTACTTGATCATCGGCATCTGGGGCGGCGACAACCGCATCTACGCCAGCTACAAGTTCTTCCTCTACACGCTGCTCGGCTCGGTGGTGATGCTGATCGCGATGCTGTGGATGGCCAACCAGGCCGGCACCACGGACATCCCGACGCTGATGGCCTACGACTTCGATCCGCACGTCCAGACCTGGCTGTGGCTCGCATTCTTCGCCAGCTTCGCGGTGAAGATGCCGATGTATCCGGTGCACACCTGGCTGCCCGACGCGCACGTGCAGGCGCCGACCGCCGGCTCGATCATCCTGGCGGGCGTGCTGCTCAAGATGGGTGGCTACGGCTTCATCCGCTTCTCTCTGCCGATGTTCCCCGAAGCCAGCGCCCAGTTCGCGCCGCTGATCTTCGCGCTGTCGATGCTGGCGGTGGTCATCACCTCGCTGATCGCGCTGGTGCAGCACGATATGAAGAAGCTCATCGCCTACTCGTCGGTGGCGCACATGGCGATCGTCACTCTGGGCCTGTTCGCCTTCAACGTGCAGGGCCTGGAAGGCTCGATGATCGTCATGCTCAGCCATGGCCTGGTCTCGGGCGCGCTGTTCCTGTGCGTGGGTGTCATCTACGATCGCCTGCACACCCGCGAGATCAGCCGCTACGGCGGGCTGTCGATCAACATGCCTCGCTATGCGCTGTTCTTCCTGCTCTTCACGATGGCCTCGATCGGCTTGCCGGGCACGTCTGGCTTCGTCGGTGAGTTCCTCAGCCTTGCCGGTATCTACCAGGTATCGAGCTGGGTCGCGCTGGTCGGCACCACCGGCATCATCCTGGGCGCCGCTTACATGCTTTACCTCTATCGCCGCGTCGCGTTCGGTGAACAGAAGAACGCCGACGCCGCTGCCATGCCGGACCTCGACTTGCGCGAATACCTGATGATGATCCCGCTCGGCCTCGCCGTGCTGTGGATGGGCGTCTATCCCGAGAGCTTCCTTGCGCCGATGCGGCAGGACATCGCCGCGCTCGATGCACGCCTTGCCCGTGCCAAGCCGGCCGGGGATGCCAAGGTCACGGTCGGGAAGCCTGCCGCGCACAGCGAAGCCGCTGCGGAGGGGGCACACTGATGGATTTCGCCCACTCACTTCGCCTGATCGCACCGGAAGAGACGCTGAGCGTCGCCGCGCTGATCCTGCTGCTGGTCTCCGCCTGGAGCGGCGACAAGGCCGCGCGCCTGATCTCCATCCTCTCGGTCGCGGTGCTCGTCGGCTGCATGTTCCTGGTCGCACCCGCGCTGTGCAGCGGCGCTGCCGGCCCTGATGTCACCGCCTTCGGCGGCCAGTATCGTGCCGACGCGTTCGCCAGCTTCGCCAAGCTGCTGATCTACGGCGCCGCCGCGGCTTCGCTGATGGTGACGCCGGCCTTCTTCGCCCGCTTCGGCGCGATGCGGGCCGAGTACCCGATCCTCGTCCTGCTCGCCTCGCTCGGCATGGGCATGATGGCGTCGGCCGGCGATTTGCTGACCCTCTACATCGGCCTGGAGCTCAATTCGCTGGCCTCCTACGTGCTCGCCGCGTTCCTGCGGCCGGACGGGCGCTCGGCGGAGTCCGGTCTCAAGTACTTCGTGCTGGGCGCGCTCGCGTCGGGCATCCTGCTGTTCGGCGTCAGCCTCACTTACGGCTTCACTGGCACGACCTCGTTCGAGGGCATAGCCACGGCGCTTTCTGGCGGGCTGTCGCACGGCGCGCTGTTCGGCATCGTCTTCGTGCTCGCCGGCCTTGCCTTCAAGATCAGCGCCGTGCCGTTCCACATGTGGACGCCTGACGTCTACGAGGGCGCGCCGACGCCGGTCACGACCTTCTTCGCCACCGCCTCGAAGGCCTCGGCGCTGGCGCTGACGATGCGCGTCGCACTGGAAGCGTTCGGCCCGCAAGCGCACGCCTGGCAACAGATCGTCGTCTTCGCCGCGCTCGCCTCGATCGTCGTTGGAGCGCTCGGCGCGATCGGCCAGACCAACATCAAGCGGCTGATGGCCTATTCTTCGATCAACAACGTCGGCTTCGTGCTGATTGGCCTGGCCATCGCGACCCCCCAGGGCGCGGCGGCGATGCTGACCTATCTCGTCATCTATGTCGCCATGTCGCTCGGCGGCTTCGTCGCCATCCTCATGCTGCGCGACGGGCAGGGCGAGCCGGTCGAGGCGATCTCCGACTTGTCCGGCTTGTCGCGCACGCGGCCATGGCTGGCGCTCGCCCTGGCGATGATCATGTTCAGCCTCGCGGGCATTCCCCCGCTGTTCGGCTTCTGGGGCAAGTTCGTAGTGTTCCAGGCCGCGGTGCAGGCCGGCTTCGTGCCGCTCGCCGCCATCGGTATCGCGGCTTCGGTGATCGGCGCGTTCTACTACATCAAGATTGTCAAGGTGATGTACTTCGACGAGCCGGTGGACGTGGTGCGCGGCCAGAGCGACTGGGCGCATCAAGTGCTTCTCGCCGCCATGGCGGTGTTCATGTCGCCGCTCGGATATCTGCTGACCAAGTGGCTCGACGGCCTTGCCACTGCCGCCGCGAACGTCCTGTTCCTTCACGCTTGATGCCGCTCGCATGATCGAGGTCGTCGCCGAGACGGGCTCGACCAGCGCCGACCTCGCCGCCCGTCTGGCCGGGGGCGCGTCGGCGGCGGAGGGCCATTGGCTAGTGGCCGATCGCCAGATCGCCGGGCGTGGCCGTCAGGGCCGCGCCTGGAACGACGGGGCGGGCAACTTCATGGGGTCGACCATCGTCGCCCTTCGCGCGGACGATCCGCCGGCCCACACGCTCTCGCTGACCGCTGGGGTGGCGCTCTTCGCGGCCGTGGAGCAGGTCGCGCGCGGTATCCCCGAGCTGGCGCTCAAGTGGCCCAACGACGTGCTGCTGGGCGGCGCGAAGCTTGCCGGCATCCTGTTGGAACGGTTTGGGGATCACGTCGTCGTCGGGATCGGCGTCAACATCGCCCATGCGCCGCAGCTTGCCGATCGGGCGACCGCAAGTCTCGCGCAAGCGGGCTACCGCGTCGAGCGAGACGAATTCGCCGCCGCACTGGAGGCGAGTTGGGCCGGAGCCCTGCGCCTGTGGCACGATCGTGGTTGGGCGCAATTGCGCCAGCAATGGATCGTACGGGCCCATCCGGTCGGCACGCCGCTTTCCGTCCACGCGGCCGATGCAAGCCTCGAACGCGGGACTTTCGCAGGTATCGATCTCGAAGGGGCCTTGCAACTCAAGCTGCCGGACGGCACGAGGCGCACTATCCATGCCGGCGAGATCCAACTCGACCGCCGCTGACCAGGACACCACACCCGATGCTGCTCGCCATTGACGCCGGCAACACCAATGTCGTCTTCGCCTTGTTCGACGGACCCGCGATCAAGGGCCGCTGGCGTATCGCGACCGATCCACGCCGCACGGGCGACGAATATGCCGTGTGGCTCATGCAGTTGCTCGAGATTCGTGGCGTCGCGCGCAAGGAGATCGATCGCATCATCATCTCCACGGTCGTGCCGCGCGCGCTTCACAATTTCGAGGTGCTGGCGCGCAGTTACTTCCAGATCGAGCCCCTGGTGGCCGGCCATGGCCTGGCCGGCTATGCGATCGACATCGACGTGGACGAACCCCGCTCGCTCGGTGCGGACCGGGCGGTGAACGCGGTCGCCGCGCACACCAAGTACGCGGGCGATCTCATCGTCATCGACTTCGGCACGGCCACGACATTCGACGTTGTTGATTACAACGGCGCCTACAAGGGCGGCATCATCGCGCCGGGACTCAATCTTTCGCTCGATGCACTGGTTGGGAACACCGCGATGCTGCCGCGCATTGCCATCGAAGTTCCCGCGACCACCAGCGTTATCGGCCGCAACACCGAGGACCAGATGTTGATCGGTGTATTCTGGGGCTATGTCGCCATGATGGAAGGGATCATCGCTCGCATGCGTAACGAGATCGGCCGCGAGGCCAGGGTAATCGCGACAGGCGGCCTTGCCGTGCTGTTCGACAAGGCGACCGACATCTTCGACGCGGTCGATGCGGATCTGACGCTGGAAGGGCTGCGCATCCTGGCGGAGCGTGCCGGCAAGTGAGCGATACGATGGTTCCGGGTGAAGAGTTGCTGTTCTGCGCGCTCGGCGGGTCGGGCGAGATCGGCATGAACGTCAATCTCTATGGCTGCCGTGGCAAGTGGATCATGGTCGATCTCGGCATGACCTTCAGCGGCAACGAGTATCCCGGCGTCGATCTCGTATTCGCGGACCTCGATTTCATCGAGCAGCGGCGCGACGATCTCCTGGCGGTTGTGCTGACCCACGCGCACGAGGATCACATCGGCGCCGTCCCGTACTTCGCGCGCAAGCTCGGCGTGCCGCTTTATGCGACGCCGTTCACCGCCCGCCTCGTAGCCGCGAAGCTGGAGGAAGAGGGCATTCTCGACGAGGTCGAGCTGAACGTCGTGAACGATCTCGACGAATTCGAGCTTGGTCCGTTCGGCATCAGCTACGTTCCGCTGGCGCATTCGATCGCCGAGGGCAACGCGCTGCTGATCGACACGCCGTTCGGCCGCGTGTTTCACACCGGCGACTGGAAGATCGACGAGGAGCCGCAGATCGGCACGCCGGCGACATCGCAGGAGTTGACCGAGATCGGCGACGAGGGCGTGCTGGCGCTGGTCTGCGACTCGACCAACGTCTTCAATCCCGAACCGTCCGGCTCCGAGGGCGAGGTTTACCGCGGGCTGCAGCTCGAAGTCGCCAAGCACAAGGGCCGGCGCGTGCTCGTCACAACCTTCGCCTCCAACGTCGCGCGGTTGCAGACGCTAGGGGCCGTGGCGAAGGCGACCCGCCGGCGGCTGTGCGTCGCGGGTCGCTCGCTGGACCGCATCATCGAGGCCGGGCAGGCGAGCGGCTACCTGAAGGACTTGCCGCCTCTCGTCGATTTCGAGGCCGCGATGCGTCTCCCGCGCGGCGAGGTGCTGATCGTCGCCACGGGCGGCCAAGGCGAGCCACGCGCCGCACTGGCCCGCATCACCGAGGGCACGCACCCGATCGAACTGGAAGAAGGCGATGTCGTCCTGTTTTCGAGCCGCCAGATTCCCGGAAACGAGATCGCGATCGGCCGCATCCAGAACCGCCTGGCCGAGCGCAACATCGTCCTGGTGACGGATCGCCAGAGCCCGATCCATGTCTCCGGCCATCCCGGACGCCCCGAACTCGAGGCGCTCTACAGCTGGATTCGGCCGGAGATCCTCGTTCCCGTGCATGGCGAAGTGCGCCACATGCGGGAGCAGGCGCGGCTCGGGCTGGCGAGCGGCATTCCGGCGGCCGTGTTCCAGAAGAACGGCGATCTCGTGCGCCTGGCACCGGGCGCACCCGGAAAGATCGACGAAGTGCGCGCCGGGCGCCTTCTTCTCGACGGCGACATGATCGTGCCGGCCGATGGCGATGCCGTGGTGATGCGTCGCCGGCTCTCCATGGCGGGCGTCGTAAGTGTCGCGGTCAGCAGCACGGGCGAAGTCCAGGTGGAGGCCAGCGGCCTGCCGCTCGACGTCGAGCGCCAGGCTTTTCTCGACGAGACTCGCCGCGATGTCGAGGCGGCGCTGGCGAGCTCTCGCAAGGGCAGAGTCGAGCCGGATCGTCGGCGGGAAGCGGTGAGACTGGCCGCCCGCCGCGCCGCGACGCGCTGGACCGGCAAGAAGCCGCAAGTGCTGGTGATGATCGCCGATAGCTGACACGGCGCGTCGAGGGCGTTAGAGGGCACGGCGATGAAGTTTACCTCGATCCTCGCGATCTATTCGCTGTTCTGGGTGCTCAGCGCCTTTCTGGTCATGCCGTTCGGCCTGCGCACCCCTGACGAGGTCGCCGGCCATCGCGTGGAGACCGGCCATGCGACCAGTGCGCCCGTCAACTTCCGGCCCGGCCGGGTGGCCTTGCGCGCCACCGTGCTCTCGGTCGTGCTGATGACCTTGTTCTACCTCAACTACGTCGAGGGCTGGATCAAGGTCCACGACCTCAACTTCTTCGGCGAGCCGCCGGTCAAGAGCATCGGCTACTGATCCCGCGAGCGGTGGGCTCGCGGCTCAATTGCGCAGTCGCTCGATCCCTTGCGCCAGCGCGACGTAGAGCTTGCCCATGTCCGAGGAGAGCAGGGTGACGCCAAGGGCGTTGCCGTCGCGCGTCGAAAGCACCTGGCGCAGCATCGCTTCGAAGTCGTGGATGTAGCGGCTGACGTGCTCGCGGAAGCTGTCGTCGCGTTCGAACAGTTGCTGGATCGCGCGCACGTCATTGGCTGAGAGCAGCGAGACGGCGCGGCGCGTGAAGATGCCGCGGTCGCCTCGCAAGTAGGCGGACCAGGCGGTATCGCCGATGTCGGATGACAGTGCCGTTGCGATGTCGATCGCATTGGAATTGAGCGCATCGGTGATGAGCGCGACGCGGCGGCTGAAGTCGTTGTCGACTTGCTCCTCGGCCCGCTCCCGTGCCTGCGCGACACGATTCTCGAGGCTGGCGGTGAGGTCCGAGACGGCGGTGATCTGCTCGCGTAACTGGAGGGAAGCCTCGCGCCCAGCGCCCGATGCATGCGCGATCGCTTGTTCGAGTGCGCCGGTCGCCTCGGCTACGCGGGGCCGCATGGCGCGCTCGATCGCTTGCCCGCTCTCGTCGCCCAGCTTGTCGGCGAGCGAGCGGATGAGGGTCGGACCTTCGCGGTCGAGCGCCGAAAGGGCCGCGCGCACGGCGTCCTCGACTTCCGTGATGGCGGCTCCCAACTCGTCGCGCGTCTTCGCCTCGACTCGCTCGCCCGAACGCTCGATGTCCGCCAGCGAGGCTTGCAGGCCGGCGAAGGCGGAATGATGGGCGTCGGCCCGGGCGGAGATCGCGTCCTGCGCCGCCTCCAACTCCTGTAGCAGGGCGGTAAGTCGCTCCTGCCCGCCCTCGATGGTCTCGATCACGGCCTCGCCGCGTGCCCGGCCCTGGTCGAGGTCGATGATCAGGCGTGTGAGCGTCTCGCCCGCGCGCACCAGTCGATCCTCCGCGATCGCCAGTGCCTCGGGCAGCACGCTGGTGCTGTGCTTGGCGCTCGCTTGGATCAGCTCCAGCAAGCGCACGCTGGCATCGGTGAGACGCTCGACTTCGCCATCGGTCGCCGCAAGGGTCGCCTTGGAGGCCGTCAGGCGCTCCTCCAGCGCGGCGAGGCTGCCGGCGATCCGCGATTCCAGCGCACCGGCGGTCTCGGCCACGGCGCCCATGCGTTCGCCATGGAGGTCGAACTTGGCGGTCATGCCATCCGCCCGCGCGGCCAATTCCCGCGATGCGCGCTCGTGATCGGCCAGGCGCTGTGCGATCGCGCCGTCGAGGCTGGCGAGCTGTGCGGAGATGCGGATCACCGCGGCTTGCTCGTCTCCGGCGATGCGCGCCTGCATGGCGGCCGCGCGCTCTTCGAGCTGGCGCAGGCGTTCCTCGATCGCGACCATAGCATGCTGGTTCGCATCGTCGAGCGTGCCTTGCAGCTCCCGGCTGCGCTCCTTGAGGTGCTCGAACCGCTCGCGCATGGCCTCAAGAGTCTTGCGCTCGTCGGCATCGATCAGCGCGCCAAGCGCCGTCCGCTCGGCATCGAGGGTGCCGAGTCGATCCTGCCAGGCTTCGGCGGCGCGGGCCTCGCTCTCGCGCAAGGCGCGGCCCACGGTGCCGCCTTCGTCGCGCAGCGCGCTCAGGCGGGCGCGCAGCGAGTTGAGGCTCTCCGCCTCGTGCCCGTCCAGCGTGGCGCGCGTGTGTTCGAGCTCCTGCGCCAGGGTCGCGGCACGCGCGCGGATCGCCGCCAGGGCGTCGACCTCGTGCGCCTCGAGCTGGGTGCGAAACTCCAGGCCGTTGGTGGTGAGGGCGTCGAACCGCGATTTGGCCAGCTGGTCCAGCTCCTCGCAGATGCGCGCGAACTCTCCGGTCGCGCCGTCGACCGAGCGGCGCACCGCCTCGACCTGGCGTTCGCTTGCGGCGCCGAACTCGTTGAGCCGGTTGAAGCCGCCGACCAGCTCTTCCAACTGCGCCTGAGCGGTTCGCCCGGCTGTCGCGATGTTGTTGGTGATGTCCCGGGCCGAGCTCGCGACGACGGGAAGCTGTCCGCGCAGCATGTCCATGTTCTCGAGCGCGGCGCGGCTGACGGTACCGATCGTCTCGACCTTCTCGCCGTTCTCGCGCACGAGGTCCTGGAGACGGCCCGCATGCTGCGACAGGCGCTCCGTCGCCACCCGGCCGAGCGTGTCCAGGTCGCGTGCCTGGGCGGCGATGAAGTCACGCGCCAGGCCGAGTTCGCCGTTCACCGTCTTGAGCCTGGCTTCGAGTTCGCGCGACTCGCGCGAAAGCATGGCGGCGGCATCGGCGAAGCGTCCCGCCTCTCGGCGGCTGTGGCGCATACCCAGAAGCCACAGCGTGACGATCAGCAGGATCGGCACCGACCATTGCACCACCATCTCGGATACGGCCGCAGGGTCGGCAGCGGCGATGCGCGCCTGCTGCGACCAGAGATAGAACCCGGTCCATGCGAGCGCGGCGCAGGCGGCCGCGATCGGCGCCATCAATCCCTTGAAGCTGCTCGGCTGGCCCACATCGTCCTCATGACCATCCGCCAGAGCCTCTTCCGGCGCCTCGACCGACGGTTGCTCGATCGGAGGCGCTCCAGCGCTCTCCGGAGCCTTGCCGCCAAAAGCGATGATGTGCGTTTCCCCTGCCATCCGAACAGATTACCACGACAGGCCCAGGGATAAAGCCCGCCTTAACCTCCTTCCACTATTCCGGACCGATGGCGTACGAAGCAGGTGCCCTGGAAGCGACTCTCAACGTTGCTGCAGGCGGAGATTCCCAACTCATGGCCGAATTGCGGGCGGCCTATGTCGAAGGCGTGGCAAGGCAGGTCGACCTGCTGGAGCGCGCCCGCTGCGACGGCAATTGGGTCGTTGCGGCCATGCGCCTGAAGGGGTTGGCCGCCAGCTTCCACTCCGAAGCGCTCCTGCACCTGGCCGAGGAGGCTCTCGAAGGGGCGCCCGGCGAGCCGACCATCGTCAGGCGTTTGAAGGCCTACATCGGCCAGTTTTCCGCGACCTGATCTTTCGCGGCAACTTGGCAGCCTTCCGGCCAGCGCCTAGACGAGCGTTTCGCCTGAGGGAGAGAGTTTCTGCGCATTGCCCTGCTAGCCATGCTCGAGCCTGCGGGGGAGGGACAGCCTCTCGTGCGTGCCTCGTTGCGGGTGGCGGGGGCCAGCCTCGCGCAGCATCAGCTCGGCGTCGCGATCGCGCTTCATTGCCAACGGGTGATCTGCCTTGCGCGCGGCACTTCGCCGGAGCTGATCGCGCTTCAGCATACGGCCGAGCAGGCGGACCAGACCTTCCACATCGTCGCGACGCCGCAGCAGCTTTCCGCGCTGGTGACGGCGACGGACGAATTGATCGTCTTTGCTGAAGGGCTGTTCGTCGACGCGGGCGAGGCGGAGCCGCTGCTTGCGTCGGGCCAGCCGGTGGTGCTCACGCTGCCCGATGACGGGGCGGTGGGCGAGGGCTTCGAGCGCCTCGACATCAACCACGCCGCCGCCGGCCTGATGAAGGTTCCAGGCTCGCTGGTGGAGCGCCTGCACGAGTTGCCGCCCGATTTCGATGCGGGGTCGGCTCTCACCCGCATCGCCCTGCAGGCCGGCGTCCAGACGCGGGCGGTGCCGGCATCGGCCCGCGCCGGCGTGGGCTGGAAGATGGTGCGCAGCGAGGCGGAGGCGCTGGCGGTCGAGAACGAATGGCTGCGCGGGCACTTCTGCGTCGAGCCGAGGGCGGCACCTGCCCGGCGGCTCGCCCGCGCGGCGGTGCTGAGCTTCGGGCCGTCCTTGCTGCACCATGGCAACGCCAGCGTCGCCGCGGCGCTTGGCGTCCTGGCGGCGCTTGTCCTCGCTCTCGGCTGTGCTTGGTTCGGCGCCGTCGTCCCCGCGCTCCTGCTGATCGCGTTCTCCTGGGTACTGGTCGAGGGCAGTGCCATGCTGCGCAGTGCCGAGCGGCAGGCGCATGGCGTGCTGGCGCCAGCGATTCCGCGGTCCGAGGCGTTGGGCTGGCTGGTCGACCTCGCCTTGATCTTCATCCTCGTCGCGCCGCCATCGGCCACGCTGTTCGAGAGTGCGGTTCCGTTCGGCTATCGCCTGTTCCCGCCGCTGATCCTGATCCTGCAAGCGCACCTGGTGCCCCCGTTGCTGGCTTCGCGCGCCGCCGCATGGGTGAGCGATCGCACCGTTCTGGCGCTGATCCTCCTGCTGGCCGGCCTGCTCGGCTACCTGAGCGCTGCGGTTTGCCTGCTGACGGTCGCGATTGCGCTTGCCGGAATTGTCCTTCCCCCCAAAAGGTCCGACTAACGCGTACTTAACCAAGCGGGGCGTAAGCGGAGCGCATGATCGAGACCTCCTCGCGGCCCACAGGTGCCTCATCCTTGACGGATGAGGTGCGCGCTCAGCTGGCGCGTGGGGAAGCCGTACTCCAATCCGCGCCCGCCATGCTTCGACATCTCGTGACCGGCGAGTTCGGCGCTTTGTTCGCCGATGACGTGCTGGCGCGGGTTCGCGGCATGATCGCCCACTTGGCGGACCAGCTCGTCCAAGCGGTGTCGCGCGAATACGGGAGAGGGGGCGCGCTTCCGTCGGGCATCAGCGCGCGTGTCATCGCCGGCGACCTCGCGGCGGATAGCGCGATCCTCTCGCACCTGCATGCCGTCGCGCTCGAATGGCAGCTCAGCGAGCGGCTCGAGGCGCGCTTCGGTCTCGATCCGGTCGTCGCGCCCCTGGTGCAGTCGCTGGTCTCGTCCTGGCAGGACGAGGCGCAGGCGCTGGCCGCCCAGCTCCTCGCGGCGCAGGCGCGCTGGTGCCGGGCGCAACGGCGGATGGAGCTTCCGCTTGCCGAATTGCCGGCCGATGTTCTGCACGCGGCCTTGCTGGTGTTGCGCGCCCAAGCCGGTGGTGAGAACGCCTGGGCGCTGGCGGTCGAGGCGTCGCTGCGCGGTGGGTTCGACGAAGCCGCCGGGCGGCTCGCCCTGGCCGCGCGCCTCGTGGCGAGTCTCGGCGCGCGTGCGACCTCGTCCTTGTCGATTCTCGATGGCGGTGTCACCTTGTTCCTATCCGCGCTTTCGCACTGTGCTGCGATCTCGCGCGAGGCGGCTGTGCTGACGGTGCAGGAAACGCAGGCTGTCCGCCTCGTGCTGCAACTGCGGCGCGCGGGACTGCGTGCAGAGCGCGCGCTCGAGCAAGCGGTCGTCCTGCATCCCGATGCCGCATTGCCGGTCGAGCTGAACCTGCTTAACGATCGTCAGATCGGCGAAATCCTCGCGCGGCGGAGCTGCGCCGATGAATGACGCGGCGGGAATTCTGGCCCGGGCGGTCAGCGACGGCAACGACCGGCTGCTCAGCGCCGAAGAGCCGCTGGCGGGGCTGCAGCGGCGGTGCGGTGGCGAGGCGGAGGGCATGATCGCCGTGCCCGAGTTGCTCGAGCTCGTCCGCCAGGTGCGCAGCTATCGCTTCCGCCTGGCACGCGCGATCACCGCGCAGGATGCCGGCGAAACAATCTCCGCCTGGGTCGAAGTCGCGCCGCGCGGCGATGACGAGGGCTGCGAGATCGTCCTGCGCAGCTGGCAGACGACGCCCCTCCCGGCCGAGGAGCCGCGCTCCGCGCTCGAGCGCCGCCTCGCGCTGGACCGGCACGTTGCGGAGCTTTCGGCAAGGCTCGATGCCGGACAGCGCCTGCTGACGGTCAGCAGCAGCGGGTCGGAGCTGCAGGCGCTCGCCCAAGCGATGAAGGCGGGGATCGGCCGGCCTTTCACCGATTTCATCGAGCCTGAGGCCTCGCGCCGCGCGCAGCCGCTTCACTGGCGCATGCTCGATGGCGCGCCGGTTGCGGTTCACGGTTCGACACGCGACTGGCGGATCGTCCTCATCCCGCTCGGCCCTCGCGGCGGCGAGCCCACGGGGTTCGAGCTGCTGCTGGTCTCCGATTCGGGCGAGGCGCTGCCGCCTGACCCGCAAGCATCGCCGGAGGAGCCAAGCGGTAGCTTCGGCCTGATCGGGCAGGACCTGGCGCCCGTGCTGCGCCAACCCCTCGCGCGCATCATCGCCAATGCCGAGACGATCCGCACCCGGCTCGCCGGGCCGTTGCCCGACGCCTATGCGGACTACGCGTCCGAGATCGCCAACGCCGCGCGCCTGCTGATGGGCTTGATCGAGGATCTGGCCGACCTGGAAGTCGTCGAGTCGCCGAACTTCGCGACGGCGCCGGACCACATCGACCTGGCCGAAGTGGCCCGCCAGGCCACCGGTATCCTCGGCGTGCGCGCACGCGAGAAGCGGATCGCCCTTATCGCGCCGGCCTTGGGGGAGACGGCGGAAGCCGTCGCTGAATTCCGCCGCGTCCTCCAGATCCTCATCAACCTCGTCGGCAACGCGATCCGCTATTCGCCGGAAGGTTCGCAAGTCTGGGTGCGCGTCGAGCGCGAAGGAGACCGCGCCCGCGTAGTCGTCGCCGACCAGGGGCCGGGCCTCTCGCCCGAGCAACAGCAGATCGTCTTCCGCAAGTTCGAGCGGCTGGGACGCAGCGGCGATGGTGGCTCGGGCCTCGGCCTCTACATATCCCGGCAGCTGGCCCTCGCGATGGGCGGCGATCTTCGGATCGAGAGCGCCAAGGGGCAGGGCGCGCGCTTCATTCTCGAGGTGCCGGCAGAGCCCGCCAATCCACCGCCGCACGATCCCGCAGGCTAGGCGTGCGTCACGTTCCGAGCCGCCGGCCGAGCCAGACGACGATCCCGCCCACCGCTGCCAGCAGCAGGCCGTTGCGGGCCCAGGTGCGGTCGGCAAGCATGAAGCTGTCCGCCGGCCACATAATAAGCCCCGTGCCTTGGCCGACCCAGAGCAGACCCATCGCGATCAGCAGGAAACCGAAGACCAGCACGACGATGCGCAACACCTTCATCAGATCATCCCGTGCCAGACGGCGAGGAGCCCGGACCTCACCTCTCCGCGTAGCCTACGCCCATTTGCTGAACGGCGCCACCGCCGTCTCGGGAACGACCGCCGGGCACGCCGCGCATGTATAAGGCGATCGCGCGCGCGGCGATGATCGTGCTGGCCGCGCTGCTCGCGGCGCTGCCCGTGCTGCTCATCCCGGTTCCGGGCTTCGTCGATGTGCCGGCACACCTCGCACGCCATCATATCCTGGCCATGGTGCCTGCAGGCGGCCCGCTGGGGCGATACTTCAACGTCCATTGGTACTGGATGGCCAATCTCGGCGCGGACATCCCGTCAAGCGTCTTGGCCCGCTGGCTGGGCGGCGAGCTCGCGACGCGGCTCGTGACCGCGGCGATCGCCCCGCTCACCATCGCCGGGCTGGTCCTGCTCTCCCGCGCCGCGCAAGGCCGCGTGACCGCCAGTGCGGCGCTGGCGCTGCCGTTCGTCTTCAGCCAGCCCTGGATGTGGGGCTTCCTGAACTACGGCCTCGGCCTGGCTTTGGCGCTGCTGGTCGCCGCCTGGGTCTATGCCAAGCCCCGCGAGCGCTGGACGGACGCGATCGCGTTGGGAGCAGCCGGACTGATCGTGTGGACCGCGCACATGGCGGCCTGGGTCGTGCTGCTGCTGATCGTGGCTGGCGGGGAACTGGCGCAGCTTCGCCAGGTGCGTGATGTGTGGGCCGCGCTACGCCGAAACTGGCCGCTCCTGCTCCCGATCGTGCCGCTGGTGCTCTGGCGCACGCAATCGAGCGACGCCGGGTTCACCTTCGAATACTTCGACTATGTCCACTCGAAGGCGGCCGTGTTCGCCGAGGCGCTGCGCGGCACCTGGAAGGCGGTCGACCTGGGTCTGCTCGCTGCCGTGTTCGCGATGTCGCTGGTCGCGTTGCTTTGCGCCGGCCGACCCCGCTTCGAGCCGCGCCTGCTGATCTCGGGACTGCTGCTGACCGCCGGTGCGCTGGCCGCGCCGATCACGTTGCTCAATTCGTGGGGCACCGACGTGCGCACGGCGCCGGTCGCGCTGATGCTGCTGGTGCTGTCGATCCGTCCGGCGCGAGACGCTGGGCGCGAACGCCTGATCTACCTCGCCGGCGCGGCGCTGTTCGTCGCCAAGCTCAGCAGCGTGGCCTTGTTCTGGGCCGAGCGCAGCCCGATGCTGGAGCGCCGGCTCGCCCTGCTGGAGGCAGTGCCGCGCGGGGGCAAGCTCGGCTATCTCTACGTCCTGCCGACGTGCGACTATCCCTGGCAACTGGTGCCCGACGAGAAGCTGGCAAGCTACGCGGTCGCGCGCCGCGATGCTTTCGTGAACACGCTCTTCATGGTCGACAACGCCCGGCTTGTGACCATGCGCGACCCGCATATGCAGCAGCGCTGGAGCGGCGGCTCGCAGGATGTGGCGCGGCGCTGCCCGCAAGGCACCATCGACCCCAAGCCACTGCGGGAGGGGCTTGCCGCGCTTCGCGCCGACTCGTTCGATGCGATCTGGGTCTCGGGCGTGGACGGTCGCGCGCTGCCGGCCGTTCCCGGCTACCGGGTAGCCGCCAGCCTGCCGGGCGAGACGATGCTGGTGCGAGGGCGCTGAGCGCTTACGCCGCCAGCTTCATCTCCAGGCGATCCCAGATCTCGACCAGGGCCGCCGTCAGTTCGCGCATCATCGCTTCGGTGTGCGCCGGGCCCGGCGTGAAGCGCAGGCGCTCGGTGCCGCGCGGCACGGTCGGGAAATTGATCGGCTGCACGTAAGCGCCGTACTCGGCCAGCAGGATGTCGCTGATCGCCTTCGCCTTCACCGGATCGCCGACCATCAGCGGCACGATGTGCGTCACGGAATTCATCACCGGCAGCCCGGCATCGCGGAACATCGTCTTGAGGGTGGTGGCGGCGCGCTGCTGGCCGTCGCGCTCATCGCTCGACGCCTTGAGATGCTTGACCGAAGCCAGCACGCCCGCGACCAGCACCGGCGACAGGCTGGTCGTGAAGATGAAGCCGGGCGCGTAGGAGCGGATGCAGTCGATGATGCGCGTGTCGGCGGCGATGTAGCCGCCCATCACGCCGAACGCCTTGCCCAGCGTGCCCTCGACGATGGTGATGCGGTGCGCCGCCTCGTCCCGCTCGGAGATGCCGCCACCGCGCGGGCCGTACATGCCCACCGCGTGGACCTCGTCGATGTAGGTCAGCGCGTTGTACTTGTCAGCCAGGTCGCAGATCGCATGAATCGGCGCGATGTCGCCGTCCATCGAGTAGACGCTCTCGAACGCGATCAGCTTGGGCACGTTCGGATCGGTCTCGCTCAGCAGCTCTTCGAGATGCTCCACATCGTTGTGGCGCCACACCTTCTTCTCGCAGCCGGAGTTGCGGATGCCCGCGATCATGCTCGCGTGGTTGAGCTCGTCCGAGAAGATCACGCAGCCCGGCAGCAGGCGCGCCAGGGTGGAGAGTGTCGCGTCGTTGCTGACGTAGCCGCTGGTGAACAGCAGCGCGCCTTCCTTGCCGTGCAGGTCGGCGAGTTCGTGCTCGAGCTCGATGTGGTAGTGCGTGTTGCCGCCGATGTTGCGGGTGCCGCCGGAGCCGGCACCCACATCATGCAGCGCCTCTTCCATGGCCGTGACGACCTTGGGATGCTGGCCCATCGCCAGGTAATCGTTCGAGCACCACACCGTGATCGGCTTGGGCCCGTTATGACCGGCGAAGCAGCGCGCGTTGGGAAAGGCACCCTTGTTACGCAGGATGTCGATAAAGACCCTGTAGCGGCCTTCCGAATGCAGGCGCTCGATCGCCTGGTCGAAGATCTGGTCGTAATTCACGCAGTTCCGTCCCGCCGCAACCGGCTTTGGTCCGGCGCAATGGCAGCGCCCTTATCCGATCCGACTAAACAACGCCAGCATCTTGTCACTTGGGAACATCCCGTATGGCGCCGGCCGCCAGGAAGCCGCGACCGATCCCGGATGGAAGCTGGGGATCGTGGCCCGGGACGATCCGAAGTTGCGGGTCGGCCGTCTTCCAGGCGCGCACGGTGTTGAGATAGGACGCGCTTTGCGCCCGGTCGCCGCCGCTGAACAGCATCACCGCCCGAGCCGGCAGCTTCCCTTGCTTCCAAGAGACCGCCATCGGCACGACATCGCCCCCGAAAAGATAGCGCGACCCGTCTTTCAGCTCCACATAGAGCATTCGCGATCCCGCAGCGGCGCCGGGCGTCGGCACCACAACAACGCCTGGAGTGAGGCGATAGGGTGCGCCCCGTTCGAGTATCTTGCGCCGGGCCGGCGACCCGGGGGAGAGCGCCACGCTACGAACGCCATCGTGCTCCGGGTGCAGGTTCAGGACGACCCAGGCGCGCGCGGCCCGCTCGGCGTGCTCGACCCGCGCTTGTGCAAACGGATCGTGATCCTCGATCCCCTGACGCTCGGACGCGGCGCGGTTCATCCCGCGGTCCACTGTCACCACGCTGCTGTCCGCATAGACGATCTCGTACGCCCAGATCGTGTAGGGCACCGGCAAGAGGCCGGAACCAGCGGCCAGAAAGTCGCTGACAACGTGCCGCCTGCCGATCTGTTCGGCCCGGATCGCGATGGGCAGCGCGTCCGGCTTGGCTTGCGCAAGCAGGCGCAGGCGCGCGAGCGCGACAGGCTTGGGGCTGGCGCCATGAGGTCCCGAGTCCAGCAGGAACCAGTAGGTCGGCAAGCCCACGAGCAGCAGAACCACCAATAAAGCGGCATTCAACCTTGACGTCAAAGCACGGCAGTCCTCTCCAGACCGTACTGATTGAGCGTCGTAGCAAGGTTTGTCGACTCCGGTAACGTCCCGGTAACCAAGGCCAAGTCCTTGCCCTTGCGGGCGAAGGATTGTCCCTGCAGCAGTCGCGCGATCTGGCGTGCAATTCCCTCGGCGCCGTGGATCAGCGTCACGCCGGGCCCGAACGCTTCGGCAAGCTCCTGCTCCAGCAGCGGGAAGTGGGTGCAGGCGAGCACCACCGTATCGATCTCCCCGCCGCCCGGCCGCTCGCGCAGGCCCTCGACCGCGCTGCGAATCGCGCTGGGATCGATCCGTTCCCCCCGCAGCTTGGCCTCGGCCGCCGCGACCAGCGCCGGAGCGCCGTGGCGCAGCAGGTGCTTGCCTTGCGCGAACTCGGCCTCGAGCCGGTCGACATAGCCCTGACGGATCGTCGCTTGCGTGCCGAGCAGGCCGATGACGCCCGTCTTCGTCATGGCGGCGGCGGGCTTGATCGCCGGTACGGTGCCGACGATCGGCACTTCCAGGACCTCGCGCACCATGCCGAGCGCGATGGTGGAGGCGGTGTTGCAGGCGATGCACACGAGCCGGGGCTTCAGCCGCTCGGTCATGCGGCCGAGCAGGCCCGAGACTCGCGCCGCCACTTGCGCCTCGGTCTTGGTGCCGTAGGGCAATCCCGCCAGGTCGGCGGCGTAGACCACCGGTGCTTCGGGCAGGACCTTGCGCAACTCGCGCAGAACCGTGAGCCCGCCGAAGCCGGAATCGAACAACAGGACCGGTGCGGCCGGATCGATCGTGCTGTCCAACGTCAAGGTTCTATGGCTCCGCGTTCGGGTCGCCGGTGTTAGCCAGGGATGTGCGTCTTCCGCAACGGCCCTTCCCCATTTGGCGGGGGAGCGTCTAAGCAGGGCGCCATGAACTGGATTCTCGCCGCAGCGCTCGGCTACCTCCTGGGATCGGTGCCCTTCGGCTTGCTGCTGACCCGACTGACCGGCGCGGGCGACTTGCGCGCGATCGGCTCGGGCAACATCGGCGCGACCAACGTGCTGCGCACCGGGCGCAAGGGGCTGGCGGCCGCCACGCTGCTGCTCGACCTGGCGAAGGGGCTGGCCGCCGTACTCCTGGCGCGCGCGCTGTGGCCCGGCTGCGAGGGGCTGGCGGCGGTGGCTGCCGTCGTCGGCCATTGCTTCCCCGTCTGGTTGCGCTTCCATGGCGGCAAGGGCGTGGCGACGCTGGCGGGCGTTTGCTTCGGCCTCGCGCTGCCGATCGGGCTGACCTACGCGGCGCTGTGGCTCGGACTGCTCGCGATCGTGCGCATCTCCTCGGTCGGCGGGATGTCGGCAGCGGTCGGCGCGCCGCTCGCGGCACTGGCGTTCGGCTATGGCGAGTACGTACCGGCACTCGCGGTGCTCGCCGTTTTGGTCGTGTGGATGCACCGCGCCAACATCGCTCGCTTGCGGGAAGGCGCCGAGCCGCGCGTTGGCGCCGAAAAGGGCGGTAGGCAGGCGTGAGCGCGCCGCCCTCGCAGGATGAGGCCTTCGCCCGCATTCGGCTGCTGCGTTCGCCCAATGTCGGGCCGGTCAGCTACCGCCAGTTGCTCGCGCGCTTCGGCAATGCTGCAGCCGCGCTCGAGGCCTTGCCCGACTTGGCCGGGCGCAGCGGCCGCGCCTACCGCATTGCCGACGAGGCGCGGGTGCAGCGCGAGATCGCGGCCGTGCGCAAGGCGGGTGCGCGCTACCTCTTCCACGACTCGCCCGAATATCCGCCGCTGCTCGCCGCTTCCGAAGGGTCGCCGCCGATCCTGACCGTGCGCGGCGAACCGCAGCGGGCCCTGGCACCCTGCGTCGCGATCGTCGGTGCACGCAACGCCTCCGCCGCCGCGATCAAGCTCGCGCGCGATTTCGCGGCGGGCCTGGCCGACGCGGGCTTCACCGTCGTCTCGGGCCTCGCGCGCGGGATCGACGGCGCCGCCCACACCGGAGCGTTCGCGGCCGGGGGTGGCCGGACCGTCGGCGTCATCGCCAGCGGCATCGACATCGCCTACCCGCCCGAGCATGCCGCGCTGCAGGAGCGCATCGCCGGCGAAGGCTTGCTGGTCGCCGAGCAGCCGCCGGGCACCGAGCCGCTGGCGCGCCACTTCCCCTCGCGCAACCGCATCATCGCCGGGCTCGCTGCCGGCACGCTGGTCGTCGAGGCGGCGCCCAAGTCCGGCTCGCTGATCACCGCGCGCCTTGCCGGCGAATCCGGGCGGGAGGTCATGGCGATCCCCGGCTCCCCGCTCGATAGCCGCGCGCATGGCTGCAACCAGCTGATCCGTGATGGCGCCATCCTCGTCCAGTCGGTCGCCGACGTGATCGAGCTGGTCTCCGGTTTTGATGGCCTGGCCCGCTCCAGCTTTCGGGAGAGCGAACCGCCGGCATCCTGGCCACAACCCGCCGACACCCGGCCGGCCGAACTCGAAGACCTGCTCACCCTCGCGCCCGTGGGGGTCGACGAGCTGGTCCGCCAGTCTGGCGGGAGCGCGGCGTCGGTGCAGCTCGCGCTCCTCGAGCTCGAGCTTGCCGGCCGCCTCGTTCGCCACGCCGGCGCCCGCGTCTCGCGCGCGCCCTGACGCACGCACGGATAACGAAACGAGTTCAGCGATGAAGGGACGCGACTGAGTTCAACCTTCCCCCGGCGCCCGCGCCTTGATCGCCAGTGCATGGACCCGCTGTCCGGGAATGTCGCCGAGCGCCGCGTTCACCATTCGCTGGCGCTGTACGCGCGAGACGCCCGTGAAGGCGGCGCTTTCGATCTCCACGGTGAAGTGTGATTCGTCGCTGCCGTCGTCGCCCATGTGGCCGCGGTGCTGGGCGCTGTCGTTGAGGACGGCGAGGTGGGTGGGGGCGAAGGCTTGGGTGAGAAGCTGTCGCATTTCGCTGGCGATCGGTCCGGTCATGGCTTCCATTTAGGCGCCTCCTCTCCCATCTGAAAGCCGGTGATCAGGGACAAGTTTCACGGCAGACACGAATCGCGCGGCCGCGCTTGCAACTGGCCCGGATGCGGTGACGCGGGCGAATTCCGCGCGATTCGTGTCT
>Ga0268266_10000472_pt1 | contig 58159 bp, 71 predicted proteins | sample KBSS13metaG_FD_190356 | JGI IMG/M metagenome (GOLD analysis project Ga0268266, IMG submission 190356) | Switchgrass rhizosphere microbial communities from Kellogg Biological Station, Michigan, USA - KBS S1-3 metaG (SPAdes) (version 2) | ecosystem: Host-associated > Plants > Roots > Rhizosphere...
TTACAATTTAACTAAAAAATGCAGGCCAACGACAACGCGAGTTCGATCCACGGCCAATTTATCACGGCAATCGCGCGATCATCGGCAACGGGCAAATGCTACCGGCCCTCCGCCACGCCAGCCAAGCTGAGCATCGCGTTGTTGAGGGAACTTAAGGCGCTGTCTTGCAACCTTATATCCTTCCCGCCAGTTGACCTATGACTGGAGAGATACCGCATGCCACGCTATTTCTTCGACATGCAAGACGGGCCGAAAACCGCTTACGATAACGAGGGGGTAAACCTTGCGAACGTCAGAGGCGCTCGGCGGGAAGCGATTGAGACATTGGCACAGATTGCTCGCGACGAGCTGCCTTTAGGACGTGACCCGCGCAGCCTCGCTATCCACGTAGCCGATAGTAGGCATCGAGGCATATTCGTCGCCCGTGTGGACTTCCACGTCGACCCGGCGGCGGTTCATCGCAATTGAGATGTCTTTTTTAGTATACAGCGGAAGCGGCAGCGATGTTTAGTGGAGCTGACTGATCGAGCCGCTGCGTTTGCCTGCAGCACTGATGTCACTGTGGATCGGACGCAACCGCGTAATGAGAGGCACTCCGGAGCTTGGCCATCGCCAGGTGAGTACTCGAGTTTTACGAGGGGTCGCAGTGGACGCAAACCAAAAATCTATCCTTGTCCTAGAAGATGAGCCATTGATCGCAATGGCGATGGAAGACGCCATCCGCGAAGTGGGTCATATCCCGCTCCACTGCGAGACGGTCCACGATGCGCTGGCGGCAGTAAATTCTGGCGACGTCTCATTTGCAGTCCTGGACCTCAATATTCGTGGTCAGACCAGCGAGCCGGTTGCGCTTTCCCTTCGAAGCAAATCGATCCCGTTTTTGGTGTGCAGCGGCACTCAGATTCAACAAGCTGCCGGCGCTTTCACTGACGTGGTCCAACTGGGTAAGCCCTATGCGGACAGCGAACTGCAGGCGCACATCTTGCGGGCCCTTCAATTGCCGCAGTCCGGAGCAGGCACTGGCGGTCCCCGTGCTGGTGCGTTCTTTTCGCCTGAGACAAGTGCCCGGCTGGTTGACAACTAAATCTGGCCGCAATGCGAGCACATGCACCAACGATAGTTCCGCTATGATCTGAGACTGCTGCGCTCAATATCGCCATTGTGCCACTTGGCAGAAACCTGCTGGACATTAAGCCATCAGCTCTTTGATGGACTCCACGACCTGGGCGTGGCGGTAAGGTTTAGAGAAGAAGACGCTGCCGTCGGGAAGGTCGGTGATCTCTACTGTGCGATGGCCGGAGGTGACGATGATCTTTACCGGCGGCCACCGGTCTCGCACCGCGGCGGATAGCCTCAGGCCGTCCATGCTGCCCGGCATATCGATATCGGTGAACAGGATATGGATTCCAGGCTCGCGCTGCAGAATCTCGATGGCCCGACCTGCGTTCTCCGCCTCAAAGACGATGAATCCCTCTCCTGCGAGTTGGTCGGCTATGTCCATGCGGATGAGGACTTCGTCCTCGACGACAAGCACGGCGATTTGGTCATTCATACACTCACCCAGGTTGTCCGCCGTGTCACACAACTCGGCGGCGTGAGGAACGATCCGGTCGAGAAGGCGATTAACACAATTGGTTGTTCTTTACGGTGAAACCTCGGTTTGGGGCGACGGCAGGGGAGTTTGCCGATAGTAGTAGGCGTACGGAGATTTAATGTCAGTCATCGAGCGCAATCACGTCGTGGCCGTCGGCGCCGGGATTAAGCCAATGATCTTTGCCCATGGTTTCGGGTGCGACCAAAATATGTGGCGTTTCGTGGCGCCGGCATTTGAACAGGATTTCCTTACCGTTCTCTACGATCAGGTTGGCTCTGGTCGATCCGACCTGTCGGCGTATGACTCCGCCAAATACCTAACCCTTTCGGGGTATGCCGACGATTTGATCGAGATCGGGACGGCCCTCGGCGTAAGGGACGGCGTATTCGTCGGCCACTCCGTCAGCGCGATGGTCGGCGTGCTCGCTTCAATCAAGTCGCCAGGCATGTTCGAAAGTCTCGTCCTGGTCGGGCCTTCGCCTCGGTACATCAACGCCGAAAACTATTACGGAGGCTTCACCGAACGGCAGATCGATGAACTGCTCGATTCCCTCGCCGACAATCACATGGGATGGTCCGCGGCCATGGCCCCGGCGATCATGGGCAATGCCGACCGTCCCCAATTGGGCGAAGAACTCACGAACAGCTTCTGCCGGACCGACCCCGATATCGCGAGGCAATTCGCCCGGACGACCTTCACTTCAGACAACCGTGCTGATTTGGGCAAGGTCACGGCGCGCACGCTGATCCTTCAATGTCGGGACGACATCATCGCCTCGGAGGAAGTCGGAACCTACGTGCACGAACATATTCGTGGCAGCGAGTTGAAGATCCTCAACGCGACCGGTCACTGTCCGAATTTGAGCGCTCCCGATGAGGTGATCGCCGCTATCCGCGCTTTCGTCTGATGCCTGGCACGCCCGTAACCGAGGACCTCGAAGACCTCTATGAGAATGCCCCGTGCGGCTACCTGTCTTTGGGTGCCGATGGTCGCATCGTCAAATCGAACCGAACACTTTCACACTGGCTCGGCATTGAGCAGAGCGCCTTGGTCGGCAAGCGCCTCCGAGACCTTCTGAATGTCGCCGGTCAGATGTTTTACGAGACCCATTTTGCGCCCCTGCTTCGGATGCAGGGATTTTTCAACGAGGTTGCACTCGATTTCGTCAAAGCCGACGGCACTACAATGCATGTGCTGGCCAACGCTGCCGAGCGCCGTGATGCATCTGGCGGATTAATATTCACCCGCGTGATCTTCTTCCAGGCCACCGATCGCCGACGCTATGAGCGTGATCTGGTCACCGCCAAAGAAGCCGCGCAGGCTGGCATGAAAGTGGCGGTTGGCGCGCTGTTTGCCGAGCACGAAACGGCGGACCTCCGCGAGCAGTTCATCGCTGTTCTAGGGCATGACCTGCGCAACCCGCTCGCCGCCATCGAGGGCGGCACCAACATCCTGATGCGCGAGCAGCAGTCACAAAAGTCGGTCAAAGTTATTAACCTCATGCGTGCAAGCGTGTTGCGGATGCACGGCCTCATAAACAACATTCTGGACTTCGCGCGAGGGCGACTGGGCGGCGGCATTAACCTCGAACGCAGCATGCGCCCGGTTGCATCATCCCTTGAACAGGTCATAGCGGAAATTCGTGTCGCCTATCCTGATCGTGTCATTGGACTCGATGTCGATAACCAGACGATCGTGGACGCGGACCACCCAAGGCTGGCCCAGATGTTCTCCAACCTGTTGGCGAATGCCGTAACCCATGGCGCTGTCGATCAGCCGATCAAAATCAAGGCACGACTGAAAGACGGTCATCTTGAAATATCCGTCGCTAACGGCGGCGATCCTATCCCGGCCGGCACGCTGGACCGTCTATTCCAGCCGTTCCAACGTGGGAACGGCAATAGCTCGGCAGTTCAGGGACTAGGGCTGGGGCTCTACATATCCGCAGAAATAGCAGCGGCTCATGGTGGTACGCTCGCAGTCTCATCAACATCAGACGAGACGAAGTTCACCTTCCGAATGCCGGCTGCTGACAACGCTACGCCGTAGCGGCTTATCAGCGTGTTCTGGTTCAGCAGGCACCACTGCCTAGATTATATTAGGTAATCGCCGGAACGCTAAAGCGGCTCCCGGGTTGTCTGTTTGACCCGAGAGGAATTTAGACATGGATGTCCCTAAGACCCGTATTTCGGGAACGCTTCACGTTCCGAGGGTTCGCCGCGAAGGCCTGCAAACACAGCAGGGTGTCAAGTTCACCTTGGCAGTTCGGTCGCGAAATGACGAAGTGAACTTTGTTAAGCCAGAAGATCGCATCTGGTCGATGAAGCACTAGATCTGGTCTGCGTCGTCTCACTTGCCGGCTTACTCAGTGCCGGCGGTACTCCCACCCGGCGCCGGGACTAACCGGCGATCAAGGTAGGGACCTGCTGGTTCCACGGTGCCGTAGTACACGTCACTTCGCCGACGGTCAGCCAGCGCCGAAACGGCATCTTGTGCCAGAGTTGCGTTGGATAGGCTCAGCCTTTGGACACGCTCACGCTGTCTCTCCGATGGTTGGTGTGAGGCACAACCAAGGGGCAGCCTCTTTTTTGCGACAGGCCTAGTTTGCCGGAACCGGCAGGTTGCCATCCATTCCGTGATTCAAGCTGTTTAAATGCCCAGGGAGAGGTAAATTGGAAGTGGAATCGAAGGAAATCTATGCGAGTTCCAACGGTGATCGGTGGCTGCTGATTAGAGACGCTGGCCATTCATTTGTTGAACATGTTCCAAATCCCTCGTCGGGTGGACGGAGCAGGCGGCTGGAGTTGGAGGCGTTTTTGGGCGCCAACCGAAACTCTCCTCAGGGGCAGAGGCTGATCGAGGTGATCGCTAGCGACGGTGGCTCGCACTTGCGGACCTAGTGCCTGCTCTAGCCGATGTTCGGGCCAGTCGAGATACTGGCCCGAATGCCCCTTGCGGCAGGTTATTGCTCCTCGAACAGCCCGGGCGGCAGAGCGCCGATCCTGTAGAGGACGCGTGGCTCATCATAGCTGTCGGTTTGCATATCAAGCTACTGCGAAAATGCCACTGCGCCGGCTCAGGACTCACCATGTCGTTCTGCCAACGCGATGGCGGCTTCACCGCTGCGGGCGGTCTTGGGTTGGTCAGCAACCAGCTCGCGGCCGCGCAGCTGAAAGCATTCACGATGAACATCGATGCCATTTTCGCCCTCGTGCTTTGGAAGTGCCGCCGCCGTAGGCGAGAAAGCGCATCGTTGGCAGGCGGCAGGCGTGTCAGCCGCCGCGCTTCGGCAGTCGTTGTTGAGGAGTGGTAGGCCTTATGTCGGCGCGCTACTAACGATTTCCTGGATGAACCAAGCTCAACGACGATTGGGCGGAAAACGAATAGGTTGGACTTGGTCGGGTAATAGGCGCATGACATGGCGCTCCCCGTCGCCGAACCAATGAGATCGTCGCAGCGTGAATACGCGCAGCGCAGGGCGGACGGAATTTCACGTGCCGAAAACAGCAGACGAGGCGGACCCGCCCAGGGTCTCCGCCCACGTACTGTCGGACATTGCCGACGCCATCTAGTGACGAGTCAACCGCATCTCAGGGTGCAAAGGAGTTCTCATGGCCAAGAGCCAAAAGCACGGCAACAAAGAAGCCAAGAAGCCGAAGGCGGTCAAGATTGCGGCCCCAGCGGCCAGCGTCAGTATTCTTAGCAAGGGCAATATCAGCGCCCCCGCCAAGAAGCGGGGCTGAGGCAACGACCTGCTTACTTCATCTCGGCGTTCTACCAGTCACGGGAGGAGGCGCTCGTGAGCATTGAACGCGCCTCCATCAAAGCCGTGCCAAAGCCTTGGGGGAGCACAGATCTACGCCCCTGGAGCAACCTCGCGCAAAACCGTTCACCGATCGGTGAACTCTGGTTCGAACGAGCCGCCGCTTCCGCATCGGAGCCGGCGCTGCTGCTGAAACTGCTGTTCACCACGCAGCCATTGTCGATCCAGGTGCATCCCGATGACGAGTACGCTCGCTCGGTGGGCCTTCCTCACGGGAAGACAGAGGCGTGGTACATTGTTGCAGCGGCCCCCGACGCTCGAATTGCCCTTGGCCTCGAGCATATCGTACCAGTATCGAAACTGCGCGCAGCGATCGAAGACGGCTCGATTGCCGAGCTGGTCCACTGGCAGCACGTCCAGCGCGACGAGGCCGTTCTTGTACCTGCCGGCACCATTCATGCGATCGGGGCAGGGCTGGTGATCGCCGAAATCCAGCAGCGCAGTGACGCCACCTTCCGGCTTTTCGACTATGGGAGTCACCGCGAGCTGCATGTCGAGGATGCCGCACGTGCAGCCTTCACCGGTCCCGCGCTGCCGCAGATCGCGCCGACACAATTGTCGATGGCACGACGCCTACTCGCCGTCAGCCCCTATTTCGTTTTCGAACGAGTCGATCTGCCGGCCAGTTCCAGTTGGGAATTCGACTTAGAGGGTGAAGGCTGGGTGCTTGCTCTCAGCGGGGAGGCGACATTCGCCTCGAGCCCGCTATCTGCGGGTGAAGCCATCTTTGTCGACTCGCAATCGGTCAGCGTTCACGCCGGCGATCGCGGGCTCAACGGTCTTATCGCCTATGTAGGCACCAGACCTTCGGCCACCTTGTTGCGTTGTGTCGACAGCGCGGCCGACCATGCCGTGGACGATCATCCCCCGGAAACTCAGGAGGCGCTCCAATGACGACCCTGCGCAGCATCGCCTTCATCGGCAATTCGTTGCCGCGCCGTTGCGGCATCGCGACCTTCACCACCGACCTGCAACTAGCGGTGGCGGACCTCCCCGAAGCAGTCAAGACCTCGATCGTTGCCATGAACGACGGCGGCAGAACTTATTCGTATCCCGGTTCGGTCGGCTTTACCGTCGATGACCACAACGTCGAAGACTATGAGCGTGCCGCCGACTTTCTCAACGACGGCGGTTTCGACATTGTCTCGCTACAGCACGAGTTCGGCATTTTCGGCGGCGAGGCCGGCGGCCATATTATGGCGCTCCTCGATCGCCTGAGGATGCCGATCGTGACGACCCTGCATACCGTGCTGGCGGAGCCGACCGCTGACCAACGACGAGTCCTCGGCGAAGTCATGGCGGTGTCCTCGCGCATCGTCGTGATGGCCGAGAAAGGCCGCCAGCTATTGATCTCGACCTACGGAGTCCGGCGCGCCAAGATCGAGGTCATTCCACACGGCATTCCGGACTTCGATTTCATCGAACCCGATGCGGCAAAAATGAAACTGGGCTTTGCCGGCAGGACTGTTGTTCTGACCTTTGGGCTGCTGTCGCCCAACAAGGGCATCGAGGTGATGATCGACGCGATGCCGGCCATCCTCGAAAGCCGCCCGAGCGCCGTCTACGTCGTGCTCGGCGCAACCCATCCGAATTTGGTGCGCAGTGAAGGCGAAGCCTATCGCGATCGGCTGGTTGCGCGGGCCAGCGCTCTGGGCGTCGACGGGCATGTGGTTTTTCTCGATCAGTTCGTCGACCGCCCGACGCTGCTGGACTATATCGCCATGAGCGACGTTTACGTGACGCCCTATCTAAACCAGGCGCAGATGACTTCGGGAACGCTCGCCTACAGTTTCGGTCTTGGCAAAGCAGTGGTCTCGACGCCCTATTGGCACGCAACGGAATTGCTCGCCGATGGACGTGGCATACTGGTGCCGTTCGGTGATGCTCGCACTCTGGGCGCGGAGATTGCCGCGCTCCTCATCGACGAGCCGCGGCGACAGGCGATGCGCCGGCGCGCTTACCGGGATAGCCGTTCGATGACTTGGGAACGCACGGCGCAGCGCTACCTCGCCGCGTTTCAGACGGCGCTTGCCAATGGTCCGTCACGGCCGCTGGCGCAAATCCTCCGCATCGCTCCGTCGCGCGACGACGGCGGATTGCCCGATCTGCGCTTCGAACATCTGCGCGCCATGACTGACGATACCGGCCTTTTCCAGCACGCCATCCATTCTGTTCCCGACCGGCTGCACGGCTACTGCGTTGACGACAACGCGCGGGCCCTACTGCTGGCGGCGATGCTCAATCGAGCGGGCGAGCCACACCTCCCGGACAGCATGACCACCTCGTATGCGGCCTTTGTCCAGCACGCCTGGAATCCTGACATCCAGCGTTTTCGCAATTTCATGAGCTTCGACCGGCGCTGGCTTGAGGCCCAAGGATCAGAAGACAGTCACGGCAGGACGCTCTGGGCACTTGGGGTCGCAGCACGCAACGATATCAGTGCACCCCGCCGACAATGGGCGGGCGACCTTTTCGCGCAGGCGCTGCCGGTAGTCGAGAGGTTCGCCTCGCCGCGTGCCTGGGCTTTCACGCTGCTCGGCCTTGATGCCTATTGCGCTGCCCGTCCCGGCGACACCGTTGCCGACACCATACGAGAACGGCTCGCCTCATGCCTGATGAGGCTCTTCGAAGCTGTCGCAACAAGTGACTGGATATGGTTCGAAGAGGGTTTAACCTACGACAATGCCAGGCTATCCCAGGCAATGCTCGTCACCGGGCTAGCGACCGGCATGCCGAGCTATGTAGATATCGGGCTGCGCAGCCTCGACTGGCTGATGGCTCAGCAGACAAGCACTTCCGGGTTGTTCCGCCCTATCGGAACCGATGGCTTCCACGACGTGCGGATGGCGCCCAAGGCCTTCGATCAGCAGCCGCTAGAAGCCACTGCGACAATATCGGCCTGTCTCGCTGCCTATGGTGCCAGCGGCAACCTCAAATGGAAGCGCGACGCTGCGCGCGCCTTTGCCTGGTTCCTCGGCGAAAACGACCTCGCCCTGCCGCTCGTCGATGTCGAATCCGGAAGCTGCCGGGACGGACTTCACCCCGATCGCCGAAACGAGAACCGTGGCGGGGAGTCCGTGATTTCATATCTTCTCGCGCTGACTCAGCTGCGACAGCTGGAGCACGCGACCTTCGCGCGTTCCGCTTCGCGCCCGCTGCCGAATGCCATGCGCTCGCTGTCCATCCTGCCCGCCCACCCCCTCAGAGGTCGCCTTGTCGCCAGTCACGTTCCTAAATCGGCAGGCACTTTACCTGCGACCTGATCCAGCGCGGGTTATCGTACGGCCGTTCAAGCCGGCGACAGAGCCGCGGGATTTCAAGCCAACCGACAAGACCCGCGCCAACCACATCGTCGATCGCGTTCTCGCGCTCGATGACACGATGGCGGCGGCGCAGCTTGCCGACGTACTGGAGAATTTTGAAGGTCGCCATCGCAATCTGCTTGCCACGTTCGAGGCACGTGCCGACGAAATGGAAGAGGCGCTTGTGGCGCATCCGCCGTTCGGCCGCGTGCAACGGCAGCTCATCGGCGCCTACTTTCTGCACGAATATTCCTTCGAGGCCTCGGCTCTGTTCAACCCGAGCATCGTCGCGCACCCCGATCAGTCTCTCGCTCCTGCCGGAGGCGTCCGCTTCATCCTGAGCTTGCGGGCAGTTGGCGAGGGACACGTATCCTCGCTGACCTTCCGTACCGGCTCGGTTTTGGCTGACGGCAGCGTCATCGTCGATCCGACCGCAAGGCTTGCTTCCACGCCACGCATGAAAAGTGGCACGTTCTGGTCGGGCGATAATCCCGTCGAAGTCGAGTTCAAGGCTGACGAAGACATCAGCGAGCGCGTGCTGTTCCCGGTCACAGCGGCGCAGGCGAACGGAATCGAAGATGCGCGGTTCGTGGCCTTTGAGGGCACATCGCCGCAGATCTATTACGCCACATACACTGCCTATGATGGACGGAACATTCGCTCTGAGCTGATCGAGACGACCGACTTCATTTCATTTCGTATGACCCCGCTCAAAGGCGATGCCGCTCGAAATAAGGGCATGGCGCTGTTTCCCCGGAAGATCGGCGGACAATACGCCATGATCGGTCGGCAGGACAACGAGAACCTCTACCTGATCTATTCGGATGATCTGTACACCTGGAACGGAGGTGTCCCGATCCTCAAGCCCGAGTTCCCGTGGGAGTTCGTGCAGATCGGCAATTGCGGCTCGCCGATCGAGCTCGACGAGGGTTGGCTGCTGTTGACCCATGGGGTCGGTCCGGTGCGGAAGTATACGATCGGCGCCGCGCTACTCGAGATGGACGACCCTTCGAAGGTTCTGGCGCGAGCCCACGAACCGCTCGTGCGCCCCGAGCCCTCGGAGCGAGAGGGCTACGTGCCGAATGTTGTCTACACGTGTGGCGCCATCCGCCATGGCGAGCGGATTATCCTGCCCTATGCCGTGTCGGATTCGTTTTCGAATTTTGCGACGATAAAGATCGCGGCGTTGCTAAGGACAATGCAAAATTCCGACGCAGGCGGGCAGCCTGCAGCCGCACATGGAACAAGCTAAGCAGCCGCATCCCGACGGCGGTATCTGGCGCCGGCACGCCACGGCCCGCGCGTCAGAACTTCCGCCACCGGCCTCCCCGACAGGTAACGGCAGAGGGGCCGCTCTTCGGTGGAGGGGCCCCTCTGTTAGTGTCGGCTCAGCTCATATGAGGACGGCGGCTAAGCCTTGCGAATGTCGCTTACCGCGACTTTCCCGGTCCGCCGATCGTCTGCGGTGTCGAATTCGACCTTGTCGCCTTCGTTCAATCCATTAAGACCTGCACGCTCCAGCGCAGTTGCGTGGACGAATACGTCGGCGCCGCCCCCGTCGGGAGCGATAAAGCCGAAGCCCTTTTGCGAATTGTAGAATTTTACAGTACCGCTTGTCATATAAGTCTCCAAAGTAAGACGAGGACGGTACCACACCCGGTTGGATTTGCAGACTCGCCTATTCGGCCGCTTTTTTTGGCGTCAAGCGGCTCGAGGGAGGGGTAGTCTGGTCCCAAGCGGACCTTCTCTAACACGCCAAACCTCTCGGCCCCATGGTCGTGCAACGGCGGTCCCTTCGATGGTTGCGCAACGCTGCCGTGGAACAAGACTGCGACCAGTCGCCAGGCCGACGTCCGCTTCTGGCGCAAAGGGGTCGCGGATACATCATTGGCCTTGGACTGCTAAGACAACGCTTTGCTCGCTCCACCGCATCGAAATTTCCTCGTCTCGAACGAGCTGCGCGGCCGAGAGGGACTTCGGCTGAGTGCCTTGAACAATCCGCTCTACTAGGTCGGGTGATAGAAAAGCCAGTTGCAGCAGGTCTGCGACTTTAGACCCCGTTATTCCCTCGGCTGACGATATCTCCGCAATAGACCGGCACTTGCCTGAGGTTAGTTCCTCGAACCAATAGCGCGCCCGTGCAACGGCTTTCCGCAACGATCGATCGACATGGCGATCCGGTGCAATGCCGCCGACCACGAGCTTGGCCTGCACGCCACGCCGCCGATAGATCAATGGTGCCGTGACGATGAAACCCTCGTTCGCGTCGCCTGAATTACGCGACCACGATGGTTCATCTTGTCCCACGCCAACAGCATCGCGAAATTCCTGTGCCGAGACCTTGAGCGCAAGGACATCGCGGCGGTAGGTGACCCTGGTGACGAGTGACCGAAGCACCTGCACTGCGCCATTGCCGGAGCCACCGGCCACACGACCGCGCAGCTGCTGCAGCCGCTTCAGGACCGTCGCCTTTTGACTCGGCGCTAGGCCGTCAAGATGATGCAGCACCTGCCCCTCGTCACTGAGTAGCATCCGCATTGCCGATATCGCAGCCTCCTCGATCTCCTTCGCTGGGAGTCGGATTGGCTCAAATGGCGCGCCGGTTGTCGCATGGTCCGGGTCTCGTTCCTCGACATAGTACCGATACCGTCTCGCCCCCTTGGTCGCGTGCATCGGGATCATTCGGTTGCCCGCCTCGGTGTGGAGCAACCCCGCGAGCAAGGCGCCGTCGGTCTTTGCCCGCCGTCGCCTGCTCCTGGTCCCCTGGGTGTTCGCCGTCAGCAGCGCCTGCACCCCATCCCATGTTGGTCGGTCGATGATGGCCTGGTGGTTGCCGGGATGCGATGTCGTCCTGTGCGGGATGCGGCCGATGTAGGTGGGGTTCGAGAGCAGCTTGTAGAGATGCCCCCGGGTGAAGGGACGACCGCCGGTCGTCTTGCCCCTGGCCGAGGTTCTCACCGTCGTCGTTATTTCGTCGGCTGCGAGCCGATCGAGCAGTGTCGGTACATCACCGGCTTCGAGGTAACCGGTAAAGATGCGCCTGACGATTGCCGCACCGGTGTCGTTGATGACGAGCTGCCTATCCTTGACGTCATAGCCCATGGGCGTGGGACCACCCATCCACATGCCCTTCTTTTTGGAGGCGGCGATCTTGTCGCGGATACGCTCGCCGGTAATCTCCCGCTCGAACTGGGCGAAGGATAGAAGGACGTTCAGCATCAGCCGACCCATCGAGGTCGTGGTGTTGAATTGCTGAGTGACGGAGACGAAGGAGACCCCATGCTTGTCAAAAGTTTCGGCAAGCCGGGCGAAGTCGGTCAGTGAGCGGGTAAGGCGGTCGATCTTATAGATGACGATGACGTCGACCTTGTCGTCACGGATCAGGCCCATGAGTTGTTTGAGGGCAGGGCGGTCCATGTTGCCCCCGGAGAACCCGCCATCATCGAACCGCTCAGGGATCAGCTTCCAGCCCTCATGGGACTGTGATCGGATATAGGCCTCACACGCCTCCCGTTGCGCCTCGAGCGAGTTGAAGTCCTGCTCCAGGCCTTCCTCCGAAGACTTTCGGGTATAGACGGCGCAACGGAAGGTCTTTTGGTCACTCATTGGCAAGTGATCCAGCGGACGAGGACTGCGCTGCCGCCTGGCTCATCTCAGGCATTGACGCCTTCGGACGCTTGCCGAGCAGCCCGAAGAACTTTGGGCCCGACCATTTTGTGCCGGTGATGGCGACGGCAACGGCGCTGAGGGTTCTATAGGTCTTCTCCCGCCAGACGAAGCCTTCACCGGTCACCTCGACCGACTCCATCCTGCCGTTCCATTCGCGCAGTAACCGCGTCCCCGGTGTGAGGGTTTTTCGCGGTGGACGCAGATGCGGCACCTCCGAAGGATCAAGCCCGTCGGTGTCCCCACGCTTCTCGCCGCGCGAGCGGGCCCGTTTAAGGCGGGCTTCTTCGGCGATGCGGCGCAGCTCTCGTCGCGTTGCCGGTTTTAGTCCGCCATAGACTAACTCCTGCAAGCGGTAGGCGATGGCCCGGCGCAAGAAGCCAGACCGGACCTTGAAGGGCGGCGGGACCTTGTAGAGCTCGCGCCATCGGTTCTGCAGGGCAGCAATATCGAGACTGTCGAGCGCGGCAATCTCGCGCTCGACCTCGTCGGGGGTGAGCCGCTTCATTTCGGGGACGACGCCTCGAGGCGGTAACGGCGCTCTCCGGCTTTGTCCTTCTGCGAGATCAAAGACAGGCCGAGCTTTTTCTTCACGGTCCCGGCAAGGAAGCCGCGCACCGAGTGCGCCTGCCAGTTCGTCGCTTCCATCGGGTCGGAGATCGTCGCCCCCTGCTTGCGGCGCAGCAGCGCAACGATCTTGTCTCCCTTGGTCGCCAGGATCGAGGCAGGCTTGGCTGACGCGGGACGTTTTGGCTGAGCGGCTTCACTCGGTTTGGCAGAGGCCTTCACTGGGGCAGTTTTCGCGCTCGCGGTCTTCGCCGCTTTGCTGGCTGCCGGAACGCGCGCCTTGGCTGCTGTCTTTGCCTTAGCCGCTGGCCGAATCCCATACTCGGGTGGTACCGACGATTCAGGCTCTATGCCGATCGCGGCCAGTCCGACTGGCGTCGCTATCAAAGCAATCTTACTGTTGTCCTCATCCTGGCGCCAGACCGGTTCATCATCGAGGGCAGGGCGCTCGGCGAGTAGTCCGCGTGCCAGCATCCCCATGAGCACAACGGACTCGTCCCCCGTTTTGAAGCCGAGCGTTGCCGCCAGCGGCAGTACCTGATCGCCCTTGCGACCAGCTGCCGTCGCCAGAATAACCCGATGCACATCGGTGAGTTTCTTGACCATTTTTGAAACCTCCTTCGGTCAAAGCGCACCGCGTGATTGCGGGCGCCTGTACTGACCGAAGCCCGGAGTGGGTTCCGGGCAGGAGGAGGTGTTGGTCGACGTTTGCAGCAATGCGTGCTTTGGCGGCCAAGTCCAGTCGAATGAGCGTCAGCGCTGCAGAAGAACCGAAAGGTCGGCGATTAAACTAGCGCAGCGGTCAAGCCGACGGGCGAGCCGCGCTAGCACCCGTCGACGATCCGCTCTCGTCCGATGGCCGTCCTGGCCATCGACGCTGACTTCGTGCGCATGTTCCAGCTGTTTGGTGATATCGGCAAACAGGCGGCTCACCCGCTCGCCTTGCGCATCCGTCCGCAAACCATCTGCCATCGTCGCCGCGCTGTCGCGAAACCGACTGACGCTCTGGTCGCCCACGAAGTCCAGTCATTCGTGCCCCAACACGAAGAGTATCTAGCGCTGCTGCGGGCTTTCCCATTGGCCGAAGTAGGGATGCGTCTGGCGATATCCTCCATCAGCCTCCTACCTGGGCCGGGTCCGCTTTGCGCCAACACCGGACATCGGCAACCCTTCGCGACGCGTTCTCGCGGGATGATGTGGCGAGCATCTGGCGACGAATGGTTCGACAGCGTCCACAGGAACATCGGGCCGACCAGCTCAATTTATTACTGCAAGGATCACCGTCATACGTGCGCTCTATACTAGGCGGCATGGTATCCTAGATCGTCTCGATCACCGCTCGCGACAACTTGGTCCCTTCCCTGCGCCTTCGCTCGATAAAGGGCTGCATCAGCCGCCCGAAGCACTTCTTCCGGACTGTCAAAATCGTGACTGTCGGTGACGCCGACACTGATGGTCACGCGGATGTCCTCACCCACAGAGACCACCGGGACAGCGGCGCGTAGCCGCTCGGCGATGACTCGTGCATCGGCGATGCCGGAACTCGGCACGATCACCGCGAACTCCTCCCCGCCCGTGCGGAAAATGGGGTGCGCGGTGCGGAGCTGTTGCGCGACGGTGCCGGCAACATGGCGCAAAACCTCGTCTCCCGCAGCATGGCCATAGGTGTCGTTTACCCGCTTAAAATGATCGATATCGATGAGCAGCACGGCAAAGGACTCGCCACCCTGTTGCTGTCGATTCCAGTTCTGCGCCATCGCCTCTTCGAAAGCCCTGCGGTTCGGCAGCCCAGTGAGCACGTCCCTGAGGGCCCGCTCGGCAAGAATGTCCTCATAGGAATGAATCTTAGTAATCATGCGATTGAACTCGGCTGCTACACGTCGGAGTTCAGGCGGGACGCGGACATCGATGCGATGGAGACGGTCGCCGTGCGCGAACCGCTGTGCGCCAGCTACCAGACGGTCCACGCTGGCGGACATGACGCCCCCGATGAGCAGCACCGCGCCGATCATCGCGAGCAGACAGACGCCTCCAGCAATCCCCGCGAGCCAGATGGCACGTTCGTAGGTGAGGTCCGCATTGTCCTGATCCACCCCCACATCATCCTCGAGGCGCTCGACTAGACCCTCGAGCTTGTCGCTGGCCGAGCGGATCGAACCGTCGAACCGTTCCATCGGTTCCATGACGGCTGGATCGCCCGGGGGCCGAAGGACCGAGATCAGTTCGCCGCCTATGCCTTCAGCCGCCTTCCAGTCTTCCTGGGCCGCCTTTGTAAGCGCACTGGCCATAGGGGCATTGCCAACGCTCTCAATCAGTGTCGCAAATTCCGCATCGATCGCCGTCTGCTGTCTTCGGAAATTCGCCTGGTGCGCGGCATTGTGTTCCTCGACGAATTCATCGACAGAAATTGCAGCGTCCCCGAGCATGAGGCCGATGCGCTGCGCCGGAACAATCTCGGTCCGTTGGCGATCGGCGATGTCCTGGAAGGATGCAATGACTCCGTGGTTCAGCAGGATAAAACCGGCGACTGCAGCGATGACGACGGGTGTGAGGGCCATGAACATGCCCGCCATGATCCAAAATCGCAGCGATCTGGTTTGCAGCAAGGCGCGAGGCGTTGTCTTTTCCATCATGGGCTCCACTGACGGGCGCGCGGAAGACGATAAGCCTCGGCGGAGGATCGCCAGGTTAAGGCGTCATATCCATTTGTGCTGGATGGTTAGTAAAGCCTACTCAGTACCGGCTGTAGTTGAAGCAAGCGTGTAATGAGGCGCTGCTTCGTGGAGTTGGGACGCAAAGCAGGTCCTTTGATGCATTGCGATTGGTTGCCGTGTTTTGCGCCCAGGAAGCGACCGGGGCAGAAGACGTGCGATCATGCCTCCAGAGCGATGTGAGTGTCCGTAACAGTTGGCACGCGTGCCCGGCCTAGGAAAAAAGCAACGGCCATGAGGCAGCTGGGCAAGCCCAGCGAACCTCATGCTTGTTCTGCGGCTCGCTATGCGATGCGGGAGGTTACAAGCGTTGGCATCGCTGAAACAGAATATTTAGGCGGGAGGCATATTGAAAGTGTGGTCTTTGGAGCTTGTCGGTGCCCGATAACGTCAGTGACCTGCTGCTTCGCCTACAAAACGAGATCCTTGAGACAGTCGCCTATGGCGAATCTCTCAGTCACGTTGCGGACTTATTGTGCCGGCGGGCAGAACATCTGGCGCCGGGGACGATTTGCTCGATACTGACCGTCGACAATTCCGGTCTTCTGCATCCGCTCGCGTCGCCTAGCCTCCCGATCCATTATTCCGATGCGTTGAACGGGGTGCCAATCGGTCCCTCGGTCGGCTCATGTGGAACGGCAGCGTTCCGCCGTGAGGAAGTGGTCGTCGAAGATATCGAGAACGATCCTCTCTGGGCCGACTTCAAGGCTTTAGCGCTACCAGTAGGGCTAATGGCCTGCTGGTCCAGTCCGATCATGGCGCGGGATGGCCGCGTGGTTGGTACCTTCGCATTTTACCACCGCGACAGAGTGGGTCCGAACGCGATCGAACGGCTGATTGTCGAGACCTGCGTGCACCTTTGCGCGATCGCGATCGAGTATGAGGAAGTGCAAGAGCGCAACCATAGGTTGGCCTACTTCGACGCGCTGACCGGTCTACCAAACCGCGGGCGCTTCAACGCACTGTTGGACTCACGGATTGCGGCCCAGGAGCCGTTCGGAGTGTTGCTCGTCGACATCGACCATTTGAAGTCCATAAACGATACAATGGGCCACGTCTTCGGCGACATGTTCATCAGGCAACTGGGGCAGCGCTTAGGCAGTGTGGATCACCACATGACTGCATGCCGGCTCGGAGGTGACGAATTTGCGGTACTCGTCGACCAATGCGGCTCAGCTCGGGAGTTGCACGCCGTGGCAACAAAAGTGCTCCGTAAGGTCGAGGGGCTGATCGAATCCGGTGTCCACACAATATCACCGAGCGTGACTATTGGTGGTGCAGTCTTTAACGCCGACGGAGCGGACGCGGAAACGCTCTGTCAGAATGCGGACTTCGCTTTGTACCACGCAAAAGAGACCAATCGAGGTGGTTACGTCAGATTTGAGGCCGGCCTTAGGACGTCGATCATCGACCGCGCCAACCTAGTGCGTAGCGTCGGTACGGCCTTGGTCGAAGGGCGAATCTTCCCACACTACCAGCCCATCGTTAGACTCGACTCTGGTGAAATAGTAGGTCTTGAAGCTCTGGCACGCATGCGGTCCCCCGACGGCGCCATTATCGCTGCGAGCGAATTTCATAAGGCGCTGAGTGATCCGAGGATCGCGTATGAGCTCACGGGCCTAATGTTGTCGGAGGTCGCCGCGGACATCCGAAAATGGCTTGATGCCGGCATTCCCATCCAGCACGTGGGTATCAACGTAACCACGGGAGATTTCCAGCGCGGCGACTTGGAAGATCGGCTCGTCAGCGCATTCGACAGCGCGGGCGTACCGCTGAAGCACGTGCTGCTCGAAGTCAATGAGGCGATGTATATGGGCGGCGCCGAAGATACGGTCGCCAAGCGCGTTGAAGCGCTGCGCAGGAAGGGCGTCCGCGTGGCACTCGATGACTTCGGCACAGGCTTCGCGTCGCTGACCCATTTGCTCACATTCCCGGTCGATGTCATCAAGATCGACAAATCGTTTATCGACAAACTGGTCACCGATGCCCCAAGCAGGGTAATCGTTGCCGGCACAATCGACATCGCTCGCAAGCTGGGGATGAAGATTGTCGCTGAGGGAGTCGAAACTGCCGAGCAAGCGGCCTGCTTGTCCGACCTCGGCTGTAGCCTCGGTCAAGGGTATTTTTTTTCACGGCCGTGCAACGCCAACGATGTGACCACGCTCCTGCGCGCCTTTGCCCAGGGACGCAAAAGTGACATTACCTCGGTGCCGTGGCCAAACGCGGCGTTAGGCTGATGCGAACCGAGTCCCCGTTTCCGCTCTGAATACGCGGCCGTAGGCGAAGCGTTTACGGCGCGCGTGGCAATTTCGGCATCATGAAGATGGCCGGGACATAGGTGCTGAGGAACGAGCGTGCACTACTGTGCTTCAACAAGGCGCTTCACAGAGTATTTCAGGACGCGCCTCAGTGAGCGGGCGCGCATCCAAGGCGAGCACTCCCTCAAGAATGGTAGCGCTCCCATGCGGTTGGCATCGGCGTGAGGCTCGGGTGGGAATTCCATCTTCTTGAAGCGAACAAAGCCGTTGTGGATCAGGAGCCCACGGACCATCTTTGCCAGCTGCTCCGGCCCGTCCGGTAGCACCCGTAGCATTTACTCAAAGCCGACCAATATTGGAACGTAAAGAGAACGAGTGACAAGCGCCGGCTAATGCAGACTTGCTGCTAACGCCGTGCGCTGTTTCGCCGCGCCTTCCGGCCGCAACGAGCCTGATCCCCTAGAGTTGATGAACTCATCTCAAAGGAGGAGACCAGACATGATCACTCTCTCACGGAGCGTAACGGTCCTAGCCCTGATAGGCGCACTCGTTTCTGTCGAAGCCCCAACCACATTCGCCCTGGCGGCGCCTGGGCCGGGCAACGGTGCTATGAACTGCAGCGACCCGGCGATGAAAAACAACCCAGCCTGTCTCGCCACTCACAAGCCTGGAAAGAGCAACTTCAATCCGGGCCAAAATGGTCAGATGGCGCCCGGCAACGGCTCTCACAATCCTCCTCCGAAGTTCAATTCCACCCAGAACAATAAGCGTATCGTCTGCCCTGGTGGCGGAGCGCCTACGGCCAATGGTTCGTGTCCGCCGCTGCCTCACAAGCCCACCGGCTCCATGGTCAATGGGAACGGAAACGGGAGCGGAAACCCGAACGCCAACGCCGGCAAAGGACCAAGCCCGTCAGCGGCCGCGCCGACCAGGGACTCGAGAGGGTTCTACAATTTCTCCCAACCGCAGCACGATCAGTTCCGCCAGCGGTTCCGGTCCTTCAATTTCGGGCACTTCCCGGCACCGAACTTCACTATCTCGCTCGGCGTCAGCGTCCCTAGGTCCTATGGACTGCGCCCGCTTCCACCGGAGATCTATGGCTACTATCCGTACTTCCGAGGATTTTTGTTCTTCGTGCTCGACGACGGCACCATTGTGATCGTCAATCCACGGACGTTCCAGATCGTCGCTATCATCTAAGGCAACTTGCGGCGGGGGCCCTCCATCTCGCGGGGCCCCCTTCTTTTCCTCCGACGACGACCTTCACCTGCGCCCAGACAACAGTTTGTCGAGGTTCACAAGCAGGCGCTTGATCGATAGATCAACATTGGTGACGGGTCCGGCATGCGCGACGTTTGCTGGCAGGGCATCGGCCAGAGCGCGGAAGGCTTCTTGTCCTTCACCGACTGCCACTGCGAGATCGGCCGCCTGCTTGCGCCAAATCTCCGACGACGCCAGACGACGTTCGGCCCGGTCCTTCAGCACGTTTATTCGCACCCACGCATCGTTCCACCCGGCGACTTTTGCACGGAATGGCTTCATGACCTCTCGGGCGATGTGTGACGCCCGTGTCTCCGGATTCGGCGTTCGGTGCGTGCCCTCATGGTCGAGCACTTGGTCCTCCTCTCAAAATCGAACAGCGCAAACTTAAAACGGCGCCAAGGAAACGCCCTGGCGCTGCTGCGGCGCTATTAACTTTGACAAGTCACTCAGGAGGGGGCGGGTGTCGCCGGAAGCTTCTGGAGAGTGGTGGTTTGAGCTCCGCCGTGCGTCCGATATCGGCGCCGCAGTGAGAACAGGTCACCCGTTCATCATCCCTGACATTGACGATGGTCAGGTTGTTCATCGTTCCGCATCTTGGGCATACAACAGAGAGGTGAACAGCACCCCTTTCCATTTGGGTCCTCCTCACTGAATTGACGGCAAAACTATAATAAATCAGCCGGGAGAGCTCAAGCGGCCGGGCTGCGAGAGCTCGGGGCCGACCCGCGGAGAACGTTCGTCAGGCCTACAGAACCCGGCGAAGCGACGCCTCGATCTGACCGCCGCAATAGACGTCGCCGTAATCCTGACGCGCTTTGGCTGCCAGTTGGGCCAGCGGCGGCAATTCGGCGACCCGTCGGCTCAATGCGGCTGTACTCGGCGCGGCCTCCTCAAGCATCTGCCCAATCTTGGGGAACCTGTACGTTACGGTCGACCACAAAGTAGCTGTCACAACATCGGCGATGCCCGGCACCTCGCCGCCGAGTAGAAATCCAGACCTCGCCTTTAGATCGTGGCGACGTCCAGTCTCCTCCCAAAACGACATCCATCTTTTCAGGCGGGGGGCAAAATCCTGCCAACGCTTTTCTGTCCACATCTGGCGGCCGCCGTCCAATGTGATCTCGTCGATCACATCGTTCGCGTCATTGACGATCTTCATCGTCAGGGCGCGAAGCGACGGAGGGGCCGGCAGGAGATCTAATGTCTCGCCCAGATAGAGGATAGCGGCCGGCATTTGGGCGATGGCGAAGTCGGCCTTCTTGTCGACCAGCATGGGTGGGCCCATGAAAGGGACCGGCATGTCCTTTACCGGCCCGCTCATCAGCTCTGCGATCGCATCGTCGCCGCGCTCGGTCCAAGTCTTGCCGGCATAGGCCAATACCGCGCGCACAAACTGCCCGCGGAACGGCGCGGACCAGTAATAGAGGTCGTAATCAGACACTTTCGGCTTCCCTTTTCCCATCTCGCGAAATGGCCGACCTCACGCCGGGGAGGAGGCTACCTTGGGGTATATCGTGGACGAGAATGAGCCCTGGGCTGCTGTCGTAGCCCACGGACCGGGCCACCATTGTCGTATCATCGATCGTGGGCCTACCGGGAATAAAGCCCGCCGCCGTCGAGTTATCTAACCAAGCGGATTGCGTCGCCCCCCGCGCGCTCCGCCGGCGACGAGCCAGCTTACGCGAAGGTCTCCCTCTGTCGCGCGAGTTGCTCGCCGCCCCACCGCCAACGACGGGCTACAACCGCGCTCCGGCCTCCTAGAGCAGGTCACCTGCCCCAGCAACCAAGAAGGCGTCGAGGCCTGGCTGATACTACCGACAGAGCACGTCCTGCTGATGTGGCGTGAGTTCATTGCCGGCCGGCATTTGATCAGATTGGGCGGCCCTACCGGGTAAAAAGAAACCTTGCTAACGGCCTTGGCTCCGTACCCGCGCCGGTCACGTTTTGCTTCCTCAACGCCTCCTTCACGCAGATCGTGCAACTTCTACCGTCGTTTCGGATTGTGTCTGGAGCGTCAGGCGAACGCTCACGAATGGAGCTGACGATGATGCCCGCAAGAGTGTTGGTGGTAGAGGACGAAGCGTTGCTCGCCATGGCGCTGGAGCAGTGGCTGATCGATCTGGGATGCGAAGTGGTTGGCCCCTATTACAATCTGCAGGACGGCCTCGATCACGCGGTCCGGCAAGAAATCGATTTCGCGCTGCTCGATTTCGATCTCGGTGGTGGCACCAACTCAATTCCCATCGTTGAGCGGCTCACCGAGAACGGAACTCCCTACGTTTTCGTGACCGGCTCCCCGCCTGAACACATTCGTCGCGTCCTGCCGGCGGCAAAGGTGATTACAAAGCCCGTCAGCGCACGGGCCATACGTGAGGCTCTCACGGCTGCTCGATCCTAGGCGGGGGTTTCGTGGGGTCAATACCAGAGAACTCTCGCTCGACTCGACAACGCCGAACTGCGACTATCTCCGACGTCGCCGGGGGACATCGTGGCCATAAAAAAAGTTTCGCTCGGCTTCCTTTCCGAGGGCGGGGAGATGGGCGCACTGATGCGCCAGTTCGACTGGGCCACTTCGCCGGTAGGACCACCCGCTCATTGGCCCCAGAGCCTACGGCTGACAATCCGTCTGATGCTAAACAGTCAGCACCCCATGTTCATCTGGTGGGGTCCCGAACTCATTCAGTTTTATAACGACGCCTATCGGAAAACGATGGGCCCAGAAATGCATCCTGCGGCGCTCGGGGCACGGGGCCGTGAGTCTTGGGCCGACATATGGCCCATCATTGGGCCGCAGATCGAGCTTGTGATGGACGGCAAAGGTTCGACGTGGAACGTCGACCAGTTGGTCCCGATCCGTCGCCACGGACGGCGGGAAGACGTTTGGTGGACCTACGGCTATTCGCCGATCGACGTCGACGACAAAGTCGGTGGCGTTCTGGTTGTCTGTACCGATGTCACCAACCAGCACATGATGACCGAAGAGCTCCGCGATCGAACGCATCGCCTAGCCCAACAGTTCGAACAGGCACCCGGGTTTATCGCCACGCTGCGGGGCCCCGACCACGTGTTCGAACTTGCCAATGCTTCATACCGTCACTTGGTGGGCAACAAGCGAGACCTTACCGGCAAGCCCGTACGTGTCGCAGTCCCGGAGGCCGCCAGCCAGGGGTTCGTCGACTTACTGGACCAAGTATATCGGACGGGCGTGCCGTTTGTAGGTCGCCGAACTCCAATCACTTTGCAGCCCGACCTCGATTTGCCGCCACAGGACTCGTTTATTGATTTCGTCTACCAGCCCATCGTCGACGCAAACGGGACAATCACCGGTATCTTTGTCGAAGGCAGCGACGTCACCGATCACGTGCGGGCAGAACAACGTCTTGAACTGATCAACAGAGAGTTGCAGCATCGCGTCAAGAACACCCTGGCGATGGTCAGTGCAGTGGCATCGCAGACCTTCAGAACCGGGGTCACCGACGAAGCGCTCGATGTCTTCCACGAGCGGCTCAAAGCGTTCGGCTCGGCGCACGATATCCTAAACATCAACAATGAATCTCTTGCGCCAATCCACCAAGTTATCGAAAACGCTTTGGCCCCACATCGCACGGGCGCTGGACGGTATTGGATATCCGGCCCTCGGCTATCGATCGGCCCCAAGCAGATAATATCGTTGGCGATGGCCATCCACGAGCTTGCGACCAACGCAGCAAAGTATGGGGCGCTGTCGAACGCGAGCGGAAAAGTCGAGGTCCTTTGGTGGGTGACGTCTGATGAGGAGTTCCATCTGGTCTGGCGCGAAAGGGGAGGCCCTCCTATCCTCACTCCGACGCGAACGGGCTTTGGTTCTCGGCTGATTAAAGGGGTACTTCCGGCCGACTTCGGTGGAACGGTTGAGGTCAAATATGATCCGACCGGATTTTCGCTGGAGCTGAAGGCTCCGGTCACTAACCTAGCGGCGTCATGACCCCCGGATCGTCATCAGGCGGAACGAGCGTTAAGGGCTAGGCTCATCCAACTTTGCCATCGCTAACCGTTTGCGCCAAAACTCGCTTTATTGCGGCTTCGATGCCCTGAAGCGCGGCGTTTGTATCGCCGATCCGGGAACTGTCTGACAGGCCTACCGTCTCTGCCTCAAGCACTCTCAGCGCCTCTTCTTCCCGGCGTATCTCGCTCAGGAGGTTTTCGGCATCGCGACGAACTTCGGCGTGATCGGGGTTTTTCCCCGTCAACCTCGTCTCAATCCAAATCGACCGTGACCGCCATTTGGCAAGTCTGCGGTGAATCGGTGTGAGCCCCTCTCTGAGTTGCCTCGCCAGCACTCGGTCCGACGAGAGGTAACGGGGCGGGAGCGCCTCACCTTCGATTGCGCGCTCTTCTTTAACGGTCATCTTACGCATACGAAATCTCAATTGGGCAGGCGAGGAGTCCTGCCGGACAGGCTCGCGGTGAAGAAGGCTCGGCCGGCTGCATCGACGGCCCTCACATCCAGTTCGACGTTGCCTTCGAGGCCGCCCTCATCGCGGGCAAGCTCAACCAGTACCCGAAGGGCCTCGAAACGGGCGTCCACGTCGCTGAGCAGTTCGACGCCTTCAGCATCGGACGCGAGGCAGTCCCCAACTCGGCAAGGAAAGTAATATCGAGCCATGGAATTGCCCGCTCAGTGACTTAGCGCCATGACAACGTCCTGCAGCTCTTTGTCGCTAAACGGCTTGGATAAGCATGGCGCTCCGGAAAAGGCTTCAAGTGCTTCCGGCAAATCGGAGCCGCTGCAGAGAACGAAAGGGATGCGTTGCTCCCGCAAGGTCGTCGCCACGCCTTCCGAGCTCTCCCCATGGATAGCGTAATCGAGGACGGCGACGCGCACGTCGCTCGTCGCAAGCAGCATCATGGCATCTTCTATTGTGTGAGCGGAAATGGCCTTCATTCCGGCATCTTCAATCATGCTTTCCATCGCCATTGCGATGAGTGGCTCGTCTTCGACGATAAGAACTAACTTCGAGTTGGACATAGCTAAGACCACGGTTCAATGACCGGCGAGCAGGATGCGCAGCCGGCAGGCACCTTGGTAATTGCGAAGGTAGACGCTCGAACGCCAACTGCCCTAGTCATCCGCAGGACGACATCGCGGCTCGATCTGCCGTGATCCTTTCACCGTCGCGAACGGCGCGATAGCCCCAATCGGAGTGAGGCGAATGAGCCGGCGGCTGCTTCTACTCCTTTGGCTGTCCATTGACGCTCTGGAACTTGCGCGTGTGGGCGCCGTTGAATTTCAGTCGTTTCAGAGGTGACGTTTGGACCCTGTCTATCTCGTGAGCTTTCAGGATGGTCGATGGCACGTCACGAACGATGGTTCACGCATTGCATCCTGCTCAACCCTTGATGATGCCATCCTATCTGCTCGATTGATGGCGGTTCAGCGATCGGCGGCCACTGGTAAGCCTCGTGAGGTGTTGGTTCACAACGAGGACACCTTCGAAGTCGTCTTCCGCACTGACTGATGCCCGGCAGTGGGTACCGCGCAACGAAGTGCGCGCCGGCGAGTTTTAGCAGCCTCTGCAATCGCTGTAATGATAGGAAAACCCGATGCTCAAGTGGGCGCTAATTCTCTTCGTGATTTCAATAATCTCAGGTGCGCTCGGCTTCACCGGGATTTCGGCAGCGGCCGGGGGCATCGCGAAGATCCTCTTCTTCGTCTTCATCGTTCTCACGGTCATCGTGATCATTATCGCGCTATCGATCGGTCAGCTGGTTTTCTGACCTTCGAAGCTTTTCGAAGCGGATCACTCCGATGACTGGATACACCGCAATAGACGGTGACATAGCTGGATTTGCCCACACGCAACTGGCGTTGGCCCCGACCTTTCAAGTAGCGGAACTTCGCCGCTACCTGCTCAAAGAAGGGCACGCTCCTGAGAGCATTCATTCCGCGCTGGAACGGTGGTGGGAAACGTTCTTCGTTGCCGGGATAGATGGGGCGAAACTCACCGCTGACGGCAAAGAGCTGGTCGCGCGCTTGAACAAAGGGCGCTAGCGTGTTCCAGTCCAAGCATGGGTAGCACCGAAAGGCCTCAGGTGAGGATTTGACAACCGGCCCTCATCTCACTTGGGTACAAACCTCATCTTGGTACGCTGCGCAGCATAGGTGTCCTTGGCGTAGGCGGGCTGTGCCTCGAGCTGGGCTTTGGTGACCCTAAGGAACAGGTAGTTGATGCCGTTCTTGTCCGTGGCGTAATCGGCAAGGTTGAAGCCGACAGCTACAGGTTTGCTGCCGAGGCCAAGGAAGCCACCGACATCCACAACGACTGCATCGATCTTGCTGCTTTTATCCAGCACGAAGTCACTGATTGCGCCGATTGTCTCCCCGCCGGCGTCGACGACGGCGATGCCCTTAAAATCGTCCGCCTTCATTTTGCTGATGTCGATCGGCTTCATCGTCGAGCGATCGAGCGGGCCCGGTGGCGGCGCAAGGGTTTGGGCCGTGTCGGTCGGATGATCAGTGGTGGTAACGCCCGCTGCTGGTAACTTGGCCTGCGCATCAGCGAAGGAGAAGTTTGGCGCCGCGGCGAAGGCCGCTTTGGTTGCCCTGAGAACGTATCGGTCCTTGCCGTCGCCTCCTTTGGCGACCTTGAAGTCCTCATAGTTGATCGCGACGGATTTTTGACCAATGCCGAGAAAGCCTCCCACGCCGAGAATGATCACCTGCACGTCGCCATTCTGGTCAAGTACGATGTCGGTGATGGCGCCGAAATCATCGGCGTCAGCCGCAGTCGATGAATAGACGTGCGCGCCCACAATGCTGCTGACCAGGCTGTCGCCGTCCTGCGCCGCATATCCCTCTTGGATTGCCGCATCGGTATTCGCCGCTGCCGCAGTGAGCTTGGGCGGAGGCCTCAGGGTCGCAGGCGCACTGACCGCTGGCAGCGATGACAACGCGAGCGGAGACATAAGGGCAAGAACAGAGCCCAGGACCGATATGCGCATTTTCGATACTCCGCCATCGCGACAATGCGAATCCAAGATAACGCGCGCCTTCGGACGACCGTTCCGCTTAAGGTGGTCAATCCGGACGGCAGCGCTGTGCCACGTCGTCGGGCAAATGCTTCTGCAACGTTCGGGCGCGCGCGTAGTTGTGACAGCACCAATCTTCGCGCAGGCAGCCAACGGGCGGCCCTATCCATCAACGACTGGACCTCTCAAATGGACACCCCTAAGGCCCGCATCACCGGAACGCTTCGCATTCCCGGTGTACGCCGCGAAAAAATGCAGACGCAGAACACAGTGAAGTTCACGTTGGCCGGCCGTTCGCGAACCGACGAGCAAAGCTCCGTAAAGCCGGAGAATCGCATCTGGTCAATGAAACACTGAGGACTAGAGGACCGCGCGTGACCCTTTATGGTAACAAGGAAATCGGACTCGATATTTCCCACTATCTTGAGAGCATGCCGGTCGAGAAGGGCGGTTATTCAACGCTCGACCTCCGACAGCACCTGATAGCTAGTGGGCATCGGTCGGGAGACGTGGCAGAAACGCTCGCGATCTGGTGGCTGCATTACTTCACCAACCAAAACTCCATCAAAGACGGCACCAGGTTCGCGTTGAATGAGGCCGGTGCAGCCGCGCTGGGCGAATTCCTCGTTGTCCCGTAGGAACCTTGCCCCGGCCTAGCCGTTCGACAGGCCCATGCAATGGAGAACTGTCATGAGCAAGGATCGCATCGACGGCATCGGCAAAGAGATCAAGGGCTCCCTCAAGGAAGCCGCTGGTAAGGTCACCGGCAACCCGCGCGCGCAGGCTGAGGGCGCTGCCGAAAAGACGGTAGGTAAGATTCAGCACGAAGTCGGCAAGGCCGAAGACCAAGTGAAGCACGAACTTCACAAACACTGAACTTGATATCAAAGCCGCTCAAAGGCCGCCCTAAAGGACGGCCTTTTCATTGAGGCGATCGACTAGCTATTTTATCTAGTTAGCCCGACAGCGCCCCGGCCTAAAACCATCGTTTTATCCTAAACCAAACCAGCGGAATGGCGGCGCTCAGAGCGATCATCGCGAGGCCATAGGGATATCCGAAAGCCCAGCTAAGCTCGGGCATGTTGTGAAAGTTCATCCCGTAGATGGAGGCTACCAGGGTTGGGGGGATTCCGACGACCGAAACGATAGTCAACACCTTGAAGATGTCGTTCTGTTCGACGTTGATCATTCCGAGTGTGGCGTCGAGGAGGAAGGTGACTTTGTCCGATAAATGGGTCTCGTATTCGTTGAGCGAGGCAATATCGGCCTTAATGGTCGCAATACGCGCAGCGGTACCGTCCTCGAACCACGATGAAGCTTCGGTCTCGACGTAAGGAATGATGCGGCCGGCGGTTAGGAGACTCGATCTCAGTTTTCCCGATGCTTGGGCGACTCTTCCGATTTGGCGAAGCAGCTCGCGCAACGGTACTGCTTCGGGAGTAGCTGACCCGCCTGCGGGCGGCTCCTCGTCCCGGGCAAGCGCCTGCCCTCCCATCACATCAAGGCTGGTGGCCATCTCTTCGAGTCGGTCGGCCAATGCATCAGTGATAACCTCGAAAATGCCCGCCATCACTGATGGGGCGCTGGTATCGGCGGGAACGCCTTTCGCAAAGCTGTCAGCGAAATCGTCGAAGATGGCCTCTGCGTCGAACCTTACGGTCAACAGCAGGCTTTCCGACAGGACGAACCCGACTGGAAGCAGCGTCGTTCCGCTACCTGAGAGTTTAGGCAAGGGAAGCGAGAGGACAATGGTCTGGCCTTCGCGCCGCATACGGCTCGAATGCTCGATCTCGCTGAGCGAGGCAAGGGTCGGAATGGCGATTCCCGTCGCCCTCCGCAAATCATCTAGCTCGCTGTCGGTGCCCTGAAGCACATCGATCCAGACGACATCATTGGTCGCGAGCGCCTGGTTGAGATGGCCCGAGAATGGGCGGCGCGACGACTTGAGATAGCATGTGATCACGGCAAGCTTCCCGGCTTCTCGAGGTGGGCGTCGGTCGCTCCCTTGTCCTCGCGGAGCCCTTTGAATGAAGGGTGTCGGATCAATCCGTCAGGGGTGATCTCGGTGTAGGCGACTTCTGCCAGCAGTTTGGGCGCGACCCACTGACAATCTCGCGCATCCGGGCGGGGCATCCCCTCCACCTTGAGAGGGGCGCTCTGCAGCGGTTTGAGCGTCGCCATCAAATCCTTGCGGACCTTGTCCGTGAAGCCGGTCCCTACGCCGCCGCGATAGACCAGCTCACCGTTCCCATAGGTTGCAAGGAACAATGCGCGGACGCCGACGTGCTCCTCCGACTTCCGCCAACCGATGACGACAAACTCCTGGCGCTTGACGCACTTGACCTTGAGCCAGTTCGCCGACCGGTCCCCGAAGCTGTAGATGGCTGACGCGCGCTTTGCGACCATCCCCTCATAGCCGCCTTCGCACATCGCCCTGAAGGCCGCCTCGCCGTGGCCCTCGACGTGGTCGGAAAAGATCAGCGGCACACCGTCGGCTTGCTCACCTATGACAGCCCGCAGCCGGTCCTTCCGCTCGCTCTGCGCCATCCGCCACACCGCCTCGCCATCCTGTTCGAGCAGATCGAAGGCGAAGAAGATGATCGGCTGTTTGCCGTCGAGCGATGTTTTGAGCAGCGAGAAATCGGATCGTCCTTTGGCATCGACAGCGCATATCTCACCGTCGATCAGGAGCGTTCCCTTGGTCAGCTTCGATAGTGCCGGCGCGACGAAGCCGAACTTATCGGTCCAGTCATGGCCGCCGCGGGAATAGAGCTTGACGTCGGTCCCGCTGATCGCCGCCTGGCACCGATAGCCGTCGTATTTCATTTCGAACAGCCAACCATCGCCTTTCGGCACTTCGTCCGACAAAGTAGCGAGTTGGAAATCGCGAAATTTAGGAAGCGCAGAAACGGTCGCGGACTTAGGCATGGAGCGTGATCACCTCAGGAAGTTGAGCCAATAACGCCAGATGCCGCGCATCGTTTCCACCTAGCGGATCGCGGACCGCCAGCACGACGATGATGAGGAGCCCGGCTCCGTTAACTGCAATACGTCAGCTTCCCAACCAATGGCCGCTTTGGGCCAGAAACCGGCCCGTGAGCTATCGCTATCGGCTCGCGGGAGCGAAGCGGTGGGCGGGATGGCGAGGAAGTCGCCATGGACACCGCCGTTCAAGTTCCCCGGCCCTGGAACAACGGCCTCATAGTTGGCCAAAAGCGCCCGCTGTTGCCGAGGCAGGTGTGGTCGATCCGAGTTCGCCTAGAGATGTCAGGTTCTCCAAGGCACCTCGCTCTCTTCAACCTCGCCATCGACAGTAAGCTTCGAGCATCCGACTTAGTCCGCCTCAAGGGTTGAGGACGTCTGCTCCGGCCTCGTCGTTCGCGATCGCGCGGTTATCACTCAGTTCAAGACCGGTCGACCCGTCCAGTTCGAGATCACCGAGGTCACTCGACAATCGTGCGAACGGCTGATCGCCGTCCAGTCGCTGAGAAACGGCTACCTCTTTCGCAGTCGAGCGCATGGGCAGCCGCATATCTCGTCCCGGCAATATGCTCGCATCGTTCATCGCTGGATAAGTAACATCGGCTTGGACGACCGTGGCTTCGGAACACACTCGCTGCGGAGGACCAAGGTGGCGCAGCTCTATCGCAAGACGGGAAACCTAAGAGCCGTCCAGTTGCTACTTGGCCATGCCAAAATCGAGACGACCGTCGCTATCTCGGTGTCGAGGTGGATGACGCGCTGCGACTAGCGGAACAGATCGAGCTCTAGCCAAGCAGTCGGCGCGAAATCAAAGGTCGGTTTCGCGCCAGAAGCGGACTTTGACCGCGTAAACCTATTTGCCTGCTTCCGAGGACCAAGGAAAATTTACGTATTGGTCGCGGCTGGAATAGCAGATGTTGCCATACATTTTTAGGTAAGCGGCACGCCGATCTGAGTCGCGGAATACGGTCGCGGGATCGGCGAGGTCGGCCTCGTAGCTGGCGATATTCTCGTGAGTCAGCGCGATGGGCAGAATGTCCATTGCCTGAGGGACACTTTTGCCGGCCAGCCAATCGGCCGCATACTCGCCCATGGCATAGCCGAAAACCGGCGACGACAATGCAATGCTGGCCTTATAGGGACTGCTCGCCTTTTTGATTTCAGCAACCGCGCCCGGTTCGCCATCGATTCCGCCCAGGAACTGATCGGGACGATCCTTTCCGGCGGCCCGTAGCGCTTTGAGTGCACCAAGCACGACCGCATCGCCGCCAAGCACGACATCGACATCCGGCGTCGCCTGGAGAATAGTGTTCATTGTTGCGAAACCGCCGTCCTCATTGACGGGCGCTGGCGCAATGTCGGCGATGATTGTGACTCCCGGAAGAGCGCTCAGACCGTCCCGCATCGCCGCGAACCGCGGCGTCAGGTATTGCATGCTATCCTGGGTTAAAAGTACCACCGTGGCCTTGCCGCCGAGCTTGGCATTTATGTAGGCGATGGCGACATCCGTCAGCGCTTTGCCCGTTGCGTATTGCGGTGCGTTGAGAAGCAGCGTCGCGGGAGGAGGAACGATGGTGCCAACGAATCTTCCTGACCAGATTGCTTGAAGAAGGCTGTCACGCACTACTGAGGGGTCGGACGATGTAGCGATGATTGCACCCACATTGGCGTGGATGAACGATCCAATTTCCTCCTTTGCCCTGGCGGCGTCGCTGCCGGCCAGCGCCCGGCGATATTCTAGACCGCGGTCTTTGGCTGCCATCGACAAGCCATGATTGACGCCTTCGAGAAACTCCCGGTCGTTTTCCTGGACATAGGCGAGAGTATTGGCGAGACCTACAGGAGGGTTGCAAGGCGGAGCATCAGCATTAAATGGTGCGAATACTTTCGGGGAGGTGATTCCAGGGGGACCGTCCTTGCCAAAGGCAAAAGGCGCGGGATGCGCCGCAGTTAGCAACGCAACTGCCGCCGCAACGCCTCGCAACAGACGAGTTCGGAATTCGTGCACTTTTTCCCCCAGCCGAAAAGCAAGGTCGATTGAATAGGACGCTCCCACGTTTGGTGGCTAGCGTCTACTACACCGCCTTTACCGACGGCTGGACAGGAAAAGTCAGGCGCGCCAACATCCCGGGCGACCGTTGCTCATACTCGACGGTGCCGCCAATATTTTGTGCCATCGCGATGACGATCCGCGATCCAAGGCCGGTTCCTTTCGAGGGAGCGCCATCGGTTTGCCCGACGCCATCGTCCTCAACGATCAACTCTGATCGTCCCTGTTCTGGCTCGAGGAGCCGCACCCTAATTTCGCCGACGCGGCCGGCCGGATAAGCATATTTGAAGGCATTGGTGACCCACTCGGTGACGACCACTCCCAAGCTAATACTGGCGTCCGTCGAGAGCTGGACAGGCGCGAGTTCGTAGCTGAGCGAGGCACTCTGCCCCTCGCCGCGCATCGACGTCCTTATATGGTCCAGCAGGCCGGTCAGGTATTCGTCTAGCGTTACCGCCCGCGCATCGTTGGACCCGTAAAGTCGCTTGTGCACCAGAGAAATCGCAAAAATGCGGTCCTGCGTTTCTCCGAGGGCAGTCTTTGCCGCAGGGTCGCTGATTGCTCTCGCCTGAAGAGTGATCAGCGATGAGACCAGGGCCAGACTATTGGCCACCCGATGGTTAACTTCGGACAGCAACACCTGCGCTCGGTCGCGAGACTTGGTCAGATCGACGGTTCTCTCGACGACTCTAAGTTCGAGCTCGCTATTGGAAGCGCGCACTTCGTCGCGTGCCAGTCTCAATTCGCGGGCGTATCGGAAGAGCACAAACGCCGTCGCGCCCACCACGACAAGAATAACTACTGCACCAATACCCGAGACTGCCCGCAACCAGAATGCGTTGCCGCGCTGCTCCTCGACGCCGGCAGTCAGCCGGTCGTCAGCCTGTCGCACTATGCCGGTGATAAAGACGTTCGCCTCGTCCATAAGGGCCTTGCCCTTATTGGTTTGAAACAAAGCCAGCGCCTCGGCGTCGTGCCCCGCACGCTTGAGGGTGATCGTCTGATCCGTCTCGCTGAACTTGTCGGCGACTAATTCCTGCAGCCGCTGGATTTGGGCCAGCCCCTGCGGATCGCCGGCAACCAGTATTTTCAGTGCGTCGAGTTGGCGCTGCGATTGGCTTTTGGCGGTGTCGTAAGGGGCGAGATAAATCTCGTTGCCGCCCACCATGAATCCGCGCTGACTCGATTCCGCCGTCTGCACTGCGCTTCTCAGCTCGACCGCGGCGCCGCGCGTATCACGCGCCGCAATTGCCCTATCGAAATAGCTCTGAGCCCGTTCGCCAAGCCAAAACGTCATCCCGACGATCGTCATGAGCGCCAGGAAGCCGACTATCAAGAACAGTAGTGTCGAGCCAACCACGGCCCGGATGGAAGTGGGCATGCTCTTCGGTAGATGCCTGATAAGCAGGAACTTCGCTACTAAATTTCACGTTTGATTGTTCCGCCCCTTTGGGTCGCCTTCGCTTCATCTCTGAATCTATCGATCGCGCCGCTGAACTAGCGATTGCCACAACCGGGACAGAGCGCCGGGGAAATCCGGTTACCCACTCATCCTCGGCAATCCTCACACGCAGTTTTCCGCCGAGTGAGAGTTGCGAGGATGACAGCAGTTCGCCCTAGTGACGCAATGCTGCAGCAGGGCTGGTCCGACTATCAGCGTTGATTTGCCCTCGATATCAAAAATGTCGCCAGCAGAGCCAGCACGCCTAACGCCACGACTGTTGGCAGGGGATCTTGGCGAACCGCCCGTGCAGCAGCCGCAGTTTGCCGGCCCGCGCGGCGGACGGCAACCTCCCCTGCGGACCCAAATTCGGACGCCATATCCCGCACGTCATCAAGTCGATGTCCGGCAAAACGTTCCAACTGGTGGGCAAGAGTCGCTATCTCCTGACCCAGCGACTCGACGCGATCTTCGATCTCGCCCGCACCATCTTCGAGGTCATCGACGAGTTTTGCTCGAGCCACCTTTACCTGGGTGCCAACCCGCTTGGCCGCCGTCCTGACCTTCTTCGCGGTCGGCTTCGTTGCGTCGCCAAAACCGTCGTCGCCATCGGCCATAGTATTGTCTCCTCTGTTGTTCGCGCGTTCTCAACGCGCTGGCGACGGTCGCGATCCATGCCGAGATGAGTTTTATCGCCCGCCGCTTCGATCGAAACAGAATGGCGATAAGGCTCAGGCCTTGCGCGGCGAGGTAGTTTGCGGGCCGGTATCGCTGATGGCGATGGCGACGGAGCCGGGGTCAGACGGAACAGATAATTGTTCTGCCTCCTCGTCGAGCCGATCCTGAATTTCAGGACTGTCGCGTCGAAACTCCTCCAGCAGCTCAATCATCTTGGCGGCTTTCTGCTCGGTTCTCACAGCAAGCTCGAGGGCTAGAAGCTCCCGTCGCTGCGCGAGATCATCTTCGCGCCGTTGGCTCGCGAGTATGAAGATGACGAGATAGAGCGCCATCATGGAGCCGGCGATCCCCAGCCAAAAGAACGGCGGAGGGTCGAGAGGCGGAAGGCCAAGGTCTGGCGAGACGAGGTTTCCTACTATCCAGGCCAGGATCAGGATCGTCAGCCAGATAATCGCGCGCGGGCGGCCCACAGCCAGGGTAAATCGATCTACCAGTTGTTGGAGCTTGCTCGTCTCTCTCGCGTGGTCTGCCCGCAACCTGTCGATCGATCGAAGCGTGTCGTCGATGCTCTCGTTGCCGGGGCGTTCGGCTTTTGGTTGCACATTCCACCTACGGTCGGCGAGCGCAAGAAACCTTCGGTAGATAGAACGAAGGGGCGGCCACTGTGCGGCCGCCCCGATAAGTAGGATCGACTAGAAGTGGTAGTTTACACCAGCGCGGAGCGTATTGTCGGTGATGCCGACGGACTCGCCGTTGTAGGTCTGGCTGCCGTAGTCGCTGTAACGGTACTCGACATTGATCGAGACCGGATCGGCAACCTTGAACTCAACACCAGCACCGGCCGTCCAGCCCGTGTGGGTGTTGCTCGCCGAGATGCCGCTGCCCGAAGCAGTTGCGTTGGTGAACGCCACACCGGCCTCGACGTAAGGCAGGATACCGTCGAGATCGACGCCCAACCGGCCACGGATAGAACCGTCCCAGTTGCGCTGCAGGGTACCAAAGCCAGCGAGCGAGCCGCTCTGGTTGTCCCAATCGACGTTACCTTCAACGCCGGCTACCAGATTGTCGGTGAGGTGGAAGTTATAACCCACCTGCCCACCGACGAGCCAGCCGGTCGTGCTGACCGAACCGAGCCCGAGCGAACCATTGTCCGTTGCCGTGCCCCAGCCATAACCGACGCTCGCGCCGATATAGGGACCATCCCAATCCGTGGCCGCGGGCGCCGTGAAACTTGGCGCGGGTTGGGCCGGCTCCGGCATGCCAAGGTCAGCGGCGTGCGATACGCCCGCAAGAGCTGCAAAAGCACCCAATGTGACGACTGCAAGTTTGATCATTTAGTCCTCGTGTATTTTTGCGGCGCCAACAATCAGCGCACTCAGCCCTTCAACGCGTGGAACAGGAAATGGGCGCACGGAAAGTTGCGAACGCAGAATGCAGGCAAGTGATTGCGGTATTTGCGCCACACTGGCTTCATCCTCCAGACGGCTTTGTGTCACTGCCGGATGAGGTCTGGGAACCGGCGACCTTTAGCGCACCTATGCGTTTAGCAGGCGGTATCACCGTGGGAAGCTTCAGATGATCGACGTATCGGAACTGCGCAAGCTCAGAGCCAACGAGTTTCGTCGAATGGAGGACATCGAGGAGATCTTCGATGCGCTAGTCACTTACCCCGAGGGGCAAGGGTTTCATAATGCAACCCGAGCGGATTTGATTGGCGCCCTAAGCGCAGCCACCCAATCGCTTATCGGAGACAACAGCCAAATGCCGGCCGCTACGCGATTGACCATATTGTCGGTCGGCGCTAATGCCCACGCCGATTTGCCCGCGGGCGATGGTGTGTCCTACGGCTGGGGTGCAGCGGCAGTCGACGAGATAATGCCCGCCTTCGAAAGGCTGCTGGCCGCGTGAGGCGCCGCGAGGCCCCTGTTTCCTATCGGCGCCACCCCGAGGAACTTTAGGCCGGTTCGGCAGTTGCTGCAGTCCATACCTGGAGACACCGATGCACTTAAGCACGGAAAGCCTGCTCGTTATTCTATTTGTCGGGCTCGTCGCAGGCTGGCTCGCCGGTCAGATCGTGCAGGGCACCGGCTTGGGCATTATCGGCGACATCGTGGTCGGTATCATTGGCGCCTTTATAGGGAGTTGGCTTCTCCCTCAGCTCCACGTCGTCTTGGGCTCCGGCCTGTTGGCAGCCATTTTGAATGCAACAATCGGCGCCATTATTCTCCTCTTGATCATCAAGCTCGTTCGAGGTGGCGGAAGAAGCTCGTGGCGCCGATGAGATGGCAATAGAACATTCCCTACAGAACTCTGCCGTTGCTGATCGAAGCCGAGCGGCTTCGGGCCCTGACCGACGACGCCCGAGAGTCGCAGTTCGTCGACTAAGAGATGCGCCTCGATCTCCGCAAGAGGCGGCCGGCAGATCGCTCGACATTAACCAGCGTTCGACTGTCTGGTTCAAGAGGTCGCTGGCACGAGTCCGGAAGCGGGCCAGCGAACTGGCAACGATGGACGACGCACGTAGTCTCCTGCTTCTCGATGTAACTGAGCTCGGGACCCGGCTCTACAGCATCCACTCTATGGTATCGCTGAACATCCGCCGACTAGCAACTTATCCCGGTGTTCGAATTTGCCGCAATTGACAGGAAGTTGCCTGGCCTGTCCCACGCCACCGGCACCGCTCACGCCAAAACCAAATAAGGGCGCCCGGGCCGTGTGAGGCAGTGCGTTCCCCTTGGCGTTACCCCCAATCCCTTGGCGGCAGAGCAAGTCGAGCGCGATGCCCATCAGGTTGGCAGGATTCTCACCGCTCCAACACAGCACTGACGGGCGGCGAGCCCAGCGACGAACGACAGTCGGCGCCAGATATCGTTCTGAAATTACCTTGTGACCTTGCTTTCGGCGATGACCTGACGAAGCTGCTTCAGCAACGATTGTCCGTCGATCTGTTCGACAGGGTAGCCCTCTTGCTTAAGCTTTGCGCGCAGCTGGGTGATGTCGGGCGACGTGCCACTCCTTGCCAACTCGAACGCCCGCTCTAGTGTCGTCTTTGATCCGTCCATGCTGAGCTCATAACCCATACCGACTTATTCGGCTACGAGCCGTGCCTCGGGTTATGAGCCGGGCCGCCTTATAACCGACCGGCTTGCATAAGTCGCCTAAAGCGCCCACATAGCACTTACGTTTTCAGCTTGATGCCAAATCTGATTGCGGGTTCGACCCGGTCGTTGGCTGCCCCCGGTACTTTCGACATCAGCGCGCGCCGCTTCGGGCGATGCATGGGCAGCCACAGCAAGGCACGACCGATGAAAACGATGGCCCTTACGTACGAAGCGAATTTCTGCCGCAACCCCGATGTGCCTTCGCCGCCTCGTGTTCGGAGGCCTGAGTTATGTCCGTGTGGCACGCTTACGCCAACAGGCCCCTGCTGCAGGCCGGAACCGAAGTGCTGATCACCGGTGGCCACGATCGGGTACGGCTGCGCACCGCCGATCAGATCATCATTGAAATGCCCGACCACAACCGGATCACGGCGATCGTCGTCGATCGCAGCGACGCGAAGCTTCTCGTGGCAATCGGCGATGGCCCTCTCGTCACCTTAGCCGCGTCCGACGGCTCGGTCGCCTTCAACGATTTCAAGCTGTCGGACGGCTTCTCCCGTGAAGGCTTGACCGTCCACTAGGCGCTGCTGGCGCTGGAAAGTAGTTCCATGACAACGATCGACTATGCTGCCGAGGCGCAGGTCTACGCGATCCGGCAGACCGGCGCCAAGCGCCACATGACGCATCGCCGGTTTCCGACTACGGCAGAGGCAGTAAGGTACGCGGTGGAGGAACTCCCGGCGAACTCCAACGTCATCCTTGAAATCGACGAGGATCGTTTCGAAGCGCCCACCATCCGGCGAATGTACGATGCCCCCGACTATCCGCTTCCACGCGTTGCACCCGCATCGCAATCGCCGGTGCGAGCGCCATGAGGACGATCAGTTCGACGGTTGTCTTCAAGCGTCCGTTTTCTTTGCCTGGCTTCGAGCGTCCGCACGCGCCCGGCACCTTAAGACGGACGAAGAAAGCCTGGACGCCTCGTTTGGAGCATGGCGGCGCGTCGCCACCAACGTCATTCTTGTCGACCGAGGGCAAACACAGGCGTGGCGTGTCGAGCCGCGAGAGTTGGCGGCGGCCATAGCGAAGGATGTGGCCGAAAGTCTTGATGGTGCGTGAAGCTTCGTCACTCGTCAATGATTGGGCTCAGGACGTTGCCGAAAGGATTGTTGGCGACATTCCCCATTCCATTTACGTCCGGTGGGCCGCCGATGTGCCGGAAAAGGTCGCGGCGATGTTGCGCCTCGAACTCAATGCGTCGCACGACGGCGAGCACAATGCGTTCATCGAAGAAATCGTTCGTGCATTGCCGGACTATCTGCCCGAACTCGCTGCGGCCCGAATGCGTGCCAAGCTTGCCGGATCGCTACTGACGGCCAGAGCACTCGGGCAACGTCTTCGGAAAGATGAGGCGCTTACGCCCGATGCAGTACGTCCGGTTCGATGAACCGCTTGTTCCTCCAACGCTTGTGAGAGAGATCAATGTCCAATTTCCGCCTGCAACTGATCAGCGAGTCATCGGTGACGTACGAGTTCGAGGACATCCGCTCGCTTAAAGACTTGAGCGATGGTGTCGTGCGTGAAGGCTACCTCACGTTCGAAGGAATCTCGAACCGATTGGGCAATGCCAACCAGGGCACGATCCGGCAGACCGTGTTTGCAGCCAACATTGCTCGCATAGTCGAGCGGTGATCTACGGCCGTCTACCTTATGCGGGCGCGCGGCCATCCCTCTTCCCCACACGGCAACCCGAGATTGTGAGGCGACGATGACGTCTGTCTTCATCGTGCAGTGCTTTCAATTGCGTGGCCGCAAACTGGTTGCTGACCAACCTAAAACTGCACGAACCAGCGAGGGGGCCATGGCGTTGGCGGAACGTCTTGGCGAGTCGAGAACCGGCGTGGTGGCGTTCTCACAGGAGGTCGATATTCAAACCGACAGCTACGACGAACCGCGTGTTCTCTACAAAATTGGCGCCTTGCCACCCGGTCTTTTTGAGGACCAATAGATGCGTTCATTGCTACAGGTGATGACTATTGCATCGCGTGCAATCACGCCGCTTTCTCCGCCTTTCGGCTTGTCAGCGGACGCTGAGCTATTGATATGAACCATGCCGAACTCACCAGCCGGATCATCCGCTCTCAGCAGGTGCTGCATGGTTGGCGCGAAGTGTCGCCAGGGGGCAGCTGGAAACGATGCTTTCGATGATCGCCGAGGAGATCGACATTCTCGGCGAACTGGCCCTCGACTATCTGGAAAGTGCTGCGAAACTCGATGAACTCGCGAACGACTGGCTTCGGTTGGCCGCTCGGGTCAAAGCCGCGTGTCACTGATCGTTTGCTAAATCTGCTACAGCGGAGCTTTGGTAATCGATGACACCAGAACAAATAGACCAACGGATCATCAAATCGATCGGCATGCTCAAGCGCGGGCTGGAAATGGCCAATACTCCAATGAGCGACCCCGTAAGTATCCTTTCTCACATCAGAACTGAAGTGGGCTACCTTAATGCCTGGTCGATCGATTACCCGCTGAAAGCGCGACGCCTCGATCATGTCGCCGGCCTTTGGGAGGAACTAGCTGCTCGGCTCAAGATAAAGCTGTCGTGAAGAGCAGCGGGCGTCAGCATCATTTCGCTGCCGACTTTGTTAAGCGGGACGATTGGAGGGCGCAAGCTGCTCTTGCGCCCTCCAATGCTGCAGGTCAGTGGCCGCGTTAGCCGACTGCCGTCTTAGTAGTCCATGCCGCCCATGCCGCCACCGCCCCCCATTGCAGGGGCTGAGTCCTTCGGCAGCTCGGCGATCATCGCCTCGGTGGTGATCAAAAGGCCCGCGACCGAAGCTGCGTCCTGAAGGGCCGAGCGAACCACCTTCACGGGGTCGATGATGCCCATCTTGATCATGTCGCCGTATTCGGCGTTCTGAGCATCATAGCCAAACGTGTCGGAGGCATTCTCCATAATCTTGCCGACAACCACGGAGCCTTCTGCCCCGGAGTTCTGGACAATCTGACGGATCGGCTCCTGCAGGGCGCGGCGGACGATGCCGATACCGGCCTGCTGGTCGGCGTTCTCGCCCTTGACCTTGAGATTGGCCGAAGCACGCAGCAGCGCAACGCCGCCACCGGCAACAATGCCTTCCTCAACCGCCGCGCGGGTTGCATTGAGCGCGTCGTCGACGCGGTCCTTGCGCTCTTTGACCTCGATCTCGGAACCACCGCCCACGTTGATCACTGCAACACCGCCGGCGAGCTTCGCAAGGCGTTCCTGCAGCTTCTCCTTGTCGTAGTCGGAGGTCGTTTCCTCGATCTGCGACTTGATCTGTGCGATCCGACCATCGATGTCGGACTTTTTGCCGGCACCGTTGATGACTGTTGTATTTTCTTTGGTGATCTCGACTTTCTTGGCGGTGCCGAGCATGTCGAGGGTGACGTTCTCAAGCTTGATGCCGAGCTCTTCGGAGATCACCTGGCCGCCGGTAAGAACGGCGATGTCTTCGAGCATGGCCTTGCGCCTATCACCGAAGCCCGGGGCCTTGACGGCCGCGACCTTGAGGCCGCCGCGCAGACGGTTGACAACGAGGGTCGCCAGAGCTTCGCCTTCGATATCCTCTGCGATAATGACCAAAGGCCGTTGAGCCTGGACGACGGCCTCCAAAACAGGGAGCAACGCCTGCAGGTTGGACAGCTTCTTCTCGTGAATGAGAATGACCGGGTCTTCGAGGACGGCGGTCATCTTCTCGGCGTTGGTCACAAAGTAGGGGGAGAGGTAGCCACGGTCGAACTGCATGCCCTCGACGACGTCGAGTTCGGTCTCGGCGGTCTTGGCTTCCTCGACGGTGATGACACCCTCGTTGCCAACTTTGCTCATGGCATTGGCGATCATTTCGCCAATCGACTTTTCGCCGTTAGCGGAAATCGTGCCGACCTGGGCGATTTCTGCGGACGAACTGATCTTGGTCGCCTTGGCAGCAAGATTAGCAACCACCTCGATGACCGCAATGTCGATGCCGCGCTTCAGGTCCATCGGGTTCATCCCAGCCGCGACCAGTTTCACTCCCTCATTGACAATGGCTTGCGCGAGCAGCGTTGCGGTAGTCGTGCCGTCGCCGGCATTGTCGTTGGTCTTGGATGCAACGGCGCGGACCATCTGGGCGCCCATGTTCTCGAACTTGTCGTCGAGTTCGATTTCCTTGGCGACAGTGACGCCGTCCTTGGTGATCCGCGGCGAACCATAGGACTTGTCGATCACGACATTGCGGCCCTTGGGGCCGAGCGTGACCTTCACGGCATTGGCGAGGATATTGACGCCACGGACCATGCGGTCGCGGGCATCGGTGGAGAACTTTACGTCTTTAGCAGCCATGCGAGGCGCTCCTGAAAATTGCTGATCGAACGGCGCAAGGGCGGATGCCCTAGGCCACGATCACGCCCATGATGTCGGATTCCTTCATTATCAGGAGTTCCTGATCATCGAGCTTGACCTCGGTGCCTGTCCACTTGCCGAAAAGGATGCGATCGCCTTCCTTCACGTCGGGCTTAATCACTTTGCCGGCGTCATCACGAGCACCGGGCCCCACAGCGACGATGACGCCCTCGGAAGGCTTCTCCTTGGCATTGTCGGGAATGATGATCCCGCCCTTCGTCTTCTCCTCGGCGTCAATACGCCGGACGACGACCCGATCGTGCAGGGGACGGAAGTTCATTGGCTGTTCCTTTGGAACGCTGCGCGGAACGTCGCGCAAGCCTTCCTAGCACTCTATGGGCGAGAGTGCTAACGATGCTTCACCCCCGAAGGGGAATACTGGCCCCGAGTTCCTCAGAGGTTCGGAGAATGTGGTGGTCAGGTGAGAGTCCGCTTTGGGCCAAAACCGGTAGCTGGTCTATGTCCGCTTAGGGTCTTTTGAGTTATGAACGGCCTACTAGCTCAGCGCCGGCGGCGCGGGCTGCACATCGCGCCTGGTCGCGCGGCCTGCCAAGTTCACCGTAGCGCTGCGCGGCCTCCTCGAAGGCGGCGAGGGCGCGTATTTCGCTCTTCTGGGCGCGCCGCTGCACGCCACGCGCTTCCCAGAGTGCCGCGGCCCATGGGCCGCCATGCCACATCCCGGCGATGCGCTCGGCGTCGTTGAGACGCCGATCGAGCTGTGCCAATTCGCCATCTTCGGCCAGCGCCATGGCCGAGGCGATGCGCAGTGCCAGCGAACACGGCTGGCAAGTGCCAGCGCCAAGCAACCTGTCGCCAGCCAGGATGGCGGCTGCCCGTTTTTCGGGTGTCGTAGCCGCACGAACGACAAGCGCCTGCATGCGCATAATGAGGTGTGGCGCCAGCCAAGTCCTTCCGGCTTCGGCTATGCCGCGCTGGATCAGGCGGTTGGCGCGCCAGTTCTGGCCGCGCTCGAGTGCTATTTCGGCGAGCCGTTCGGTCGCGAGCACCCGGCCGGCTACCGCGCCGGCCTCGTGGTGTAGCTTGTCAGCTTCGGTCAACAGAGTTTCCGCAGTGTCGAGGTCGCCGGAGAATAGCGCCGCCTCACCAAGCAGCAGGCAGGCGAGGCCTCGTCCGGCGGTCGAGTCGGAACCCTCGGCAACACTGAGCAGCTCCTGCGCGAGGCTCGCCACTTCGGCGTGGCCATCGGCGCTGCAAAGACAGAACTCGGACAAGCAGAGGTGGCCATCGAAGACGTGCTGGGCGGTACCGGGCCGGCTACGCACCCAGGCGATGAACTCATTGCGGAACAGCGCCGGCCATTGTTCCTGCATCTTTGCGCTAATGCCGAGCAGGGCACTCGCCTCGCCGACTTCGCGGGCGAGATTGGCGCCCATCGCAAGGTCTCGGGTTTCTCGCGCGATCTCGCTGGCCCTGTCGAACTCGCCGCTCTGCAGGTGCACGAGACCCCAGGCAAGCGAGGCCCGAATGCGGTCGGCAGGATTTTCCGGTGCAGCGCCGCCGAGGGCCAATGCCTTCTCGTAGAGCGCGATGGTCGCGGCGCTTGGACCGACGCCGAGCTCGGTGTGGAGGCTCTCCCGGAGCTGCGTGAACAGCCGGATGGCCTCTCCACGATTCCCGGTATCGAGTGCTGCTTGCATCAGCGCCCGTTGTGCCTGCTCGTCAGTAGGGTCAAGGGCGATGAGGCGTTGCCAGAGGCCTCCGGCACGCAACAGATCGAGATAACGCTGCTGCAGCTGGCTGCGCGGTGTGTCGAGCCAGTCGACATAAACGTCGTCCGGGAGGAGCGCACCCCCATAAAGATCGGCGGCACGTTCGAAGGCGTCTCGATCACCGCTCTTCATTGCGGCCTTCGCTGCCGCTTCGAAGTTTTCACCGTCGATCGTCAGCTGCGAGCCTGGGGCCAATGCGACCACATCGCCCGCGATGCCGATGAGCTCATGCGCGCCCAGTGATTTGCGCGCGAAGTGCACCGCCTTGCGCAGGTTGGCGCCCGCCGCCTCGATGTCGAGATCGGGCCAGAATGCCTCGATTAACTGCTCGCGATGCAGACGATGACCCGGCGATATCGCGAGCAGCTTGACGAGGGCAGCGGCGCGATCGCGGCGCCAAGCCGTGGCCGGGATCGGTTCACCATCAATGCTGACGGCAAAGCGGCCAAGTAGGTCAATGGATACGTGCAAGTCGGCCACCGCAGCAGGAACGGCCACCGCTCCCGGCCCGGCAACACGCCGTCACAAGCCGGAGGCCGTCAGGGAACGCTGGCGGAACATAGGGTCCCTAAGTTGTCCCCGCAATCGAATTCAACCACCGCAAGGAGACCTCGAAAATGACTCTCAACATCAACACCCTGGCCCCCGACTTCATGGCCGACACCACGATGGGACCGATCTCGTTCCACGAGTGGCTTGGCAGCAACTGGGGCATCATGTTCTCGCACCCTAAGGACTTCACGCCGGTCTGTACTACAGAGCTCGGCTACGTCGCCAAGATGAAGCCAGAATTCGACAAGCGCGGCGTCAAGGTCATCGGCCTCTCGGTCGATCCGGTCGCCAAGCACTCGGGTTGGGCGGACGACATCGCCGAAACCCAGGGCATGGCTCCCAACTTCCCGATGATCGGCGACCCGACCCTGGCGGTCTCCCAACTCTACGACATGTTGCCGGTCTCGGCGGGCAACTCGTCGGAAGGCCGCACCGCCGCCGACAACCAGACCGTCCGAAACGTCTACGTCATTGGCCCGGACAAGAAGATCAAGCTGGTCCTCTCCTACCCGATGACCACCGGCCGCAACTTCGATGAAATCCTGCGTGTCATCGACTCGATGCAGCTCACCGCCAAACATCGTCTCGCGACGCCGGTCAACTGGGTCCCGGGCGACGACGTGATCATTGCCGGATCGGTGTCGAATGACGAGGCCAAGCAGCTCTATCCGATGGGTTGGAAGGAGCCAAAGCCTTACATCCGCATCGTGCCACAGCCGGTCCTCACCTGACTTCCTGCGTCAGCCAGGCGGGGCTGTGCCGGTCCCGCCTCTCATCCCCAAAGGCACTGGAGCATGAAAATGAGCCCTTCGGCTAAACCTCGTATCGTCGTCCTCGGCGCCGGCTTCGGCGGCCTCGAACTCACCACCCAGTTGTCCGAAGCGCTCGGCGACAGCATCGACGTGACGCTGATTGATAAGAACGACGCCTTCGTTTTCGGCTTCTCTAAGCTCGACGTGATGTTCGGACACAAGCAGCCGGAAGCAGTGCGGCTACCCTATGACGCCTACGTCAAGCCGGGCGTGAAGCTGCTGAAGCGGACGATCACCGCCATCGACCCTGAGAGGCGCCGCGTCACCACCAATGACGGCGTATTCGATGCCGATTATCTCATCGTGGCGTTGGGAGCAGAATATGACTTCGACGCCACGCCGGGCCTGGCGGGAACGACCGAATTCTACACGGTTCCGGGAGCGGAACGTCTGCGGCACATCCTGCCGAATTTCAGCAAAGGGCACGCGATCATCGGCGTGTGCGGTGCCCCGTATAAGTGTCCGCCCGCGCCGAGCGAGTGCGCGCTGATGCTGCACGACTATCTCGTCGCGCGAGGTGTCCGGGAGCAGTGCGAGATCTCGTTAGTCCTGCCGCTCTCGAGTCCCGTACCACCTTCGCCCGAGACGTCGAAGGCGCTGGTCGAGGCGTTCGCCGAGCGGAACATCCGGTTCCTGCCGAGCAAACGAGTGGCGTCCGTCGACAATGCCCGCAATGTCGCCGTGCTCGACGACGGCATGGAAATGCCCTTCGACCTGTTCCTCGGCGTGCCCAAGCATCGCGTGCCGCCGGTGGTCCTCGCAAGCGGTATGGCCGAGAACGGCTGGATACCAGTTAATCCGCGCACACTGGAGACGAAATACGAAAACGTCTACGCGGTTGGCGACGGCGCCAATACCGGCACACCCAAGGCCGGCGTTTTCGCCGAGGGCGCGGCGAAAGCTGTGGCCACGGCACTCATCTCCAAGCTCGCTCAGCGTGGCGAAATGGTCCCCTATAACGGCTTCGGCACCTGCTACATTGAGTTCGGCGCGGGCCGCATCGGCAAGGTGGAGGTGGACTTTTTCTCCGGCCCCAAACCGTTCGGTAACTACTACGAACCGTCGGTCGCTCTCAGACAAGACAAGGAGTTGTTCGGCTCGAGCCGCAAAAAGAGGTGGTTTGGCCTCTAGGTGGCCACGTATTGATTGCCCAATCTAGACGGACGGCGTCGGCGAACGCTCACGCCGGAAGAACTCAGGTTACGTCCGCTTTGCGCCAAAAGCGGACTCTGCCTCAGCCCAAGAGCATTAGTCGGTTCTCAAAACCAGGCGCCAACTTGCAGAGGTCTCGCACTCTTTCCCTGTCCCCGAGGGAAATAGGCAGCCGGTACTCCATCTCGACGTGGCAATTAATGTAGACCTCGGAGACGAAGGGGTGCCATTCGTCGGCGAGGGTCTCCCGGTAGAGCGACGCCACTTCGTGTTTGTTCATGACGTAGCGGCCGCGGGCTGCGATCAGCGCCGTCGCGACGGCTAGCACGTTGGTGACGAGCCGTTTCGTGCTCGGCGATGCCACACCATCAACGATCACCTGCTGCACGTCGTAGCCACCGAACTCAGAATTAGGATTGGGCGTGCCGAGTGGGAAGTCCGTTGGTCGACCGTGTATCGATCGAAGAGAGCTCGCAAGTCGCCTCGCGCTGGCCACCGCATCTTTCGAAAACGCCTCGATCGACTTTAGCGGAACAAGGACGCGCACGTCCCGCCCGGCGAGCGGGATCGCCTTTTGAAAGCGGACCGCCCCCACTCGCAACAGGTCTGCCAAAACATCCGCCTGCAGATCGATCTGTCGCCCGAGGGTTTCCGACCCTTGTCGCGCTATCGCTTTTAGTCTCTCCGACACCTGTACTGGCACGGGACTGTCTATGACTGCGCGGAGGTCTATGTCGCTGCTCGGCAGTTCGGCTCCCCATGCGAAACTCCCTTCCAAGTAGAGGGCGACAAACTGTTCGCCGAGTGCTTCCGCAACGGTCGCAGCAAGCTGAGCAAAGCCTGGTTCATCGATGATTGGCGGTCTCATCAGCGAAGGTTGTCCCTGCGAAACCAAAGCGTCAAGGAAGGCCATTCTTCGAGTGTCCGCTGGGGCCATTAGCGGACATGGAGTGTTTCCCCGGTGCGACACAGCAACCCAAAACTATAGCCGTGGCTTGAGCAACTCCGATGGTTCGACCTCAAGGGCCTTTGCGAACTTTGCAATGATCAGGAGCGTTGGGTTTCGTACCGAGCGCTCGACGCCGCTGACGTAGGTCCGGTGGATGCCGGTCTCGAAGGCGAGTTGCTCCTGCGACAGGTTCTTTGCCTTGCGCAAACGCCTGACATTTTCCGCAAACAGCCGCCGGATTTCCATGGCCGTAGCGGACGGCAATGTCGCTTATTGATCTACAGCCTATGAGTCTCATTTTCGTTGACTCCCACAATGACCCGAGCACTAGTGGCTCACAGCAAAACGGCCGGTTCGCGGGCGCGCTCATTGGGAGGGGAAGATGCTGCTGGTTGGGGCGCTTGGCGGTTGGGTGACGATCTGGCTGGTCTGCGCGCTGGTCACAGTTATCATCGCGGTCTCGAAGGGCAGAAGCTTTTTTGGCTGGCTGCTGATCGGTCTTATCCTTGGAATCTTTGGGTTGATCCTGGCAGCGGTTCTGCCGTCGCTTAAAGGCACCATCGAGTACGAAGAACCTCCGGGGTTTTTGTCGTCGACCCGGCGGGCCAAGATGAAGAAGTGTCCGGACTGCGCTGAGCAGATCCGGGCCGATGCCCGGGTCTGCAAGCACTGTGGTTATCGCTTCGATGCAGGCAGCAGGAAGCAGGATCTGGACCTGCTGCCGGTCGACACAAGCAAGTGGTCGCAGCGCGATCGGGAGGCTCACGAAGCTCGGCTGGACTCGGGCGCCGATGGGGATGATCGGGGCAGGGGACAACTGTCCCGGCGCCAGCGATGAGCGTGCAGACGATCCTCCTGGCAAGCGAGGCCGCGCAACCCGGCAACCCGATCGTGCCCAGTGCCGTGCGTTACATAAAACTCGGAACTGGGAATGCCTGGTTCGAGAGCTGCCGGAAGAATAACAGGGTCGAGTTCGGTCACGACAACCTGCCGCACGAGGTTGCCCTTAGCGGCAGCCGAGAGGCAATCGTCCAGTACTATCTCAAGCTCGGCTATGCGCAGGGCAAGGCCTCCGATCTCGGACGAGAGGTTTTTGAGTTTTATACGCTGGATGAAGATTGCCTCTGGATCACCTTCGCTGAAGGCTCGCTGTGGTGGGCTTTTGCGAGGACCGGCGTCTCGGCGATCGAACGGGGTGCTGGGCATGGCGAACGGTACCGGCTGCTTGTAACACCGTGGTCAAATCGGGACGCCAAGGGCGATTTGCTCTCGATCTCCTCCCTGAGCAGCCGGCTCACGAAGGTTGCCGCCTATCGTCAAACACTGTGCAGCGTGGCGGCCAGCGACTATCTGTTGCGCCGGATCAACGGGGCCGATGAGCCGCTGGTGGCGGAAGCGCGGGAAGTGCAGAACAAGCTGGTGTCGATCGCCGAGCGACTAATCGCCGGCCTTCACTGGCGTGACTTTGAGGTGCTCTGCGATCTGATCTTTGCCCGCTCCGGCTGGCAGCGTGTTGCCGAACTCGGCGGTCTCCAGAAGGACACGGACCTCGTCCTTGAGCAGACGGCGACCCGTGAGCGCGCCTTCGTCCAGGTGAAATCCGAAGCCACCCAACAGACGCTCAACGAATACGCCGCCGTGTTTGAAGCCAATGCGGGGTTCCATCGGATGTTCTTTGCTTGCCATTCGCCGCGCGGAAAGCTCTCGATCACAGGGCAAAAGCCGATCCATATCTGGACCGGCGAGACGACAGCCCGGCAGGCCATCGCGGCCGGGCTGCTCGACTGGCTTGTCGACAAGACAAGCTAGTCCTCCCTCTTGTCAGGGCTCGGCAACTGCTGCTGTTCGAGCAGGCGACCGCTCGCAAAATCACGAGCGACAGGGATCGGCGTTTTGAAGGTCGAGCTGAGCTGCTGAACGTGCGGATCGGCTCGGGCGCGTTCCAGCAGGAACTCACGCTCGGCAGTCGTGATCCTCTCCCCGTTGATCGTCGGCCAGAAGTCTTCCGCCCATGCCGCGGCAACACCCCGATAGTATCCGAGCACTCCTTTGATCGAGTACAACACGTGAAGTAGCTCTAGGAGCTTGCTTGCCATCGCGGCCTGGTCAGCAGACGAGAGAAGTTCACTCGATGGCTCACGATTGGGCGGCAGTATCTCCCGAATACGTCGGAGCGCGCGCTTGTCCTTCTTAGCCGCTGCGACGACCAGCGACCTGGCAACATTGTCCAGCGGCATCGGCAACGCCGGTAGCCGCATAGAGCCCTTTGGCAATGGTTTAGCCAGCTCTCTGAGCAAGGCAGCTCGAAGGTCAGTCTTTGCCGCCCTGCCACGCGGATTGCCTGAAACGCCTTTCGGGTATCGATGGTCTTCGGGCGGAAGCTTTGGCGGTTCCCCACCGCTACCCCCTCGTCCCTCGCGCAACGGGAACTTCATTGATTGTTCTCCTCGTCTGTCATCGAGGAGCGCTCTTCGGCCGCCCATGGTCCGAGGCTGAGTTCGAGTGCAGAGAGCATGTCGCGAGAGAGAGGCGAATAATCCCGCCACCTCAGCGCGTACTTTTCCACGTTCCGGCTGGGGGTCTTGTCCTTGGGTCGCAGCATCGAAACTAGCTCGCGAGCGATGATTTGATAGAGGGCCAACTCCTTGCGCCATTCTGCGAGTTCGAAGATGCCGGCCACCAACCGCATGACCAACCCCGGGCGTTCCTTCTCATCCTCGAGTTCCTCCTTGGTCAGCGGCGGCGGCAAGTAGGCCTTGAGCTCCCCGATCATGTCGTGATTTCCATTGGCCGCACCCATGACGATCTGCTCGCCGATCAACTCCGCCCAGGTTCGAGGTTTGAAGCGCTTCCCTCGCTTTCCGGCGATTTTTCGGTGAATACTTCGATGTACCGCTTCCTCAATCGTCCGCGCGAAGTGAGGGCGGCCGTTGCGATTGCCTGGTCGGCCGGGACCGAACTGCCAGCTCGCTGGCGGTTTGCCGTAGCCGACCTCGTAGTCGCCGGCGACGCGCTTCGGGCGCATCGTCTTCTCGGGTTCATCGTCCATCGGTGACCTCCTTGACCGGTTGGATGTTGCGAGCCGCCAAGTCGTCGAAGGCCGCGCCGGTCACCGAATGGACCGCCGCGCCCCCAGTGAGCTTCTGCCAGCGTCGGATCGAGGTATCGATGTAGTAGGGGTCGATCTCGATCACACGTGCCTGTCGACCGGTTCGTTCAGCCGCGATAATGGTCGTGCCAGAGCCGCCGAACGGATCGAGGATGATGCCCTTGCGTGGCGAAGCGTCCTTGATCGCGTCGACGATCATCGCCACGGGCTTTACCGTCGGATGCATCTCGAGGTCTGCCTTACGACCTCGCCGGAACATCGAGGTGCCGGCATAGCGCCAGACATTGGTTCGGTATCGACCATGCCGTCCCAGTTCGATGTTGTTGACATGCCGGCCATCGCGAACCCTAAAGACGAAGACCAACTCGTGCTGTGACCGATAGAGCGAGCCCATGCCACCGTTGATCTTGTCCCAGATGCACAGCGCCACCAGTGTCGCGAATACGTCGTCGGCGGCTGCCAGAATTTCTGTGATATGCCGCCAGTCCATGAACACCATGCCGAGGGAACCTGGATTACTGTGGTTGGCGATCAGCTCGAACGCCTGCTGCAGGAAGGCGATGAACTCATCAGCACTCATCTCGCCTACGCCATCGCGAACTCGGGGTGCTTGGTCGAACCTCGGGTAGTCACGTGCCCTTCGATGGGCACGTTGTATGGCGGATCGGTGATTACCTGGTCGGCCATGGCGCCGCGCATCAGCTCTTCATAGGCGAGTGGGTCGAGCGCGCTGCCGCAAACGAGAACGTGGGCTCCAAGCAGCCACCGATCACCCAGTGTCGACACCGCCGGCCCACTACGATCGATGGCTGCAACGGCGTCGAGCGGATCGGCGCGCCCTGGCTCGTGCGGGGAGAGCAGGCTATCGATCTCTGGGGTCTCGAAGCCCGTGACCCCGATGTCGAACGGAAGGTCGGGCACAGATAGCTGCCTAAGCTCCTCTGCCAGCAGTTCGAGGTCCCAATCGGCATTCATAGCAAGCTTATTGTCAGCCAGCATCAGTGCGCGCTTCTGAAGCTGTGTCAGCCCATCCAATACGATGCACGGAACGCTGGCCATGTTCAGCTCGCGAGCGGCAGCAAGCCTTCCGTGACCAGCGATGATCTCGTTAGTCTCATCGATGAGGATCGGGTTGGTGAACCCGAACTCCTCGATACTGGCGACAATCTGAGCCACCTGCTTTTTCGAGTGGGTGCGGGCATTTCGGGGGCTAGACTTGAGATGGTGAGGCGACCTGTAAACGATCGTCAAAGTGGATTCGGTCATGGCGACCTGCAGCTGGAGAAATATAGCCGCCCGGATAATTGATCGAGCGCTATGTGCTGCCTTGGCGGAAGCGCGGGGATGGCAGCAACCAGGCGCCCAGGGATCACGGAAATCGCCGCCCCCTCGAACCAAATATCGTAAACCCGTCGTTGGCTTTCAGCGGTCCGGCGGGAAACAGAATCGCAAAGTTTGGGGCGCTCCAAATTTTGGAGCGTCCTGAAAGTTAGAATATTGTTCTAATAGCCTAAAACTGGGGATACTGAGCGGTGTTCATATAAGGCCTTAGGCAAATGCCGAAGAGTCTTCCAGACCTCGTCCTCATGTTCCCAGATACTGAGAAATAGTTCCCAGTTATCAAAGTATCATCGCCGCCACATTTGGCGCGCAAAAACAGAGCTTTGGCGGGTGCGGAGGGACAGCAATGGATGAAACTCGCGAAATTGCCCCTGATTTTGCCCGATAACCGGGAATTTGGAGCCCGGTTTGCGTCGACTACACGCACCGCCATTAAGTCCTTGATAATACGGACCAACACGACGTCGCTGGTTGTCTCGGCGCAAGTCCCGGAAGTGACAGATCTATTAGTGCCGCGCGACAAGTGACCGTCCTGGAGACTGCCATTGCGAGGCGCGTTTTTCGAGTCTTGCGGGCTGATTCTCTAAGGGCGTTTTCGCGGGGACGGTTAGCGCTGTAGGTGCTGCACTGCGATGACTTCCTTTGCCCAAGCGGACTCATATTAGGCTAGCCGCTGGAAGGACAGGTCCTGGAGACTTGTAGAAGCCGCTCCTGTGAGAATCAGTTGAGTAGCAGCGATCGGCAAGCTGCAAACGCCAAGCCAGCGCAACTGGATGACCTCAGAACGGGTTGGCCGCGGCTTCGATAATGGTCTACCGACGAGTTCCACGGCTAGCAGTTAGGCGAAACCTTTGATCGCCCCCGTCATCTGCTGGCCGGCGCCGATAACGGCGACGCGGATTTCTTCCATACGGCTGGGCTCTGTGCCCTGTAGGAACGGCACGCTGATTGCCGCGACGAGCACCCCGTCCTTGTCGAACACCGGCGCGGCGAAGGCGAGAATTGAGGGACCGCTCTCGCCCTTGTCCTGTGCCCAGCCAAGACGCCGGATGCGAGTGAGTTCACCGCGCAGCCGCTTTGGATCAGTGATCGTTTTTGGGGTGAACGTGGCCAGGGGCCGCGACAGCCATAACGCCTGGCTGGCGGCATTCTGGTGGGCCAGCAATAGCTTGCTCGCCGCGCCGGCATGCACCGGCATTCTCTGGCCTGGCGCGACGGACAGAGCGTAGGGGCGGCGGCCTTGCACAGCTGCGAGCACGAGCACCCCCTCATTGTCGAGGATGGACAATTTGCAGCCCTCCCCAAGATTGCCCGAGAGCTGGTCGAGGACGGGGCCGGCGAACGCAACGAGGTCAAGCGGGCTGGCGCTGGTTGCGACGTGCGATGCGAGACCGAGAAGCCGGCGTCCGAGCCGGTAGGATCCACCTTCGTCGCGACTCACCAAATCGTGGAGTTGCAGTGAGTTGAGGATTCGGTAAATCGTCGTGCGCGGCAAATCGAGCTGCGCGACGAGCTCGGTGATCGATGTGCCCCGATCCCGATGCTCGAGCTGCTCCAACACCTCCATCATGCGGTCGATGGCAGGGATGCGATGCTTCAATGCGGCGTCGGCGATGAGCTTATCCATTCAGGACGGCAATTGACTCTCGGTTGAGTGGCGCTGATACCATAGGAAACTGAACAATCAAAGTTCGTATTTGAATAGTTGAGTGCCTGTGGAGGAAGCTCGTGAAGATCAAAGGCTTAAAAACCTTCGTTGCCAATGCCAGCCGCACGAATTTTGTGTTTCTCAAAATTTACACCGACGACGGCATCGACGGGGTAGGCGAGGCGACGCTCGAGTGGAAGACCATGGCGATGGTGGCGACGATCGAGGAACTCGAACGCGCGCTTATCGGCAAGAACCCGTTCGACACTGACCGGCTGATTGAGACGCTGCATCGCGATAGCTACTGGCGCACGGGCGCATTGTTTCGCACCGCGCTTGGCGCGGTCGATGCGGCGCTGCTCGATATCAAAGGCAAGGCACTCGGCGTGCCTGTCTATGAACTGCTCGGCGGCAAGCAGCGCGACCGCATTGCCTGCTACGCGAACCACTGGTTCTACGGCGCGCAGACGCCGGAACAGTATGGCATCAATGCCCGCAAGGCTGTGGCAATGGGCTATAAGGCCTTGAAGTGGGATCCGTTCGGTGACGCCGATCTTGAAATGAGCCCAAAGCAGCGACGCGAAACGATCGAAATCGTTGAGGCGGTGCGCGATGCGGTGGGGCCAGATATCGCCCTAATGCTCGACGTTCACGGCCGTCTCAACGTGCCGACCGCCATCGCCATGTGCAAAGCGCTGGCCCCATTCAATCTGCGTTGGATCGAAGAGCCGACGCCGCCAGAGTCGATCGACGCGCTGGTCGATGTGCGGCGCGCCAGCCCGGTGCCGATCGCAGCTGGTGAGCGCTGGTTCGAGCCGGCAAAGTTTCTGGAGGCGATCAACAAACGGGCGGTCGACATCCTTCAGCCGGACGTGTCGCACGCCGGCGGGCTGAGCGAGGTGAAGCGGATCGCGCACTTGGCCCACATCGAATACATTCCGGTCGCGCCGCATAATCCTGTTGGACCCGTGATGAATGCGATGACGCTTCATACCGCGGTCGCCATTCCCAACTTCTCGGTGTTCGAAACCGTCTCGGTCGATGTGCCGTGGCGCAAGCAACTGGTCCGCGAAACGCTGGTCTTCGACGATGGCGATCTCCTCGCCCCGACCGCCCCTGGGCTCGGTGTCGAGTTAATCGAAGAAGCCTGTGCCAAGTTCCCTTACGAGGCGACCAACCTGCCGCTCTACGACGGCTCGATCAATGTTGCGGGCGTGGCCGGTGGCGATGCCGTGATGGGCAAGGAGTAGCGAAACCAAAGCTGCCGCAGATGGCGATCCGGTTGACTCCGGGCAGCTGCCTGTCGCATTGTCTGCAAATGAATTTGCGAAGTTCATATATGAACTGAAACGAGCGGCGCATCTTCGGGATGCCATCGCGCTGTCAACAAAGCGGCGGTTTCAAACCGTCTTGAGGGAGGAAGTTGCAATGACGAGGACATCGCTATTTCTGGGCACGGCGCTTGCGACGCTTCTGCTCGTGCCGTCACTGGCGATCGCCGGGGATGTTGTCTGGTGGACGCCGAACTGGAGCCAGGCGCGCGCCCAAAAACTCGCGGACGATTTCCATAAGGCCAACCCCGACATCAACATCAAGCTGCAGATCACGACCAGCAACGGGCTGCCGCAGCAGGTAATGACGGCGCTGCAGTCAGGCTCTGGTCCGGACATCATCGAGGTGCAGCACGGCTGGGTGCAGGGCTATGCACAGAACGATCTTGTGCTGCCGGTCGACGATACGATCCAGGACAAGGACGACTACAACAAAGCCGTCATCGCCGAGGACACCTATGACGGCAAGCTCTACGCCATCCCCTACCGGATCGAGTGCACGGCGCTGATCTATAACCTCGCCGACTACACGGCAGCAGGGCTCGATCCCGCCAATCCGCCACAGACCTGGGACGACTGGATGGCCGCATCCAAGAAGATGACGGCAAACGGCGTTTACGGCATGGCGATCACCGGCGGTGGTGAATTCGGCAACACCATCACCCGCGCATTGCCGCTGGTCTGGATGAATGGCGGCGACATCATTTCGGCGGATGGCAAAAAGGCGGTGATCAATTCGCCCGAAGCTGTCGCGGCGATCAAGTTCTACACCGACTTTTATGCGAACAAGGTTTCGCCGGACTCGACGCTGCAGAACGATGGCGTCGCCAACCGGCAACTCTTTATCGCCGGCAAAGTCGCGAGCTATCTCACCGGTCAGTACGACGTCGCGCCGATTGCGCAGGGCGCGCCTACCCTCAAGATCGGGGCGTTCATGACGCCGCACCCGGCTGGCAAGGACACAGCCGGTATTCTCAATGGCTGGAGCTACGTGATCCCCAAGGATGCGCAGAACCCGACCGACGCCAAGAAATTTCTGCAGTTCCTCAACACATCCGACAACATGGGCTATTTCACCGACACTTTCCCGGCCCGTGTCTCGTCGCTGAAACTGCCGCGTTTCCAGGATCCGCTGCTGAAACCATTCGCCGGCATGCTGCCGTTTGGCCGCCCGACGCCGAATACACCGCACTGGGTGCAGATCTCGCAGGCGATGTTTAACGGCATCCAGCGGATCCTGTCGGGCCAGCAGGACCCGCAGGCGGCGATGGATCAGGCCAACGACGAAATCCAGGCGCTGCTGGATAGCTGACGGGAAGGCCGGAAGGCCGTCTCGATCCGAGAGGCGTCCCGGGTCCTTCCCGCCGGGGCGCCGCTCGGTTTTTTGGAGAAAGCATGACGCGCCCGTCGCCCGGACTGCTGTTCATTCTGCCGGCGATTGCGATCCTCGTGATGCTGATCGCCTATCCGATCGTCTATACGGTCTACCTGTCGGCGATCGATGCACATGGCAATTTCACCGGCAAGAACTACGCCAATGTCTTGAAGCCTTATGTCACGCGGCAGGCTTTCACGAACCTCATCACCTATGTGGGCGGTTCGATTGTTTTCCAGGTGATTTTAGGGACGCTGGCGGCAATCCTGCTCAACCAGAAGTTTTGGGGCCGCTCGGCGGTTCGCTCGATCACGCTCATTCCCTGGGTGGTGCCCGGGATTGTCGCGGCGACGACCTGGGCGTGGATGTTCCATACCGAGTTCGGCATCATCAATTACATGCTGCAGGGCGCGCATATCATCCCTGGCCCGGTAGGTTGGCTCACAGGCACGAACACGGTCATGCCCGTGCTGGTGGCGATCAATGTGTGGAAGCTTTTCCCGTTCGTCGCCATCATGGTGCTGGCGGGACTGCAGGCCATCCCAGCTGACCTCTACGAGGCCGCCAAGGTCGACGGCGCGACGTTCTGGGAAGAGGTGTGGTATGTTACGCTGCCGCAGGTGAGGCCAGTGCTGGTGGCCGTCACGCTGCTGCTGGTCATCTGGGGCCTCAACGCCATCACCTTGATTTATGCGATCACGCAGGGCGGTCCAGCCAATCTCAGCCTGATCACCCCGATCCAGATTTACCAGCTCGCTTTCGTCAGCTTCCAGTTTAATGAGGCGGCGGCGCTGTCGGTGCTGTTCTTCATCGTCGCGGCGATCATCGTGGCGGTCTATATCAAGGTCATTCCCGCCAATGTGGAGCCGGCCAAATGAGCGCGGCGGACGGAGCGACACGGCGGCCGGCGGCCGGCACAGCGGCGATCGCCATCAGTTCGATCGCGCTCGTCGTGGTGTGCCTTTTCCCGTTCGCCTGGATGGCGCTGAGTTCGATCAAGAAACTCCCCGAGCTCTTCACCGTGCCGCCGCATTGGCTGCCGAACGAACCGACCCTCGGCAACTATTGGACGGTGTTCTTCAACTCCAACATTCCGCGCTATTTCCTCAATAGCTGCATCATCTCCGGCGGGGCCACGCTTATCGCGCTGCTATTGGCGGTGTTCGCCTCTTACGGTTTTGCGCGCTTCGAGTTTCGCGGGAAACCCTACCTGCAGACCTTTGTGCTGATCGGCCAGTTGCTGCCGACGGCGGCGATCATTGTGCCGCTGTTCATCACACTGAGATGGCTGCACCTCATCAACACCTATTGGGGGCTGATCCTGATCTACATGATCATCACCCTGCCGCTCAGCGTCTGGATGCTAACCAGTTATTTCCGTGGCATTCCGGTCGAGCTGGAGGAAGCAGCCCGCATCGATGGCGCCAGCCGGCTCGGCGTGCTGTTTCGCATCACGTTGCCGCTGGCGACGCCAGGTCTTGTGGCGGTGGTGGTCTATTCGTTCGTCACCTGCTGGAACGAATTCGTCTTCGCGCTGGTGTTTGCGCAGGATCAATCGGTCAAGACGCTGCCGATCGGCCTCGCCGAATTCTCGACCGAGTTCAACACCGACTGGGGTGGCGTCATGGCGGCCTCGATGGTCATGACCGTGCCTGTCGCACTGTTGTTCCTCGCCTTTCAGCGGCTATTCGTCGGCGGCCTCACCGCCGGCGCGACCAAAGGCTGACTGATGGCGCCTCTGCCAGCCGATATGCCCATCCAATGAGAGCATTTTCACTATGTCCGCACTTACCAACACGCCTGACATCACCCGGCCGCCCCGCGAATGGTCGGAGGCGCTCAAGGTGCTCGGCACCGCAACCATCGCGTCGACCCTGCAACGGCTGGGCATTCGCAACGCTCATATTGTGGGGCCGCTGCAGCGACACGACGGGCGTGTCGCCGCCGGACCAGCGCTGACGCTGCAGTTTATGCCTAAGCGCGAGGACGTATTCGGGGCCGACGAATACGAGCAGCCGGAACTGCAATTGCACCGGCATGTCATGTACCACACCCAGCCCGGTGACATGGTCGTAGTTGACGCCCGCGGTGATCTCAAAAGTGGCATCTTCGGCGATATGATGCTCACTTATTTCAAGGGCAAGGGTGGAGTCGGCTGCGTCGTCGACGGCTGCATACGCGACTTCAAGAACGTCAAAAAGATCGATGTGGGCCTGTGGACGACCGGCCTGACGCCGAACTTTCACGCCCAGACCGACATCATGCCATTCGCGGTAAATGTACCGATCTCCTGCGGCGGTACGCTGGTCTTTCCGGGCGACATCGTGGTGGCCGACGACGACGGAGCCATCGTCGTGCCAGTGAAGCTCGCCCAAGAGGTTATCGCGCTGGGCGGCGAGCATCACGACTGGGAGGAGTTCTCCAAACAGCGGCTCGAGCTGGGCGGCGAGATGCGCCGCTATTACCCGCTGACCGAGGAAGCACGGCCGGAATACGAAGCGTGGCGAAAGGCGCATGCGGTTAAGTAGGTCGGACCGTGATATTTGCTTGGGCCACTGTCCGCTTGAGACCACCGCGCAAGCAACGTCAGTTGCCGTGGACCGCTAGCGCAACTTTTTGCCTACTCCACTGCATCGGAATGTCCTCGTCTCGAACAAGCGTTGCTGTGGAGAGTGATTTCGGCTGCGTACCACGGACAATCCGCTCGACCAGGTCGGGCGAAAGAAAAGCCAGTTGCAGCAGGTCTGCAACTTTGGATCCGGTTATCCCCTCGCGGGTCGCGATGTCGGCTATCGATCGACGCTTGCCCGAGGCGAGGTCCTCTAACCAAATGTGCGCCCGCGCAACGGCTTTCCGCAGCGATTGATCGACATGCCGATCCGGCGCAATGCCGCCGACCACCAGCTTGGCCTGCACGCCACGCCGCCGACAAATCAGCGGGGCCGTGATGATGAAGGTCTCGTTCGGATCACCCGAGTTGCGTAGCCACGACGAGTATCATCTTGTCCCACGCCAAGAGCCTTTCGAAGCGCGGTCATCGAGAACGTGAGCGCAAGGAAGTCGTGGCGATAGATGACCCCGGTGACGAGTGACTGAAGCACCTGCGCCGCGCCGCCGCCGGAGGCATCGGCCACGCCGCGCAGCTGCAGCAGCCGCTTTAGGACCGTCGCCTTTTGATCTAGAGCTAAGTCGTCGAGGTGGTGAAGCACCTGACGTTCGTCTACAAGCAGCGTTCGCATTGCCGAGATTGCCGCACTCTCGATTTCTGCCGCCGGAAGCCGGACTGGTTCGAA